>Ga0136561_1000336_pt1 | contig 16220 bp, 14 predicted proteins | sample AntRauMeHopE1498_FD_104641 | JGI IMG/M metagenome (GOLD analysis project Ga0136561, IMG submission 104641) | Saline lake microbial communities from Rauer Islands, Antarctica - Metagenome Hop E1 #498 | ecosystem: Environmental > Aquatic > Non-marine Saline and Alkaline > Saline | place... | reverse complement strand
GGCCCTTCAATAACTTTTTAAAGAACTTCATTGCGGCCTTTTTGTTTCTGCGTTTTTGAACCAAAATATCAAGCTCATCACCATCTTGATCGACAGCACGCCAAAGGTAATGCAAAACATCATTGATCTTAATAAACACCTCATCCAAGTACCACATATCAGCGAGCTTACTGCGCTTCTTCCTGATTTGACTAGAATATTAGTTACCAAACTTTACGCACCAATTTCTAACGGTCTCGTAACTTACGCTGATCCCTCTGGCGGCCAATAACTCTTCAACATCTCGAAAGCTAAGTGTAAATCGATGGTACAGCCAAACTGCATGACTGATTACCTGAGGTGGGTAGCGATAACCCGCGTACATTTTAGTGTTTTTCATACTCAGATTATCTCACAGTTACTGGTGTCTGCGATAACTTGACAGTACCAGTTCATGGGGCAACGTAAATACGGCATGGAAATATCGCGTATTAATGACTTGGGCTTGCTGCGCATCCGCCCATTGCTGCTGCTTTTTCCCTTGGCATCTGGGGCAGTGCCGGTCACGGCATGAGCAATAATGTAATTGCTCATGCTCACACTTATTACATTGCCATTTCTGAGCAATTGGGACACTATAAACATTAAAGCAAACAGCACATCCATCGATAGCAGTAGAAAAAACCTAATGAAACTTACTCAACTTAAAAACACCGTAATATTTCTCGGCATAGCCCTCATTGTTGCGTTAAGCGGCTGCGGTGGCGGTGGCGGCGGCAGTAGTCCATTAGTTCGGCCAGCATTGCCGACTCCGCCGCCGAGCAGCGGTCCCACTTGGCAAGCTGGCGTGTATCAACCCAGCAGTGTCTTTGCGGCGCGTTGCAAAACGCCCCGAAGCGGCAATGATCCTTTTACCGGCGCACCCTTCCCCGACATCGCAAGCACCGCACTTAGCGAAAAACTATGGCTACGCTCGTGGACCGACGAAACCTATTTATGGTTTGATGAGGTGCCCGATAACAATCCAAATAACTTCATCACTGCGGCGTATTTTGCCCAGCTGAAAACGGATGCTTTAACTGCATCAGGAAAGCCTAAAGATAATTTTCACTTTAGCCAGCCAACCAACGAATATAATGAAAGAACCCAGTCGGGTACTAGCTCAGAATACGGTCTGGCTTGGGAATTTGTATCTAATCGATCGCCCAGAGAGCTCACCGTACGCTATACCGAACCGAATTCACCAGCCGGACAGACCGCTATTATGCGCGGCGCAAACCTGCAAAAAATTGATAATATTGACTTTATTAACACCACTGATCTGAACGAAATTGACGCCATCAACGCCGCACTATTCCCGTCTGTCGCTGGCACTACGCACCGCTTTGAATTTCTCACCGCTGATGGCGAAACGATCTCGACAGAATTGACCTCTGCGGTGATTGAGCTGAGTCCCGTGCAAAACGTGCAGGTCTTGGACACGGCTGCTGGACGAATTGGGTACTTGCAATTTAATAGCTTTATTACGCCTTCTCAAGCGGATTTGATTGAGGCGTTTCAAACCTTTGTCGACAACACCGCGACCGAAGTGATTTTAGACTTACGCTATAACGGTGGTGGCTCGCTCGCCCTATCAGCTCAGCTAGCGTATATGATTGCCGGGCCAAATCAAACCAACAACCGTATTTTTGAAGACTTAGTAAACAACCGTAAGCGCCAAGCACCTGCGCCTATTCCTTTTTATAATCGCGTTATAGACTATGTAAATGGCGTATTTACCGATATAAGACTGCCCAGCCCAGAATTGACTCGGGTATTTATACTGTCTAGCGAAAATACCTGTTCAGCCAGCGAGTCGCTGATCAACGGTCTTCGCGGTATTGACGTAGATGTCGTGTTAATTGGCGATACGACCTGCGGAAAACCCTTCGGATTTACGCCAGAGGATAACTGCGGCACCACCTACTTCATCATTCAATTGCAAGGTATTAACGACAAGGGATTTGGTGATTTTTCAGATGGTTTCTCGCCGGTTGCCAGCCCTATTTTTGACGATCAGATTCTCGGCTGTAGGGTAGCAGACGACTTTAATAATGCCTTAGGCTCACCCAATGAAGCGCTATTAGAGACCGCACTTTATTTTGTTGAAAATGATCGGTGCCCAGAGGAAGTTATCGCACCACTTTCGATTGCACGGCCTGTTTACGACCCCGATAGCCCCGCTATTAAAACGCCTAACCGCTATTTAGACGCCATTATCAATGACGATAGAAGCGCCATTAGCAAGGATGTTAACTAATGCAGGTTGGCAGACGACTAGGCGCCGGCGTGTTGGCCAGCGCGCTGCTGTTCTCGGGCTGTTATAGCACGGCTGTGCCTTTACAAGACGCTCGTTTCGCTCAGCCGAGCGCGCAAAATGTTCAGGCGGTACAGCAGGCCATTGCGCCATTTTTCAACGGTATGACCATTCAATTGGCACATGATGTATTTACCCGCAGCTCAGAGCTTGTCATCGACAGTGGCAGCGCTTTAGACAAAAGAGGACAAGTCATTAACGATAAAAATATCTCGCCGCCAATTGACCGCAGCGGCAGTGGTCAGCGATTTTTCTTAAAATCTGACGGTAAGAATTGTGCGCTCTTGCATGAACAAAGCGACAACCTGATTATGTTACCGCAAGTCAGTTGCTCAGCGGTTAACAATGAAGCTCCGGTAAGATAGGAAGATTTTTTTGAGTATTTTCCGGCGCTTGCCCACCCACCAGTTGAGAAAAGCCGATGTTGAAAGGCTATTCCTTCAAATTAAACATAAACTCTTACTAAATCGAAACAGTAATTGAATCGCCCTCTTTTAAGGCTTTCTTTGGAAACTCAACAACAAATCGCGTGCCGCTGGTCGCGTCACTCGTTACCGATACTAGCCATAGACAAAAACTTATGCGTATCTTGTCCACGAAATTTCAATTCAAGTCCTTGACCAGCTTCCGCAGACATCGTTAACAACATCTCTTTAAGCATTAAACCGGTTCGACTTGAGTATAAGAAGAATTAAAGCTATTTACTACCCCCTGTGACAGCTGTTTTTTTGACTGGGTTGTTTTTTTCAAATGTTCGGTTGGGGGACGCTTTGCATAGCATGTGGGTCTCCAAATTCATGCGTAGATAGGACATTGGTACAAAAAATTGTTGATTGGCATGTCAATGCCCCTACCATGGAAAATTGATTTTCCTAGTATTTCTTCGAGTTTAGCTATGCGCCAAAATCGAAGTCGCGTTGAACGTTAAAGTCGTCGTACTGGTCGTCTGGAGGCGCGCGTAGCGGCGGCAATTGCGTTACTTGTTCTGAGCTTGGACATGTTTTGTCTAAATGTGCCAATATTTTTTGAATGACCAGAAGGTCTATGATACAGACAATTATCGAAACATTGAGGTTTTGACATATCTCGCACTCGGTAATATCTATATTGAAAACACGTTCTCACTCGCCGGTCACCGGGCACGCAGCCCAGCCCATGCTTCTGGCGTGATAGGGTTTATCACTATCTTCTAAATTCTCAGCTAATCTAGGGCTATTCTTGCCACGCTGTGAAGCAGTGACCTGTGCTCTCAAATTGCTGTTGGGAGCACAGACGCCATGCTAGCGGGTAATCCGAACCGAGTGAGATTTAGTCGCGGTGGTGGAATGAGAGCAGCTAGTCTGCCAATAAAATCCAAAGGGTCTAAAAACACGTGAGTGCTAGCCGGTAATCGGTGCCATCGCGATAGGGTGTTTTCAATTCATAGCGTATTTTCCCATGGTCAGTCATGCTTAAACGTTGCTCGCTAATAGCTGGGCAACTGATGTAACGAAAAAGACGTTCTAATTTTTCGGGCTCGTCGGCATTAGCAAACTACTTCACACTTAGTGCCTGCGTGAAGTGAAAAACCCGAGGTGTTGGCTAACTGTCCATATTCACCCTCGGTGCTTGCAGGTATGGTTTGTAGGGTAAATACTTTTTGACCTTGTTGTGGCCCCATAGCAATACGATAGCTAACAGAAGTGCCTTGTAATTGGAGAAGACTATCTTCGTCATCTATCGGCAAGTTTAGATAGCTGTTTTCCATATCACGCTTTACTAAACCCACTTTCTCTAAATAGCGAGCGATACGCTGGCTGATGGTGTGCACTATCTCCACCATGTCGCCATGTGAAGGCGCTTTGATACGCGTAAAAGTAGTGCCGCCCCAGTCTTAGCATGTTTATTTGAAAACCCCGCTCGATTTACAATATGCGTGGAGATGGCGCGGTGAATGATGCCCATGACTTTGCTCAATTCATTTGGGTATCTAGCCAATAGTAATCGCAAGGGAATAGGCAGACTCAAAACCCACTGACGAATTGGGTAATCCTATTCCGGTTACCGGTGTAATACGTCATCAACCAGAAGCGCTGCGCTTTCAGCCATTCTTCGAGCGCCGCAGCTTGGGCAAAACCTCTGCGCTTGCAACTAAAGGCGATCAGTTTCTCATGCTTGCAGTCACCACATACTACGCGTAAAAAGCCATACTCAAGTCGTCCACAACGCAAGAATTTATCAAACTCACGTTCAACATATTGGGGTAAGTATTTGCCTTGTTCGGCTAAGTTGGCAGTGAATTGTGGATAATACCGTTCGACCAGTTGATACAGTAATGTAGTCTACGGTCGGTGGCGTTTGTATTGTACCGTTTGCTGAATTGCCAGCACCACTGTCACCCTTGGTTGCGCTATACGGAGCAAAGAGTGGCAGAAGTAGATAGACTTATCGACTGGTCACAAGACGGTTTTTGCGTGTCAAAGAGGTTAGTTCTTTATGTCCGGTATCCGCCCAAAAGGGTCTAAAATGGATGTCTAGCGGGAAAAAATATCAAACTTATGTGGACTCCCCCTTGTCAACAACAAAATTCTTCCCTAAAGGAGTAAATGCGAATTTATGTACGAGTTCTAATTGAGCAGCTAACTCAACACGCACCAAGGTTTTGACATCAATATATCAGGCTGCGGAATATTGACCTTACGTGCTCGTAAAGCTTCAAACATTTTTGCTTTAAACACAGGCAACAAGGCCTTTACGGGGAATAGATCGCGATGTAGATTCGTTAAGAAAAGAAATCAACCCTGACGATTCCACGGTTATTGATCAGCCCTCTTATTTACAAGTGAGCGATGCCATAAAAGCTATGCAAACTATTTGGTCCGGCTAACGAAGTGAGCTATATGACACAGATTGACAGGTCAGTACCGCCGTTTGAATTGCCTATGACGACTGCTAGAACCTCCGGTTTGTTTATTCCGGTATTATGCACGCCCAGCAGTGTTTACCTCACTAATGGATAATAATTCAGACCGTCCCAACAGTAATGAAGTATTGATCCATTCACCTTGAAGTTTTACTCATTCATTCGTCAGTATCATTGTACTTTACTCCTTTTTAGATAGCGTGTTGCTGGCATTGCGACAAGCTACTTAATCAAGTACTGTAATTACGTTTTAGCTTTAGTATGAATAAAGATGCCTATTAGCCTGCACTGTTCGTTCACATTTGTGCCTAATACAATTCAGCATGTTACTTTTAGCATATAAACTTAAGTAAAATTAACGGGTGTAAAATTGAAGGAAAAAGCCTTTAACCATAATTCTAAGCAAAAACTAACGACCCTCGGCGTAAATGCTCTAGCGGATGCTTTGTTGCGTCTTGCGATTCATTCTCCAAACGCACAAGATCTTATTGACAATTTAGTCGCTGAACCCGAAGAAAACATTCAGCGATTTAACACTAAGCTTTCCAACATTAAAGGTTCAACTAACTATATCGATTATTAACACACGGCCTCTTTTGCTAAGAGCTTGAAGGGTTATTAAACGATGTGAAATCGGGAGTGTCAGACCCCTTTTTTGGCATTGAGTTATTACAGACATTCTATGGAGCTGATGCAGCTATCATTGAGAGGTGCGATGATTCCAGCGGCCATATTGATGCTGTGTTTCGTTATGACGCCAAAACATTATTCGTAGACTACGCCTCACGCTATGACGATAAAGACAAGATTGCGGATGTTATTCTTAAGCTAATAATCGAGGATAATTATGGTGTTCGCGAAACATTACTTGATGCCGCATTTTAGTGCTTACCCGAAACGTCAATTCGCTCAATGACTACTACTCTTCAAAAATCAGTAGACACAACCACAACCCACTTCCATAAATATAGTCAATTATTACTGATTGCCTCACTTGCACGTCAAATCAAAGATGCGACCCTATTTGAAAAGGCACGCATGGCGTCATGCGAAACACTTACGGGAAAAGAAATAGTAGAGATTGCGGCGTGTGCATGTTGAATGCGATAACCCTGAAGAAGCCCAGTCATGGCTACAAAAACTTCCCAGCGGCGATGTTTATCATGCATACGAAAGGCACAAACTGTTACAGGAAGTCTACCGTGAGCAAGGTAATCCAGAAAAGCTTGCTGAGCAGCTATTCAATAGACGCCCTGCAAGCACTCGTTGACGTTGTTAGGCAGAATAAGCGCGAAGCGCTCATTGCTGAATCAGTTGCCAATATTCAGTCCAGCAGCACATTTGAAGAGTCAGATGCTCAATACCTTGTAGACATTAGAAAAATAGATGAAGCCGAGGAATATCTACTAAAATACGCTGGCCAGTTTAATGGTCGTTTTTATACAGATTTACTCTGTCTTGCGCAGGCTTTGAAAAAAGAACATCGGTATTTGGCCGCCAGTTTGTTATTCCGTAGTGTGCTTATGTCTATTCTTGAGCGCGGTTACGCAAAGGCGTATCATCATGGCCTTGATTACTTGTATGAACTCGACGAACTGGCCTTAAGTATTGGCAACTTCACACCGTTTATTGAGCATGACATTTTTAAACAACAAATTATCAAAGCCCATTTTTGTAAACGAAACTTTTGGTCAAATTATAAGGCAAGCACATGAGACAACGATTTTATCTATTAAAAATACAGTTACTTGACATAGAGCCGTCTATTTGGCGACGTTTTGTAGTGCCAGCTACCGTTACACTTGACCGTTTGCACGACGTTATTCAGATTGTAATGGGATGGACCGACAGCCATTTGCATGATTTTACTATTGGGAATAAGCGATACACTGAATATCCTGAATTTAAGGAAGACGGTTTAGTTAGTGGCCAATATCAACTGAGAGATTTAGTGAAGCAAAAAGGCAGAAAGTTTTCTTATCTCTACGATTTTGGCGACAGCTGGGAGCATGAGATTATTCTTGAACAAAATGATTATATAAATCCAGAGTTGGATATAGCGTTTTTATGCCTAGAAGGCGAGCGGGCCTGCCCACCAGAAGATGTCGGTGGCGTACCAGGCTACTCTGAATTTTGCGACGCGCTGCTGGATCCAAATCATGAAGAGCATGCACGATTAAATCAGTGGAGTGGCGGCAATTACCACTTTGAGCAATTTGATGTAGCGATGGTTAACTTGGAATTAATGAAGTACTTACGATGGTCACGAGATAGGCATCAAAATTGTGGCTTGTCTTAATTGTCTCATCGGGTTTTTACAAATAGCGGTTTTCACTAAGCAGATTAAGTCAAAGTTATCGGTTAATTAGATTTGCGAATAGAACATAAACAATACTTTTTCTTGAAGAAACCAGTTTAAAGACTATAGTAAGGTCTCCAAGTAATTTATAAAGATAAAATTATGATACGATCAATACTAACCGAAAATTCTACAAGTATTTCTGAACTCAAAAAAAACCCTATGGGAGTAATTGATCAGGCAGATGGTTTTCCAGTGGCTGTATTAAACAGAAACCAGCCCGCTTTTTATTGCATCCCAGCAAAAGCTTACGAGGCTTTACTCGACAAACTTGAAGATATTGAACTTGCTGAAATAGTGAAGCAAAGGCTAGGTCAAGAGGAAGTCGAGGTCAACATTGAGGACCTATAGGCTTGTTTTTAAGCGTGATGCCGTCAAAGAGTGGCACAAACTTGATAACACTGTGCGTTTACAGTTCAAAAAAAAGCTGAAAGAGAGGCTTTTGAATCCTAGAATTGAATCAGCAAAATTGAGCAGATTGGATGACTTCTATAAAATCAAGTTGAAGAGCGCTGGTTATCGCTTGATTTATCAAGTTAGAGACACCGAACTTGTGGTATCTGTTGTCTCAGTTGGAAAACGCGACAGAAACGCAGTCTATAAGGCCGCAATAAAACGTATTTGATTTTGTATATTTAAAACGAACGCTTGGTTGTTCTTTCACAGAAATACCCTTAAGTAGCGATACAGCTCCCATCAATTAAGTTTTATTACTTGTTCATTATCAATGTAATAACCCACTGTTAAATTTAATAATGTGATTGCATCTATTCAATTAATTGTCTATTTAATGGAAAGTGGTGAGTGTAATCCACTAGATATCGAATGGTTCAAAGCTTGCTGTTAAAACAAGCTTCCCCCCTGTGTGTCATGATACTCCCCTACCATAATACTTTAAGTTAATATGTTTTATTAGCCTAGTTGAATAGAAAATGTTGTTTGTTGCGCTTACCATTAATTAGGTATATTAGTTTTAAATCTAACGATAATTATAGCTTTATTTTACATTTTAGCCACCTTGGCTTAGTTCATTTTAATTTTTAAATTTATTTAATTCAATAATTTAAAATTAATTTACGTTCAAGCAATAGTCTCCGACAAAAACTTATTAGTTTGAACTATAATTAATTATAATTCATCTTGTTCTAGCTTGAGTAGAATGTGATATTCTGTAAATTGGCAATAAATAACTTTTACATTTACTGAAACAGTAAATTAAATTGTAATTAACTTATGTAATTCCAAAACACTATTTAAATTTTTTAAGGTGAAGTTTATGCTTTTTGACAATTCCGATGTCACAGAATCTCCTATTCGTCAAAAAATTCGGGATTTCTATCGTATCGATGAAAGCGTTGCTGTAGAGCATATTTTACCGTTGGCAGCGGTTAACGATGATGCTGCAAGCAGAGCTTGGGAAAAAGCCCGTAAAATTTCCTTAAAAATACGTAGAGATGAATCGGGAAACGGTGCAGTAGATGCCTTACTGGCAGAATACACACTGTCTAGTGAAGAAGGTGTGGTGCTGATGTGCCTGGCTGAAGCCTTACTGCGTGTGCCAGATAAACGTACTCAAGATGCCCTAATTGGTGACAAAATATCTAAAGGGCAGTGGAGCAAGCATATAGGCAGCAGTGATTCACTATTCGTTAATGCCTCATCGTGGGGCTTAATAGTAACCGGCACCATGGTTGATTACGCTGATGAACGCGAAAAAGATAGCTTTGGTTTATTGAAGAAAGTTATCGGTCGTTTAGGTGAGCCTGTCATTCGCAAAGCAATGAACTACGCCATGAAAATTATGGGCGAGCAGTTTGTTATGGGTGAAACTATTCAAGCTGCAACTGAGTATGCCGCCACCATAGAGCGTAAGAATTTTGAGTATTCCTACGACATGCTTGGTGAGGGTGCGCGCACCATGAGTGATGCTGATAAGTATTTTAAAGCTTATCAAGTTGGTATAGATGCTATTGGGGCAGTTGCTCGTGCGTCGGGTAAGAACGATCCTCGCAGAGTTCCTGGCATTTCAGTTAAGCTTTCTGCTATCCATCCTCGTCACGAGTTTGCACAAAAAGAACGGATAATGACTGAAGCGGTGCCTAAACTTAAAGCGCTTTGTTTGCAGGCCAAAAGCTACAATATTGGCTTAACTATAGATGCGGAAGAATCCGAGCGATTAGATATATCCCTTGATATTATTGAGGCGGTATTTAGTGATGATGAGTTAGCCGGTTGGAATGGCTTTTCGATGGCCCTGCAAGCTTATCAAAAACGCGCTATTTTTATCGTTGACTGGCTACGTGAACTAACCTTGCGTGTTGACCGAAAGATGATGGTGCGCTTAGTGAAAGGTGCTTATTGGGATACTCAGATTAAAATCAGCCAAAAAGGCGGTTATAAACATTTTCCCGTATTCACTCGCAAGGCTTCTACTGATGTATCTTACCTCGCCTGTGCAAAAAAATTATTAGAATATAGAGATACTATCTATCCACAGTTTGCTACGCATAATGCTTACACTGTTACCACTATTCTTGAACTCGCAGGCAATGACAAAACAAGCTTTGAATTTCAATGTCTATACGGCATGGGTGGTTCTTTATATGAGCAAATTGTTAAAAATGAAAATATTCAATGTCGTGTTTACGCACCCGTTGGTCCTCATAAAGAGCTATTAGCCTATTTGGTTCGTCGTTTGTTAGAAAATGGCGCTAATTCTTCTTTTGTCAATGCCATTATTGATGAGTCACAACCGGTCGAATCTTTACTTGTCGATCCCGTTAAAAAAATGCAGCGTCTGAAAGACAAATATAATGGCCAGATAACCAAACCCATCGCACTATACCATGATGAACACGGTGTCGGTCGAGATAATTCTAAGGGCCTAGATTTGACAGATAGCAATACAGTAAGGTCTTTAAAAAAATCACTAGATCAATGGAATCAAGACAACTTGTTTTCTGAAAATGACATGCCAGAAGGGTCTATCGCCATTAGAAACCCAGCAAAGCATAGTGAAATTATTGGTTTTCAACGACATCACAGCAAGAATGAAATGCTCGCGATGATTGAAACGGCTCAACACGCATTTGCTTCATGGTCACAAACGCCTGTATCTGAACGCGCTGCCTTATTATGCCGTATAGCTGATGTTCTTGAACATCATATGGATGAGTTAATTGCCTTATGCATCAAGGAAGCAGGGAAAACGACTCAAGATGGTATTGATGAAGTCAGAGAGGCGGTTGACTTTTGTCGCTATTATGCACATCAAGCAATTGAACTTGCACAAGATGATCGTTTAGAAGCCCGTGGCGTGGTGTTATGTATCAGCCCATGGAACTTCCCATTAGCTATATTTATAGGACAAGTGGCGGCTGCGATTGCTACTGGTAATACGGTATTAGCGAAACCAGCTGAGCAAACAAGTTTAATTGCACTGCGCGCTATTGAACTAATGACTTCTGTTGGATTACCACATGGCGTTGTACAAGCAGTTATTGCACAGGGTAGTGATGTTGGTACTATTATTATTCCTAATGCACGTATTCAAACGGTTATGTTTACTGGTTCTATTAAAACAGCCACTATAATTTCGCAAACATTGGCTGATAGAGGTGGCGATCAAGTGCCCTTTATTGCTGAAACGGGGGGCCAAAACTGCATGATAGTTGACTCTACCGCCCTACCTGAGCAAGTCGTTGATGATGTTATTTCCTCAGGTTTTCAATCTGCAGGTCAACGTTGTTCTGCGCTTCGCGTGTTATTTTTACAAGAAGATATTGCTGATAATGTTATTACAATGCTTAAAGGCGCATTAGCAGAATTGCATGTGGGTAACCCTGAAAAACTGCGTACTGACGTAGGTCCAGTCATTGATCAAAAAGCGCTAGATTCACTCAATGCTCATAGTGACTATATGAAAACCCATGGTCAACTATTATACCAATGCGCTATTTCTGATGAGATAACAAATGAAATAGCAGAGAAAGAACATTTCTTTTTTGCGCCGCGACTTTATGAAATAGAGAATATTAGCGCGCTGAAGCAAGAAGTATTTGGCCCCTGTGTCCATATTGTTCGCTTTAAAGGCGATGAAATAGAAAAAGCCATTGATGATATTAACGGCACAGGTTTCGGCTTAACCATGGGTATACACACTCGCATAGAGCAGCGAGCCATAAATTTGGCGAAGTTATCACGAGCAGGTAATGTATATATAAATCGCAATATAATTGGCGCTATTGTGGGTGTGCAACCTTTTGGTGGTCGTGGTCTTTCAGGTACTGGGCCAAAAGCGGGTGGTCCATATTATTTACCCCGTTTAGTTAAAGAAAAAACAACGCCCGGTGCCAAGGAACTTAATGTATTACCACGGCAAGTAGAAGACTTAAACGGCGATACAAAAGCGCAAGCAGTATTATTTATGGATAGAGCTAGTGCGGCAGAAAAAATCTGGCGCTTGACCAAGTTAAATACCCGGATATCTCTTGTTAGCGAAGTGTTAGCAAAAATTGCCCGTATCGATATTATTGATAATTTAGCAGACGATTTAACTCTCACTTTAACGGCGGCGCGTTCACAATTAATTGATATTGAAAAACACTTGAATGAGCCAACGGTTTTACCAGGTCCAACAGGTGAATCTAATATTCTCTATTTAGAAAATCGTGGCAACATCATCTGTTTTGCTGACGAAAATGTTACTTTTCACTTTTGGTTGCTTTCTGTTGTAACGGCGTTGGCAACCGGTAATACAGTTATTACCGTGGTATCTGATTTATTTTATGATGAAGCGATAGCCTTTAGAGATAAGTTTGTTACAAGCGGCGAAAACGAAAATGTTTTTCAAGTGGCCCGCTTATGTCATTTAACAAGTTTGCTGTCACACCCTGCATTATCGGGTGTTGTTGTTGATAGTCATTGTGACCGTAAACATTATATCAGTGAGATGTTGGCTAAACGTCAAGGCGCAATTTTACCGGTGATCAGTTCAAAGTATTTTGATAATTTAACTCAGCGTTTATTAACAGAAAAAACAATTAGCATTAATACCACTGCTTCTGGTGGTAATACATCACTCATGACCTTAGATGAAAAAGATTAGCTATTCAGGGGTGAGCTTACGGTGAGACAATGCGACTTTCTAAATTCCATGTCATTCGTGGCCTAAACACAGCTGAGCCTAAGCACTCGGTCTATAATTAATCATAGAACGAGTGAATCTGCAGCCTCGTTATGCATTACTTAACGTTTGGAGTTTTTGTGACGGATAAGATAATTGTTCCGGTATCACTGCGCGTATTGAATAAAATAGCAAAGCACTATTTAGTGACTGTGATTAGTATCGTTTTATTTAATGTATGCTCTTTGTTTGCTTCAATAGTCCTAAAAGATTTTAATTGGTTAGCTGCATCCGGTGGTGTTACAACTATATTTGGTGTATTACTGACAGTTAGCCATTCAGTGCCAAAAAATGATGAAGAGGTTCAATATTATGTAGCTTCAATATTCCCAAAGTCCCGAGATGGGATAATGTCTGAGCTTCCAACAGCAAGAGGAGTTAATCTATCAATCCCTGAAGTTAGTGATGATGATGAAGCGCTAATGAAAAATACAGCCAAAAAAATCCTTAAAATTGAGTCCATCGGTGTAACGTTAACTATTATAGGTACTTTACTATGGGCATATTCTGGTTTTTTAACAAACTTTATATATCCGGTTAAATGTATAACAAGCTGTTAAGTAAGGACAAAAAATAATTTTGGTGGCTTACTGTTAAAAGGAAAACAAGCCAAGCCTTAGAGCGTTTGTAGCCGATGCGACTGCACCTTGTAATGATATTAGTGTTTTCATGAAAGATACTTTCATTGTTAATTTATAGAAATAGTGGTGATAATTGGTTTAGCCCAAAATGTCTTTCACAACTGCAGATAACGATGTTGCTTCTGGCGCTTCTTTACGCGCCAGCGCTGGAGTCTGGCGAGACCATGCGCCTGTTTGCGCCAGTTGTAACATGAAATGCGCGACGTCGGCCATTCGGGTACGGATCAAATCCTGAGGGATCACATCTTCGGTGACCACATAGTCGCCAGTAATTTCTCCCTCCATTAGCCAACCCGGACGCACCGCAGTCCAATTTATCGGCGATGCTCGCAGCTGCGTTTCCATTTCTGCCATATCATCTAGCACATTGTGAAGGGCAGCCATCATAGGAAGTTTGAAGTATACTGGACCACGATTTTTGGCCTCAACAAAGCTAGCAGAAATCACTATCAATCTATCCACCTTTGCCTCGCGCATCCCCGTAATTATGTTTGTCGTCCCTTGCGTATATAACGGCGGCGGATCCAATAAAACTTTAGGCGCTTTGCCCACGCCAAGACACGACAGCACCGCATCGCATCCCGAAAATGCGCCTGTTAGCTCATCTGTTAGCACATTGGCTTCGACCAATCTTATATTGCTTTGAAGCGCTGGCGCGTCTGACCAGTCTAATTCAATCGCAACAACATGGTGACCACCGTCCAGAGCCAATTTAACTAGATTTTGTCCAACCGCACCCTTGGCGCCCAAAATTGCAAGCTTCATCTGTTACTCCCGTTTTTTAGCTACTGATAAAAGAAATGTCACGCTTGAGACACGTAATAAGCATTGATTTGGTTGAATTTAATGTCATAAACTAAACGTTTGCTCAAAATCTTTATGCAATGCTCAATTAAGCTGCGTCAGAAACACACACCCTGATATTATTGCCTTGGTCTTGCCAGTCAGTTGTAAACTCTGATTTAACTTGCATTTGAAACATCCAGCAGCTTAAATGCGTAGAGTAAACCGGCTAAACTGGTGGCAAAGAAAAACCACAGCACTGCCAGTAGTGACCACCAAGCAATAGCGCTACTAACTGCGCCGACGATTAATAATAGCACGCCAATTACCGAGTTACTAACCGACACATAGTCGGTGCGTTTGTTACCCGACGCCATATCGAGCAAATAGGTTTTGCGGCCCACCCTAACACCAGCATGACCAATACTGAGCAGTAAAAACAGCAGCAAATAGACGACAAGCGTAACTTCTTGCAACATCATATGCAACACGGCCAATAAGCCACAGCCCAGTAATGCAAGACCAGCCGCAATAATAATAACGTTGCGGCTGCTGCGATCCGCGGCCTTGCCCCAAATAAAGGTACTAATCGCGCTGGCCAAGCTGGCGCTGGCTAAAAACCATCCAAGAGTTTGACCAGTGTTATGTTGTTGCTGGGCCAGCAAGACCAAAAAAGGCGTAACTAACGCCGAGCCCAACAGTAAAGCACGGCAAATTACAAACTGCCGAAAATGCAGGTCGGTTTTGAGCAGGCTTAAATTTTGCCATGCCTGCTGCAGCGCGTTAACACCACCGTCAGTTTCACCCGCCTTCTCCTGCACCTGGCTAAATAATGCCGCAGCACTAAACCACAACAATCCAGCGACAATCAGCAACACCAGATAAACCCACAAAATGTTTGGTTCCTGTGCCACCAGCCAAAATGACACCAGCAGAGTCAAAACGCCCGATACCGTGCCAGCAATGCCGATAAGCTGGCCACGTTGGCCTTTAGGGACTGTTTTGCCCTGCACATCTTTCATGGCAACTGAGCACAGACCACGCCCTAGGCTAAACAGTATGAGCAAACCAATGATAGCTGAGCCTGCAGCAGCGCCGCGCAAATGACTAACAGCAAATGCCATCGCCAGCACACAACTGCCCTGAATAATACTTCCGGTAATCCAAAAGGTTTTGCGGATCGCGTAGCGACGCACCCACGCACCAATTGCCAACTGCGGCAACATTGAACCTGATTCGCGAATAGGCACCAACAAAGCGACCATAGCAGGCGGCGCACCGACCACTGTCATCAACCAAGTTAACACCGTTTTGGGACTGGTAAGGGCATCCCCCAAGCTCAGCAATATCTGGCTAAATAGCACCACCATAAAGTTTTTGGGTACTTTAGTGCAGGCGCTATCTGGAATATCTTGGCAAGCACGGGCATCCTCTTCATTAATTAACAGTTGATATATTGTTTTAGCTGCCATTATTAATTCTCTTTGTTCTATCCAATAATGTCTACCTTAACCAACCACCAATCCTCCCGAAATTAACAATTTAAATACGGTAACAGTCGCTCGAATCGAAGTCCTTGTTAAACTTATTGTCAAGGTCGTCTGATCTAGCGGAATAGTATTTCTAAGGTCTCTGGCTCAACAGCATTGGCAAACTACTTTGCATTTAGTGCCCGCGTCAAGCGAAAAACCAGAAGTATTAGCTAATTGACCATAGCAATGCAGCTCGAACACTTGGCACTCAAAGCGCTGTATCAAGAAGCATCATCAGCACAAACCCAATTATAAGCCCACCCGTTGCCCAGCTTTCATGCCCGGCGCGATGGGATTCAGGAATGATTTCATGGCTGATTACAAACAGCATGGCACCTGCCGCAATCGCCAGTCCCCAGGGCAGAAGGTGAACCGAAAGGCCGATCAATGCAACGCCCAACACGGCCGCAATGGGCTCCACCAGACCAGAAAAAATACCAACGCCAAGGGCTACACCTTTACTGTAACCAACGCTAATCAGGG
>Ga0136561_1000333_pt1 | contig 16401 bp, 17 predicted proteins | sample AntRauMeHopE1498_FD_104641 | JGI IMG/M metagenome (GOLD analysis project Ga0136561, IMG submission 104641) | Saline lake microbial communities from Rauer Islands, Antarctica - Metagenome Hop E1 #498 | ecosystem: Environmental > Aquatic > Non-marine Saline and Alkaline > Saline | place... | reverse complement strand
TAGACCTAGTTTTCTTAGCCTACCTCTGAACATAACTCCTTTGATAGAAGTCTGTTCTGTCGTTACTTCATAGATATACCAATTCAGTATTTGCATATAAAAAGTATAGCAGAATTATACTTACCGCTTTCGTCACGAATCGCTAACCATAATTTATACTACGCATAAATTCTGCTAAGCGTTCTCGACCCCACCTCGACTGTTTTTCATTCCAGGGAATGAACGAAAAACATATCTCCGGTTGGGCAAGAGGTCGAAAGTGAAACTTTTCACTTTCTAAACAAAAACAAAACACCCTTGCGGGTGTTTTGTTTTTGTTTACCTCTTGCCCCCCATGATTCGTCCTGGCTTTCGTCTATTGACGATCAGCTTGTTCGAATATTTCTTTGGTGAACGAGTCTTCTGTCCTTTACCGGTTGGGCGACCTTGTTTGGTTCGCTGTCGACGGTGACCTCGTGGTGACTTACCTTCACCTCCCCCGTGTGGGTGGTCTACTGCGTTCTTGGCCGCTCCACGAGTTTTTGGTCGCAGTCCCATATGACGCGCACGTCCCGCCTTACCGATAGATACCAGTCGGTATTCTTCGTTAGACACTGAACCAACTGATGCCCAAGCAGTCTTCATGACTTTTCGGATCTCAGATGATGGCATCTTGAGCGTTGTGTGTTTATCGTCTTGGGCAACCACTTCGGCGTGGTTCCCAGCTGAACGAGCCAGACGCGCTCCAGCTCCCGGGTTGATTTCTACGTTGTACACAAATGTTCCGACTGGAATTGCGTGTAGTGGCAGTCGGTTCCCGACGGTAACCTTGGCTGACTCAGACGTTACCACCTGCGCGCCGGCTTCCAGTTTTTGTGGGGCCAGGACGTACCGTCGCTCGCCGTCTGCGTAACAGATAAGGGCGATGAATCCTGATCGGTTAGGATCGTATTCAAGCGTCTCAACTGTTGCTGGTACATCTAGTTTCTCGTATTTGAAGTCAATCAAACGATAGGTTCGCTTGTGTCCTCCACCACGGTAATGAGTCGTAATACGACCATCACTGTTACGTCCGCCAGTACTTCGCTTGCCTTTTGTAAGTCCTTTGAGAGGATTACTTTGCGTCGACGTCAGTTTTTTACTGTATTCGATCACCGATCCGTCACGTCGACCGTCCGATGTAGGTTTATATTTCTTTACCATATATTTCGTTGTTGTTAGAAACTAGTGGAAATTAATTTCCTTATCTTCCTAACTAATAATTAAGTGAGCAAATGCTCAAAGAGCATATTGCGAACTTACTTCCCGATTCGACCTATCAAGGGAGAATCGCTGGAAGCAAATCATTACACTAGGTTAATAGTGTCTCCTTGCTTAAGATAAACATAAGCTTTTTTCATTCCTTTATGGTGTACAGTTTTGCCAGAGAATCCTTTGACTCGCTTGGCTGCTTTTTTGGTTACGGTGTTGATTTTCACCGGCGTCACATTGTAGAGAGCTTTGATGGCGTCGCGAACTTGGAACTTTGTAGCGCCAGCCTTCACAACAAATGTGTAGACGTTTTGCTCACTCATTCCCACGGCTTTTTCCGTGATTCGTGGACCAACAATGACAGATGCCAAATCGTAGTCCGTTGCCAAAGGCGCTGGTCCTACTTTTTGTACTGTCGCTACCGCAGTAGCGCTCTCCCCTTTTTCTTCTTTCTTCACTTTTTTAGATCCAAAGAGGGCCATGTTTAGTTTGACTTAGTAGGTGTCGCTGTCACTCGAGCTTCGAAAGTTTCGATCGCTAGAGTTGGTTCGCTCACAACTACGTACTTGTAAGTTAGGAGATCAACTGGGTTGATATCCTTTGCCTGAGCAACTTCTACGTTTCCAAAGTTTCGGAAACTTTTTTCGGTTGCCAGGTCTCGGTTTGCTAGTACCACCAGAGCAGCGTTCTTTCGCTTGGTTGCAAGCGTGTCGAATCCAGTACCCTTGGCTAAGGCTTTGATTGTTGCAAGTGCGTTGGCTGACTTGGGTGTCTCCATCGCGAGCGAATCAACAAAGATAACTTCATTGTCAGCCAGCTTCTTAGACATCACGGTTGCAAACGCTTTGGCTCGTACCTTTTTGTTGATTTTGACTGAGTAGTCTTTTTCAGATCGTGGACCAAACGTCACCCCTCCTCCTGTCCAAATCGGTGAACGACGTGAACCATGCCGCGCTCGTCCAGTTCCCTTTTGCTTCCATGGCTTTGCGCCTCCTCCTCGTTTTTCACTTCGGTCTTTGGTGTGAGCATTTCCCTCTCGAGCGTTTGCGTTCATTCCAACGACTACTTCGTGAACCAAGTCAGCGTTCCAAGCAACTCCAAAGACTGACTCTGGCAATGTTACGTCACCAGCGGCTGTGCCTTCTTTTGTGAAAATTTGTGCTTTCATAGATTGAAGATTATGCTGGTGTTGAGAACACCTCTACTAATGTCCCTCGTCGTCCCGGTACTGCACCTGAAACAACTAGAATGTTTTCTTCTGCATTTACCTGGAGAACCTTCAGTCCTTTGACAGTAATTGTGTCTGATCCCATCCGACCACCCATCCGGGTACCCTTGAGTACGCGAGCGATGCCAGTTGCACCAATTGATCCCGGTTCACGTTCAGAGTGTTTCTGTCCGTGTGACCGACGACCGCCAGCAAATTTGTGTCGCTTGACCACACCCTGGAACCCTTTACCTTTTGACGTAGCAGAAACTGTTACATCGTCTCCTGGTTCAAAAGTTGAAGCGTCAAGTGCCGCACCTTTTTCTAGCCCTTCGATAGTCTCTCCGGCGTACCCCTTTCTCGCCCTGAATTCTCGAGCGTTGGCTACCGCTCCACCAAAGTGACCTTTGGCTGCTTTGCTCACGCGGTGCTCTTTTTGAGTACCTGACGCTAGCTGGACTGCATCGTATCCATCTACCTCCATAGTTTTCACCTGCGAGATTACGCTTGGTTCTACTTTCAAAACTGTAGCTGCATGACACTTTCCGTCTTCGGTGAAGACTTGTGTCATACCAGTTTTGGTTCCTAAAATGAATTTCATTTTGTGTTTGGAATAACTTATAAATTGTAGCTGTTAGACCAAACAACAAACCGCGCAAATTTCTTTGGGGTGAGACACAGCTCACACAAAAGAAATTTGCGCGGTTTGTGCCCAGTGGTCCACGATTACTCGTGTACGTAGGTCTTTTCAGCTGATGGCAGTATACTTATTTCTGTATAAAAAGCAATACAAAAACCGCCTAGCAGTTTTGCAAAGCGGTTTTGGGTTAAGCTTGTAATCAATTCCCGTTAGAATCGCCTAGGCGATAATCGGTGCCAACTGCATATAAGCCAACATGCCAATGGTGGCGAGGCTTAAGCAATGGACGAGCCAGGTGCTTTCACTGGCGAATTGATCGGGGGTTTTTGTTGGAGTCATTTCCATACAAACAATAAATTAAAAGATCTAAATAATGATCTGACTCATCCACGCAATTGTGCTGTGGTAGCCGGGTTCTCTTACGTCGCTTCTATATTCATGGTCAGTTATTCTTAGACAGAGCTTCTGACCATATAACGCAGAAGGAGCGACCACATATAGTGGCCGCCCTCCTTTGTCCCTTTATAATGCCAGTCACCCAGATAAACACAAGGCGGGTATGTGCATAACTGAGGATAAACAAAAACCGACCCATTGGGTCGGTTTTTGTTGCTTTGGCAAACAGACGAATGACTACATCATTTTTACGTCGATGTTCACCCCCGAAGGTAGTGAGAGGTTCGTCAGAGCCTCAACTACTTTTGGACTCGGATTGAGTATGTCGATCACACGCTTGTGTGTTCGCATCTCGAATTGTTCTCGCGCGTCCTTATGCACGAAGGTTGAACGATTGACGGTGTACTTTTTGATCTCAGTTGGCAGCGGGATTGGCCCTACCACCGAAGCGTCAAATCGCTGCGCAGTATCAATGATCTGCTTGGTACTGGCATCGAGTATTTTGTGCTCATATGCTCGTACACGGATACGCAATTTATTGATCGCTTCAGTTTGAGTTTTTGCTGTAGTGTCTGTTGCCATACGTATGATGTATCAATTGCTTTTAAGCAATGATTTTAGTTACAACACCAGCCCCTACAGTCTTGCCTCCTTCACGAATCGCAAAGTTAGCTTGGTCCTCTAGAGCTACTGGAGCTACTAGTTTAATCTTGAACGTCGCTGTGTCACCTGGCATTACCATTTCTGTTCCTTCCGCTAGCGTTACGTCTCCGGTAACGTCAGTAGTTCGGATGTAGAACTGTGGCTTGTAGCCAGAGAAGAATGGAGTGTGACGTCCACCTTCGTCCTTTGATAGAACGTATACCTCCGCTTCAAATTCTGTGTGCGGAGTGATTGAACCCTTCGCTGCTAGAACCTGACCGCGGTGCACGTCTTCTTTCTTTGTACCTCGGAGCAAGATACCAGCGTTGTCTCCAGCCTGGGCTTGGTCAAGCTGCTTGTTGAACATTTCAACTCCTGTTACCGTTGTCATTTTAGTATCTTCGATACCAACGATTTCAATCTCTTCACCAACTTTAACGATTCCTCGTTCTACTCGTCCGGTCACTACAGTTCCCCGTCCTTCAATTGAGAAGATGTCCTCAATTGGCATTAGGAATGGTTTGTCTAGTTCTCGAACTGGGGTTGGAAAGTATGTGTCCATCGCGTCTACTAGTTCGATGATTTTAGCTTGCCACTCAGCCTCTCCCTCGAGAGCCTTGAGAGCAGAACCGTGGATGATTGGGGCACCCTCTCCGTCGTATCCAGCTTTTGTCAGGTCTTCTCGTAGCTCTTCTTCTACCAGCATGATCATTTCCTCGTCGTCCACCATGTCACACTTGTTTAGGAAAACAAGCATTTTAGGTACTCCAACTTGCTTAGCTAGGAGAATGTGTTCTTTTGTTTGCGGCATCGCTCCATCGGTTGCAGCCACTACCAGTACAGCACCGTCCATTTGGGCTGCTCCGGTAATCATGTTCTTGATGTAGTCGGCGTGACCTGGCGCGTCGATGTGCGCGTAGTGTCGGCTTGGAGTTTCGTACTCTGAGTGAGAAAGAGAGATAGTAATTCCTCGGGCTTTTTCTTCGGGAGCCTTGTCAATTTCACCTACGTCTTTCACGTTTGCGCTGTATCCTTCACCCTTGGCGTTCAAGGTAGTGAGGATAGCCGCAGTCAAAGTAGTCTTACCGTGGTCAACGTGACCGATGGTACCTACGTTAATGTGATCTTTTGATCGATCGAATGCATCTGCCATAATAATACTATTAGTATTGAATAATAAGGATTACTGCACACCAGCCACAAAAAGCGTGAGCCCTTGTATTGGCACTGATATCGGCGCGAGAACGCTGCGTTATCGGTGACAACCAAGAAACGTGTGAAAGAGCGATATATAATCTCATCTTTGCTTCGCCATAAATAGGCGGTGCGCAGTGCCAGGCATAATACCAAAGTTGTCTGATTATGCAAGGAGTGCGGCTGTAATTTAGTACTGGATGATTGGCAGTAGCGCGATGTTGCGTGGTCGCGTCTCAGACCCACCCGTCCAACCTGAAGCCAGAGTTCCACTCCTCCAACCAGATTCTATACCATTAGCACCATCGTTACCGCCACCATCTGGCAGGGAATGGCTGTGAGACTCAAACATATCGTTTTGAAAACTCCCTAGAGTACGTCCTGGATCAACCCCTCGACCCAGATCAGCGCCGCGAACAAATTCACCACGCAAATCAGGTATATTAAATGTAGTTGAACCATCTCCAGACCCAAATGTGGTGCCAATGGCACTGAATAAAGCAGCGTACGTTGTGCGTGACACTGACTGTCCATTAGCGACCAGCCAGCCAGACGGTGCAGTGGTGCCGGCAAACCAAGTTACTGCTCCAGCAGCTCCACCACCAGGACTGTTACAATTATTTCCGTCAAAGTCACAGTACTGATCAGAGCGAACTTTTGAAGCGGCGATTATTTCATTGATCCCGAGATTTCCAACCTTGATTTGGCTGATAACTGATGTGTTGATAGGTAACGCCGGGTTATCACCTGGCGGTACAGCCGATGGGTTAACCCACTGTCCATAGGCTAGGTTTCCGGCCAAAGCAATAGTTAGCGCTATGGTTAGTAGGCCGATTTGTTTGATTGAACTGATGATACTTTGCATAAATCTGACTTTAATATATCTAAATACACTACCGATTGGCTTGTAGCGCCCTCTATTCCATGGCTGACTGCAACCTGACTTCGATTACATCTCTTTCTGCGGCAGACAGCTGTTCGTCGGTATGGGCTGATTCTAACCTGGCTTGTGTCGCCTGTACTTCTTCTGGGGTCCGGACTGGAAATTCTAGTGACCAAAGTCGGTCAGTTGGATCTAACACATTCGCTTTTGACTGTGCGTCTTCGTTTAGAATCGCAGGCGCCAGAGCTATAGATGACATATACGTCAAATACACATAATACATAGCACCAGCCACTAAAACAGACAGGATGAGTGTGGACAGGATGGCAATTTTTTGGGACTGCTGCATAGTGGCTATGTGAATGGTTACTAATTAAATTTCTTGAAAAGTAGGAATGACTTCTACTTGGTGAGTTTCAGTATAAGTGGTTGAGCCTACCACGCAGGTCAACTCAAAGGTTGTAGCACTGGTGAGGGTGCTCGATTGCTGATTACCGGTCACAGCGTCAGCCGCCCCCAGTGCACCTACCACCGCGACTGTTTGATTGATACCCGGACCACGGGCAGTACATGTAACCGGGTACGGTGCGGAGACAGTCCAAGATACTTCAGCTGCCTCACCTGATCGGACTGCGTCTGGGCCACTGATTACCATGGTCGGCGCCGGGATGGCGAGCGTAATACCAGTAGTGTATATGTTACTTTCGTTGATTTCCAAAACGTCTCCTGGAGCAGGCATGTCTACCTCCAACACCAGACTGTCCGTCGTATTGAACGGTACGTTATTCAAGCTCAATGCTGGACTAAAAATGGGACCAGCGATCGTACCAGTTACGGTACCGGTTTGGGAAATGCTACCCAGACGCAGTGTGTACGCCACAGCCTCACCGTTTGGAATACCAGCCACATCAGCCAAGAATGTCATACTGGTGTAAAAGCCGTCAGTATCAACTAGTCCAGGGGTACTACTCATTCCATTAATCACGATGTCCAACTGTGGTCGCAATGTCACTCCGTTACCTTGAGTTGGCGAGAAATCGATCCAGCCCATAGTGTAGGGTCCACCCCAGGCATACTTACTCGCACCATTGTCGGCATTGTTTCCTGTAAAAGTAATACCGTAGCCGCCTGCAGCGTTTCCGGCCAAAGCTATCCAACCGTCCCAACCGCCGGAATTTGCGTTCACACCACCTGAACAACTAGTGGGACTGGCTGCACCGGAGCAGGCCCGAGCCCAACCAGTTAGAGTAATGGTGTCACCGTAGGTTCCTATCGCAGTGGCATTCTGGGCAGACACTCCGGCTCCAGCTGGAAATCCTGACAGTCCGCCAAAGCGGATCCAGCCGACACTACTCGACCAAGCGTAACCGGTCATTCTGCCGTCGGTTTCTATGTGTACCCCATAGTCAACTTTTGGACCAGGACCAGCAGAACCGACACATGTATTGGTCGGGTTGATAGCACTACTTTGATCACAGTTCATAGAAATCCAGCCAGTAGTAGCTGACCAAGCATAGCCGTCTAACTCGATTGGGACACTCAAACCAGTAGCCTTGACACCTGTCACTCCGACAACACCACTTACAATCAGAGCAGTGCCAAGATAAAAATGCATTTTTTCATACGTACGTATACAATAACAAACCTAAAAAACTACGGGGTGTATTTGTGCACACAAAAACCGGCAATACCTGGGCCGGTTTTTGTGAATAACGCCTTAAAAAATAACTGACGAGTCCCAGCTAGTTCCCTGACTAGTTCACCCCCCGTGCTTTCTTGATGTCAGCTTCAACGTTTGGGGGCACAACTGCGTAGTGGTCAAACTCCATAGTCATAGACGCGCGCCCTTGGGTCATCGATCGCAACGTGTTGGTGTAGCCAAACATTTCGGATAATGGGATTTGTGAGTTCACTACTGTTTTACCACCAACTTCGGTAGTTCCTTCTAGTTGACCACGCTTACTAGAGATGTTTCCTTGGATATCACCCATGTATTCTTCGGGTGTACGCACCTCAACTTTCATGATTGGTTCGAGGATGACCGGTGTCGCTCGCGCCGCGGCTTCTTTGAAGGCGTTGATACCAGCTAGCTTGAAGGCGATTTCACTTGAGTCGACATCGTGGAATGATCCATCGTATAGCTCGACTGATACGTCTTCCATTTTGTAGCCGGCAACGAACCCTCGGGTCATCGCTTCTTTACACCCTTTCATAACCGCCGGGATAAATTCTTGCGGGATCACTCCCCCTTTGATGCTGTTGATGAACTCAAAGTGGTCTTCACGGGTCACGTTTTTGGCGACCTTGACCGGCTCACCGTCAGCGTCTAACTCTAGTGCCTCAAGTGGTTTGATACGAATTTTCACATGGCCGTATTGCCCACGTCCACCTGACTGCTTGGCGTACTTGTGGTCGGCTTCGGCAGCACTTTGGATGGTTTCTCGGTACGCTACTTGTGGTGCGCCGATGTTGGCCTCTACGCCAAACTCTCGCTTCATGCGGTCAACCAAGATGTCGAGGTGTAACTCACCCATTCCGGCAATGATAGTTTCGAGCGTCTCCTCATCAGTTGAAACGGTAAAGGTTGGATCTTCGTCTGATAGTCGTTTGAGCGCCACTCCCATTTTCTCTTGGTCTTGCTTGGTTTTTGGTTCCACTCGAACCGCTACCACTGGTGCTGGAAAGGTAATGGTTTCAAGGAGGATTGGGTTATCAAGCGCGCACAGTGTGTGTGAAGTTTTTACTTCTTTAATTCCTACCGCCGCGGCGATCTCGCCGGCGTATACCTCATCGACTTCTTCTCGCTTGTCAGCCATCAGTCGTACGATCCGTCCAATGCGTTCTTTGTTACCAGTTGAAGCGTTAAGGATATACGTTCCACTAGTTACTGTTCCAGAGTACACGCGGAAAAATGCCAGCTGTCCGACAAACTTGTCGTCTTGTAGTTTGAACACCAGCGCTGACATTGACTCACCATCGGCTGGTTTGCGCGTGACGGTTACATCCTCATCCTTTGGGTCGTGTCCCTGCGTGTCGGGCAAATCGGTAGGAGCCGGTAGGTAGTCAACCACCGCATCAAGTACCAGCTGCACACCAATGTTCTGCAATGCAGTTCCGGTCATGATTGGGAAGATTTCGTTGGCCAGCACTGCCTTACGCAAAGTTGCCTTGAGCGCTTCAATAGTTGGCTCTTCCCCACCAAAGTATGCCTCCATCATGACGTCGTCGTGTTCAACCACTTTCTCGATTAGTTCACCACGCCACTTTTGCGCTGCCTCAAGCATATCCGCTGGGATTTCTTCCTCGGTGACGTCCATCCCCATTTCACCAGCAAACCGATAGGCTTTCATTGTGACTAGGTCAACCACACCACTCATTGCGTCTTCAGCACCAATTGGCAACTGGATGCGTACCGCTTTGGGTGACAATCGTTCATGGATAGATTTGACTGAAGCGTCAAAATCAGCCCCTAGTTTATCCATCTTGTTTACAAAACAAATTCGTGGCACTTCGGCCTCGTCGGCGTAGCCCCAGTTTGTTTCGGTTTGCGGTTCAACTCCAGCCGCACCGTCAAACACCACTACCGCACCATCAAGCACACGCATCGATCGTTTCACTTCGGCCGTAAAGTCGATGTGACCCGGTGTATCAATAATGTTAAAGGTGTACTTCAGGTCCTTTGAAGTGCGATCTTCTTCCAGAGTCTTAGTCCAGTTACAAGAAATAGCCGCTGCGGTAATAGTGATACCGCGTTCGCGTTCTTGCTCCATCCAGTCAGTCACGGTTGCGCCGTCATGCACTTCACCGATTTTGTGTGACATACCGGTGTAGAACAAGATACGTTCTGAGGTCGTGGTTTTGCCGGCGTCGACGTGAGCGACGATACCGAAGTTACGGAGTCTTTCAATTGGAAATGCGCGTGCCATAGTAATAAGTACTTATATATGTATAAATGAAATAATTGCTCTCGATTCACGTGGGGCTACCAGCAGATGAGAAATTGCCCAAACGGGCAAGGTGCGGGTACTATACTGTAAAGTAAGGCATTGAGCAACTGATTTACCGATTAAATAGCCATGCACAAACTTGACTTTTCCAGTGTGTTGTGCTATCGTAATTTCAGTTAGTTGAGCAGCAATCCCGCAGCTCAACGCGCATCAACAGGAGATTCCTCATGCGTATTTCGTTCCTTTCCATTGCAGCTGCCCTCGCTCTGTCAACTGGTGCCGTGTCGGCGCAAACCGCGACCACCATCGACACCAACGTAATGTGCGCCTCCGGGTGTACGGTCATGATCGACCTAACGCCTGAGGCCCGCCACGGTGAAACCGTTATCCTTGTTCCGGGCCAGTTCACCAATGACGCTGAAGCAGATCCGCTTCAATTCGCCTACTCGATTGTGGTGAATGGCACAGGCGCAGACACGTTTGTCCTGACCAGCGAACCAGGCGACCCACGTTTTGCCACCATCGAGGACGTCCAGGCCTACATGGCCGGACAGGACGCGTTGATGGATCGCGCTCGCCGCCTTGTCAATCAAGGCAGCTAACGGCACTGTCCCTCGGGACACCTACCCCGCCCTCACCATAATGGTGTTGGCGGGGTTTTCTTTTTTATCTCATGAAACAAAACCAACTCTGATTCGTATATACTACAAACACTACTCATTAACTCTCTCCTTTATTATTATATGAATACTCAATACGACATCGTAGTAATTGGAGCTGGGTCAGGTGGTTTAACTGCCGCAGTTGGGTTTTCTAAAGTTGGCAAACGTGTGTTGCTGGTCGAGCGTGAACACATGGGTGGTGAGTGCACCAACACTGGCTGTGTCCCAAGCAAGGCACTACTGCATCACGCCAAAACCTACTACGCTGCCAAAAAAGTACACGGCGAGACAACCAGTGGAGAAACCTATCGCGCAGCGGCGTTTAACTACGTGCGGAACACAATTGACTCAATTCTAGCTGAAGAAACACCAGAAACATTTGAAAAGCTAGGGATCGACGTTGTAAAGGGGGAAGCGGCTTTTTCAGGAAGCAAGGAAATTACCATTGACGGACTAGTCTATGGTTTCAACACCGCTATCATCGCCACTGGATCAAGTCCGCGGATACTCGATATTCCAGGACTCGACGAGAAACACATATTGACCAACCAAAACATTTTTGATCTGCCAGACGTACCCGCAAAATTGCTTATTATCGGAGGTGGTCCAATCGGTATGGAGATGGCGCAAGCCTGTGCGATGCTGGGAAGCGAAGTCACACTAGTAGAACGAGGTGAAGAGTTTGCCGCACACGAAGATGAGTCGATCAGACCGTTGCTACACCAGGCTTTTACAGACCTTGGAATCACTATTCACACCGGCGCAACCATCCAAGAAGTCGAAGGTAGTACCGCGCACTTTGTACAAACGCACACAGTAGGCGACGAAGCAATTCATCGCCTGAGCACGACGTTTGACAAAGTTCTGATCGCCATTGGTCGCACACCCAACCTACCCGCCGGGCTAGAACAAGCCGGTATCATACATGATACCGACTCTGTGGTGGTTGATAGTCAGTACCGGACCACCAACAAACGAGTGTATGCCATTGGTGATGTGTCGCAGCAACTAAAGTTCACCCACACAGCCGACGACGTCGCACGGCAAGTGGTAGCGCGAGTCGCCAGTCGCGGACTGTTACGAGTCAAACAAAATAAATCTGTCCCCAAGGTAACCTACACTTCTCCCGAAGTTGCCCAGGCTGGATTAAGCTTCGACGATGCGGTTGCAAGATATAGCAAAGACCAGATCATGCGGATTGAGGTACCCTTTTCGCATAACGACCGTGCCAGGACGGACAGCACGACCGATGGTGTACTGGTTGTGATTGCCAAACGCCTTGGCGGCAAAGTAATCGGTGCACATATCATCGGCCCGACCGCTGGTGAACTAATCACAATTTTTACGCTGGCGATCGACCAAAACGTATCACTGTGGAAATTACAAAAAACTATCTTCCCCTACCCCACCTACAGTCTGATCATCAAAAAAGCCGCAGATCAATTTGTCAGTCGGCAGGTCAGTGATCTCAAAACCGATCTGCTCAATATCACCCGAAGGCACACACTCAAAATTGTTGCGGCTGTGATCTGGATCACTGCGGTTATCAACCTGCACCAATACCAGACTGTCCAGGGGCTGACCGCCACCGACGCCGCCGTACAACTCTTCAACTTCATCACACTTACTGTCTGGGGGCCACTGCTGTATGTACTGATCTACGCCGTTCGGCCAGTCACCTTCTTTCCTGCTACGGCACTCACGATCTTGTCTGGGATATTTTTTGGGTTAGTTTGGGGAACGGCACTTACGCTGATTGCAGCCACACTTGCAGCTACGGTTGCTTACGGCGTTGGTCGATTCTTTGGTAGCAACGTACGTCTGGAAGACACGATAGTTGGCGACTCGGTGACAGCGCTGCGCGAACACACCTTTGGTACCATCCTCACTATGCGCCTCCTGTTTTTGCCGTTTGATTTGCTCAGTTATGCTGCCGGTATATTGCGCGCACCATTTGTGCCATTTATTGCCGCGACATTTGTCGGCATTATTCTTGGGACAGCGACGTTTGTCTCCATTGGTGCTTCACTAAACCTAGAGGAATTTATTGCCAACGGTGTCAGTGTTGATCTGCTTGAGCCAAGACTCCTGGCGCTGTCTGCGGCAATATGTATCACGTCGCTTATAGTTGCTCGCGGCCTTAAACGTTGGCAGGCAACCTAAACCAAAAGCGACACCTCATGGTGTCGCTTTTGGTTTATTTCTTTTTAGCGGCTGGCTTCTTCTTCTTTGGGGCGGCTTTTTTAACAGCTTTCTTTACCACTTTTTTAGCACCCTTGGCGACTTTCTTGGCCGTAGTCTTTTTCTTTGGGGCGGCTTTTTTCTTGGTAGCAGCTGACTTAACAACCAGCTTCTTGACGACTTTCTTGGCAGCTGGTTTCTTGGCGACAACTTTTTTCTTTGGTGCTGCTTTCTTGGCAGCTGGTTTTTTTGCGGTTGGCATATAAAAATAATTTACTATTACACCCCCAATTGAGTGAGGATCTAATTTCAATTATACGGGTAAATAAAAAATAAAAAGTCACAACCGAGAAGAAAGTGTGTACAAACATTCTACAAAAATAACTTTTCTTTTTTGGCACGGGAGAGTTTTTTAATTGCAGCTTCACGTATCAGTGCTGCACTGCGCGTGTCACAAGATTCCTGGTACACCAGCTGTACCGGTCGACGGCCACTGGTGTATTTTGCCCCGGTTACTTTCCCTGTCCCATTATGTTCAGCCAGTCTACGTTCAACATCAGTCGTATAACCACAATAAAGTGTACCGTCCGCGCAGTGTAAAAGATAAACAAAATGACACTCAGCTTTCATACAGGCAGTATAACAAAACCTGTACCGGCGTTAGACTCACCGGTTATTTCTTTGCCGGCTTCAACTTGCTCAAGTCTAGTACGTCATCAATCTTAATCTGTTCGACAAAGTCTGGTACGTGGGACACTAGGATCATCGCACCTTTGTACTGATTGAGCGTCTGGGCAATGACAGGGATATGGCGGAAGTTAATGTGGTTGGTTGGTTCGTCGAGGATCAGCAAGCCTGGTTCTTCCATAGTTAGTTTTGCAAAGGCCACCAATCCTTTTTGTCCTTCGGACAAGTCTCCTACTTTTGACTTCATTACGTCACCAAACAGCAAGAAGCCAGCTGCGATTGACCGCATGTCTTCTTCTAGCTTTTTTTTCATACTGTCCATCAACGTTTCAAACACCGATTTACTAAAGTCTAGGTTCGAGAAGTCCTGGCGGTAGTAACCGATCTTGACACCCTTGGCTACTTCTTCGCCCGTGGCGGTGCCGCCAGCCAAACTTTCAAGCAGCGTTGTTTTGCCAATGCCGTTGGGACCAACGATTTGCAAGTGCTCGCCGCGCTTGAGCACCACATCGCACACCATATCTTTGGGTTGATGGTCGCGGATGACAGTGACCGACGTTAGTTTGATGACCTCAAGCGGGATGTCGCCATGCGGGTCGATGGTAAACGGACGAATGGCTTTGTCCTCACGGCGAACGTCGACCTTGTTGTCTTCGGCCTCTTCGATTTCAGCGCGCATTTTTTTGGCGACCAAACGCATCTTGCCTCCTTTGGCTGCAAAGTAGTTAATCTTGTCTTTGTCCGCTTGGATTTGTTTGTTCATTGCGGCGTTCTGGCGCTTTTCTTTTTCTACCTGGGCGGCGATATCTTTGACCACCGCATGGTAGTTGCCGTTGTACTGCTCCACTTGGCGGTTCTGGGTGTTGAGGTACAAAACGCCCTGGGTAAATGAGTTAAGGAAGTCAGCATCATGGGAAATCACGATGACGGTTTTTTTGTATTCGTTGAGGAATTCTGTCAGGTGATGGATGCCTGCTGTATCTAGGTTGTTGGTTGGCTCGTCCAGCAGTAGGACGTCTGGGTTCTGGATCAAGGCTGATGCCAACAATAGTCGCGCCTGCTGTCCACCGGAAAAACTTCCCACAATCCGGTCCTTGAATGTATCGGCCTGGGACTCGGGCGGAACAAGATTGACAACCTCAAGCACCGCGTCGATACGTGGGTCAATGTCGTATACTTTCTCGGTGAAACACTTCTCAAAAAACTCGCGTACGGTCAGCTCTAGTTCCGGTCGCGGGATGATCTGCCGCGACACCGCGATCGTTGTACGCGGCTGCAGGTTGATAGACCCCTCGTCTGGTTGTGTCTTGCCAGTTATCAAGCCAAACAGCGTCGATTTGCCGGCGCCGTTTTGTCCCATCAAGGTGAACTTGGCACCACGACGCACCACAAAGCTCGCCTCTTTTAAGATTGGTTTGGTGGCATCGTGCTCAAACGACACGTCCTTGAAGACAATAATTCCATCTCGTTGATTCATAGGCAGTCAGCATAACGCACTGGGCGTGTAGCGCAAGTCAAAAAACGGATCAATGCGCGGTTTTTGTTTTCAAGAAAACTTTCCTATAGATACATTTGCAGGCAGATCAGATAATTTTTGCTCACCATACTTTATAACGTCAACGAAATTCGTTTGCTTTTCTGTGACATAGTTGGCATAGTGATGATTGGAACCATTAAACAGGACTTAGACCAATGACACATCAAGATACACCCGACACCCGGCGCCTTCGTGACAACGTCTTGGACTGGCTCGATGAGCAAGGGATGGATGCTCACACCCGTGCTGCAGAAGGAAACAGGGTGCAAGGCATGAATTATGCCGAACTAGTCACTACCTACCCTTGCCTCACAGGCGAATAACAGATGTCAGTTTTACCGGAATCAGAAAAGGTTGTGGGACACAAGACATCGTTGTACATTATGGCAAGCAAGATGAGATTGCTCGAAAACAACACCCACTCTGGTGCCTTATCTGTTGGCTATGCCGCCAGCCATAAACAAATCACCCATGACAACCATGGGTGATTTTTCTTTATAAAAGAAAGCGCAGGTTGTCAAAGGCAAACCTGCGCCGATGCGGTCAACAGTTACAAACATGTAACCCGTGGAGCCCTGGCTACCAGAGATCAAGCTCCTGATGGCTAGCTTGGTTGATTGATACGACCCGCTGCTATCCGCCAAGGCGTAAAAACGGAGGACGGAGGTTCGACCTCCGGCACGAGGTAACATCTTTAAAGACAATGATTCCACTTCCGCGTGACATAAGCCTGTACCATACACTATTTTCATAAAAAATAAAATGGCCAATAGGCCATTTTATTTTTCACACCCGTAGAATCAGTTTATTGGGAGGCTGCTAAAGAAGCCTGCATCTGCTTTAGAGTCTCAGTAATCTGAGACAATGAAATTGCATGAGTAGCTGTGGTCTTTGGTTGTGGTGTAGGAGCTGGCAGAGAACCTTCAACTTTCCACTTCCCATCAGTACCACAAACGTAGTAGGCATCCATAACATCTTTAGTCATTCCATCTTCGATAATAGTCTGGAGTTTAGTACCAACACTATATACCTTTGTGTCACTCGTACACGTTACCTTTGGAGCTGGCAGAGAACCTTCAATCTTCCACTTACCATCAGCACCGCAGATAAAATATCCATCCATCACGTCTCTGGTTTGTCCATTTTCAACAATTGATTGTGTCTTGGTTCCAATACTGTATTCACGATTACCGCT
>Ga0136561_1000329_pt1 | contig 16471 bp, 22 predicted proteins | sample AntRauMeHopE1498_FD_104641 | JGI IMG/M metagenome (GOLD analysis project Ga0136561, IMG submission 104641) | Saline lake microbial communities from Rauer Islands, Antarctica - Metagenome Hop E1 #498 | ecosystem: Environmental > Aquatic > Non-marine Saline and Alkaline > Saline | place... | reverse complement strand
TAGTCGATTATTATTGGCAATATTAGCGTATAATCTCTCAGGAACATTGAGATATATATTGGCAACAATATTAGGATTAATGGGACTAGGATTTATGGTAATATATTTTGGCGGCTTTAGAAAAACCGGGTTAGAAACTGGTGGAAAATCAATATGGTGGAATAACCTGAGACCTATTCATGGAATGTTATATATTATAGCATCCCTTTTATTAATGATAAAGACACCGATTATATATAAAATAAAGAATAATCATGTTTCGAGTTATGTATTATTATTTGATACATTTATAGGGTATTGTGCACATAGGATGCACCGAGGAGGTTTAAGTGATATATTATAAATATTATTTTACCCCCTAAAACAACTTAAATACATACCTATATAGTATATTGTAAAGGGAACAAACAGCAATAAACAAGCTCATATATTCAAGTTAACCAAATGTTCCCTGGTAACAAAAACAGTATAGAATTCAACAGCAAACCCTGATAAAACATGTGATTCTCGAAAAGTTAGTGTTATTAATTCGCGTGGATGCCCGAGAGGTCTAAGGGGGTGGTTTTAAGATCCACTGTGTTCGCACTCGTGGGTTCGAACCCCACTCCACGCACATGGAAAGCAAATTTCTTCATCCTCCTCGCGGGGCTTTCTGGAAACATGAATCTTATAAATTTGTGGCTAATAGAAGAAAAACAAAACAAAAAGCAAATACAAAAAGGGTATAATAGAAACAACAAATGGTGATGTAGCTCAGTTGGTTAGAGCGTGTGGCTGTTAACCACAAAGTCGTAGGTTCGATCCCTACCATCACCGCAACTTAACCATTTTAGCTCAGTTGGCAGAGCAACCGGCTCTTAACCGGTAGGTCAGGGGTTCGATCCCCCTAAGTGGTAATTCATCCTTAAAAATTCAAATACTTATTTTAATAATAAAAAATATATTATTAAAATACCAGCCTTATTATATTAATTTAAAATTAAAACCTAAAACCTAAACCATCTGATTGTGTTATACAATTTTTTTGGCGTTTTACACTTATAATAGTATATATGAAAACCAGTATTGAAAATCAGAATTTGACATTCTCTCCTTGAATGGTCACCTTCAAATCTGCATTGGAATACAATAGTGATATCAGAAATATTGGATTTATATACGAATTTCACGTTATTTTTATAGACAAGGCACATATTTTGATTCACCAATGATGTATGAATGGAATGAATATATTTCCTCCATTTAGAAGATTTTTTTAGTTCAGTTGGTGTAAGATGAATGGGGTTTTTAGTTAAATATGACGCCATGGTTAGTTTATGATTAAATCTTAATTATTCTTTAAATTATAGTTCAATTTTATTTATTAATGAATAGTTTAATTTAAAGGAAAATTGATAAAAATAATGAACACTTTATTGTTAATATAAACAACTTACAGTGATGACAACTCTTATGATTCCATCAATAGATACAGAAGTTTCAAATCAATCTCTCAAAAGTATTATAGAGAGATTGAATTGGTTTAAAGTAGGAAAGATATCTACAAAATTTAGACCTAATAAACAGAGTAAATCTGTTTATATAACCATTAATAAATGGAATGAAAATATGGATAATGTTATTAAAGAGAGACTTATTAAAAATGAATCGGTTAAGGTGATGTATGATATACCCAAATATTTCATTTGTTATTTATATTATAAAGACGATAAATATAAAAATTGGCAACGGGAATAAATATATTGTTTTATTATACATATAATGGCTTCAAAAGATGTATTTTCAAATGATATTGTATCAATAAAAAAAGGTATGGACGATAATGTGTTTACTTTTTCTTTTAAAAATGAAGAAGAGAAGAGAGATTTATTGATTGAATCTCTCTATAAAGAGATAAAAATATCACTAAAAAAACGGGAAGACGATAATGTATTTGATTTAGATGCAGGATATATAGAGACATTACCTTCATTGATAAAACGCAAATTAGGTGTATTAAGTTATGAATTAACACTGTTATGTATGTTACAATTAGGGGAACAATGTATTTATTTAAATGAGAAAGGTGTTGTATATCCTTTTATTGATATACATAGTATAATAGTGATAGATGAGAGATATTTCATTTTATTAAGTGATGAATTTATTGAGTATAGTAGAGAGATTGATGGAAATAAAATAGATATCATAACCCCATATCAGAAGACATTTATTTTTAGTGACGAGATGCTTGCTATTAAAACGCTACCAATAAAGGTATTTTATAATAATTGGGTTCAAAGCTTGGGTTTATTAGGTGTATATTTGATTTCTGGAAAGACGAAAATAACGCATAAAACTGTGATTGAGTATAAGAGTTTGATTCAGGATATTGAAGATACCAAACTATATTTTATGTTGATCAGATGTTTGGAAAAGAAGAGTTATAAGCGGAAATTGTTATATATCTAAGAATCCTATTTTTCTCTCTTTAGAATGAAATATATACAGTTAATATCCTGCATGATAGAGATTGTATTACTTAATTTGATATTATTAATAGGAGATAGAGAGATTATCTTAGTATTTGAATTTTGAATATCTAGAATTTCATCTGGTTCATCGGTAAAATTATATTGGAATAGAGAATTAAGATAATATTTTTTTTTATTATACATCATATTTCTACGTATTAGGTATAATAATTCATTATTTGATATAATGTTATCACTGTTATGGAAGAAATGTTTATCCTCCTTTATTCCCTCAATCTCTCTATTTGGGTTAATATAAATGAATTGTAGAGAGATATATTCTAAAGAATGTCTATTAAATACATCTAATTGTTGAAAAATGTTTTCTATTTTTTCCATTCTTATCATTTAGATATTAAAAAAAAAATGTTTTTTAACTAATCTTTAATTTGTTCATTATAATCTAATATTCGTCTTCTTCTTCTTGAGAATCAGTTTCCGAATCATTATCATCTCCATAACCTAGGTGATGAGCATACCAATCTTCGAAATCATTTTGAGATAATGAACACCTCATTTCCTCGATATATTCTTGTTCACGAAGTTCTTCAAATGAGTCGAGTTTTGGATTAAATAATTCAATCTTAAAATTACCAAGACTTTTAGATAATGCTGGTGATAATGCTGGTGATGGTCTAAGCAGATCTCGTGAGGTAACTACTGTATTCGTTTTAGATAAATCGAATGTTGGCATTCGCGAAGGACGATTAAGCATCCGTTGAACTCGTGCGCTTGTTCGTGAAGTTACATTGGTTTGCGGAGTTACATTGGTTTGCGAAGGATTCATTTTGAATTTGATTTGATTATAGAGAGATTAGGGATGTTTATGATAGTAATATTGTTCGTAGTTTATGGGTTTGATTGTAGTTATATTAGTATTTTAGTTTTATTTCAATTTTTTTAAATAAAACTAAAGATAAATTATCGACAACTTTATAGGGATATTAATGATATTTTTCAACATATATTGGCGTGCCAAATAATATTTAGAACTAACATAAAGACAACGTAACAATATCTATATACTATAATGCAACCTTTCTTCGAATCTCTCCAATCATATCCCCCAATTAGTAAAAATAATACTGGAACTAACGGTCATTATCAAGAAGATTGGTCTGATAAGATCGACGAAATTATTTGCCAGTATTATTTTCAATGTGTTAGGTCGTTTGATTCAACAAATCAATATTTGAATCAAACATTAAATCAAATTCTTACATATCTTTATTCTGATAAAATTAAATATTATGAACATATTACTCTGATGAAGAAGATGGTATTGAATACAAGGGATATTATTTGTGGAAAAGGTGAATATAATTTGACGTATATGATGATTATGGAATGGTATAATTTCGACTCTGAATGGGCTAAATACGCAATCGAACTACTTGTAACACCTATTGAAGAGGGAGTTCATCCATATGGATCATGGAAAGATATCAAATATCTCTCTCAATATGTTAAAGATAATACCTCTAATGATAATAAACACCCTCTAATTATTCATTCTATTAAACTACTCATTAATCAATTGGATAAGGACTACCAGGCCTTTCTATCTAAATCTGGTCAGGTTTCACTTGCTGGAAAATGGTGTCCCCGTGAAAAGAGTAAATTTGACTGGCTGTTTAAAGACATTGTTTATCATAAAAGTAAAGACTATATGACATGTGATAAAAATAAACAGGTTAATTTCAGGAAGGTATGCAAACATTTCCGTCAAATGTTATCTACCTTGAATAAACATATTGATACAGTTCAAATTAAAATGTGTGATAAACGATGGTCTGAAATCAAGTTTAATAATGTGACATCTAATTCTATGACGAAACTCAAAAAAGCATTTATGAATATTAATTATTTCGAAATGGAAAATCCTGAGAGAAATGCAAATGATGAAGATAGGATTCAATGTGCTAAGAATCTCAACATTCATATCGAATCTGCTGCTAACAATAACGATAATTGCAAGATTAATGGTAAACGAACATCCCTTTATCAACTTGTTAAAGACGCTTATGAACTACCTTTGGATCAGTATAATAGTGATACATTTAAGATTATTAATACGCAATGGGCAGACCATCTTCAGAAAGATAATTCCGATAAATTCATCATTCCTATTGCTGATGTATCAGGGTCAATGACCTCGAATAATTGTATTCCTCTATTTAATTCAATTGGTATGTCGATTAAGCTTAGTGAGATGAATCATCCTGCGTTTAAGGATCGTGTTTTGACTTTCTCGAGTAAACCTAAATGGATTGATTTGTCTAAATGTGAAACATTTGTCGACAAAGTCAAGGTTGTATTGAATGCGCCATGGGGAATGAATACTGATTTCTATGCTGCGATGGATATGGTCCTAGAAATAATTATTAAAGAGAATCTTAATCCGGATTTTGTTAAGAATATCATAATTGCTGTGTTTTCAGATATGCAATTTGATGATGCTTCTATAAAACAGACACCATATAGTAATATTTATGATTCTATTAGTAAAAAATATGCGGAGTTGGGAATTAAAAGTGAATATGAAGCTCCGTATCAGACGCCTCATATTGTATTCTGGAATTTGACTCAAACGATGGGATTTCCATGTGATACAACACAAAAGGGTGTTTCAATGCTGAGTGGATATAGCCCAGTGTTGTTGGAAGAGTTTAGTAAAAAAGGTATTGAAAGTATTAATAATTTGACACCAATTACTTTCTTAAAAGAAATTCTAAATAATGACCGTTATAAAGCTAATTGGATTTTACCAGTTCGTTAAGCGGAATCGATTATTTTTTCAATTTGTTTAATTTTATTCCTTATACTACAAATGTATGTAAACAACTCTCCAACATCTTCATCTTCTGTATAATCAAATATCTCCCGGACTTGTTGTTTTAATTCTTTAATATCTGTTTTTATATCACATATAACTCCATTAACTTGATCTTTTAAAATATTAATATTTACTTTATTATCAGACATTATATTATTATTTATACAATAGTTATTAAGTGAAAAATACTTTATATATATATAAAAATTGAAATACTAATGTAACATACATTTTATAAACACAACACATAACAAATGAACGAAAAAGAAGAATCATACGCATTTATTACAATGGACCAAACAAGAGATTTATATCAACATATAGTTGTAATGGACCAAAAAGAATGTCAACCCACAGTTGTAGCGGACAAATCTCCAAATAAATATATAAATATCAAGCAATTATTAAAAAACATGAAAACAATGTCATCTCATAAAATAGTTTCATATGATTGGGATTTGATTTCATCTTCTTCTCAAATTACTGTGGAAGATATTGTAAAAACACCAAATCTTCCATGGAGAATGTATCAAGTTTCAAGAAATACAAATCTTGATATTAGAGAGATTATTAAATATCCTGGTGCTGGATGGAGACTCTATGAATTATCACAGAGAAATGACCTTACTATTGAGACTGTAGTGGATGGAATGGAAAATGGTATTAAATGGAAATGGGAAATACTATCAGGAATGTTTAAAGTAGACATTATTTATAACCATATACATTTACCATGGGTAGGGGGTGTTATTTCTTATGATAGAGATCTAACTATAGAACTAATTGTATCAAAATGGTCAACATCACGTCATATAGAGTATAATTGGAGATATTTAACTGAACATAACACACTTGAGACTATCGAAAAGTATAAATACCTGCCTTGGGACCAACATGTTGTATATAATAAACAATATTTCAATAGACAATGTATTTCTGAAACGACATGTAAGACAATAATTATTGTAAGTATACTAGCACTTTTCATTTATATTGTTGTTTTGTATTTTTGAAAAAATTGAAAGTTAAAATACTTATGATAATTAGCTATAGATGTTTACGACGACTGTTATTGTCCGACGATTGATTTAAATATGGATTCTTTACAGATAGAAGATATTTTAAAAAATATTCCGAAAATGAATAATTCAGAAATAATTTCATTAAATTGGGATGAAATTTCGTCATTACCTGGTATAACTATAAAACATGTTGTGGAAAATATTAATCTTCCATGGAGAATGTATAATCTCTCAATGAATCAATCATTAAGTATAGATGATATATTTGCTCATCCAAATCTTAGATGGTATTATCACTTTATTTCAAAGAGAAGTGATATTACAATTGATGTATTAAATAAATATCCCAATGTTATGTGGGATTGGAGAAGATTAACAGACATTACACATATTGAAACAATTATTGAAAATGGTCATCTTAAATGGTCATGGGATATAGTTTCAATGAAGGAGTTGAAAATTGAGCACATTTCGATAAATAATACTCTTCCATGGGATTGGAAAATATTATCTCGCAGAGTTAATATCGAGGATATTAAAAGAAACCCTCAATTAAACTGGGACACTGAAATTGTTGAAAATAGAGAATTGAGGCTTACACCATGTTGGAGGCATATATTTTGTAGTCCACATATTATTTTGGCGATAATTGGCGGACTAATTATGTTCGTGTTATTTGTATCATTAATTTATGCAATAGGATTGTTATATAGAACGCAGTAATGTATATTTATTTATAAAAATTGATAAAATATTTTTTAATAATTAAAATACTAATAACAATACAAATACAATTATACATTATGGCAACTACTGACGAGATTACAAATAATTTAATAAATTATGATGATACAAAAATGTTATATGATGATACCCCAATAAACAGTGATCTTCATAATCTGTTATATGAAACTATTCCTCATATGGAAACTATTGATATTATTGCATTGGATTGGGATACTATTTCATCATCTAAAGAATTAAAAATAGATGATGTAGTGAAAAATCTTCAATATCCATGGAGGTGGGTAATTCTCTCTAAAACAATTCCTATAGAAGACATTATAACGTATCATAATAATCTTCCATGGAATATTAGAGGCGTAAATATGAGACACGATATAACGATTGATATTCTTAAAAAATATACAAGATTACCTTTATGGGAATGGCATATCTTAAGTGGAAGAATATCATTTGAAGATATAAATTCTAATCTGAATTTACCCTGGAACCATTTTAATTTCTCAAAAAGAAGGGATTTGACAATTGATATAGTAAAACAGTATCCTGAATTACCTATTGATTGGGTCTGTTATACTAATCGCGCATCACTTGATACCATTAAAGCCAATGAGGAAATACCATGGGACCCATATATGATATCATTTAAAAAAGCAAATAGAAGCAATGTTAAACTTTGTGTTCCATTATATGTGATTATGATATTAACATGTATTTTGATAACAGTATTAGTATTATGTGATATTCTATAATAGTCGTTGATATAAAGATAAATAATATATTTATTATGTTTAATGGATAAAGATAATAAGGATGAGGATTATAAAGATAAACAGAATGATAATGATGAAAAAAAAATAATAGAACATTTTTCAAAACCATCTAATATATTACTTTTTTTAGCAGCAATGTATTCAACACGACCTAAATGTCGTCGAAATTAATCTCGTTTTCTTCATCAATTGTTGTATTAATCACGTGATTAGTATTTGAATTTGTATCCCTGATAAATTCAAATACTTCCTCATCATCAGTTTTACTAATTACATCCTTTTCTGTTTGTGATGCAATAATTAGCCAATTACAATTGGGGTCTTTTCTAATATCATTATATTGTTCTCTTGTGTATACATGAAGTAAATCGCATTTTTCTTTGGATGTATTTGACTCCCAATCACGAGTTCCAACGAGTAATTTGGAATTAAGATAAATCATATTACGAGATTTGTTTCTTCCTTTGAATTTATTTCTGATAACACACAGACGTAATTTACCATCATTACACATTACTTCGCAATTACCTTGTCCAAACATTCGAGTAACATTAGCATACATTTCACATGGTTCATCTGGATTACACAGACGAGTTTTAACAACAACAGTTGTATCAACAACATTTTTTCTAGCGATTTTTTTGCTTCGATTGCCTCCTGTAAGATTTCGGACCATGATTGTTTGTTATTGGAAGATATTATTATTTTCTTTTTAAGTTCAATTTTATTTAATAGATAAAATAATGCCTTTGTTCATCATTAATACTATCGATGTATGATATTTTATCTGGATTATCGAGTTCAAATAATCTCTCATATAAATCTTTATTATCTCTCATTTCATGGTCATCATCTAACTTAAGAATACAATCTTGTATTGATTTAGGTTGTTCATCAGGTTCGAGTCCAAATTTACTATAAAATCCCTCCATTAAATCTTCATCATTGTAATCAATAGAGAGATTATTATGATTCAGTTTACCTTTATGAGATTTAACTCTTTTCTTCCATAGTGGTGTCCTATATGCGTAGTATTCCCAGTTGTAATATAGCATATCAGATATATCTTTTTCTTCAAAATAGTCTCTATATAAATCGAATAATGTAATGTTAATAGAGAGATTATATTCGACTTTCTCCCTCATAATTTTCCAATTATATTCAGTTTCAATATGATTTGTCTTAATAAACGCATCATATGTTTTAATACCTGGTTTAACGAACATAACATTGATTTTTATATTACTTTTATGTTTATAAATCTCTCTATTATACATATTGAAAATCATATTACATATAAATCTATAGAGAATATTTATGTCTAGTGTGTATATCTCACAATCCGTATTGGATATATTCATATAATCGTCAGCAATACTATCCTCATTAATATAGTGTTTATAGAAATTTAATATGTAGTTGAGTATTATTTTTACTGAATTTTTATTTGAATATAGAGAGATTAAGCTATCAAATAGAAGATGAAGTATCTCATATGTCCGCGATTTATCATTTTTACATATTGATTGAAATAATGATTTAAGTATTTTTAAAATTTCCGGCGAAATTTTAAACTCTTTATCTGGATGTTTTTTAACAAAGTTTGAAACAATTGCCATTTTTCTTCCCTTATAAAGATGAGTTTCTAGAGAGATTGAAGTAGAAGTATTCTTAATATGATTCACTATCAAGACATTATAATTAACCTTCTCTATAGTTTTTGATATGAATATATTTTTAAACACAGAGAGAATTAGATTTATTTCATTCTTTGATGTATCTGTATCAGATGTGTAATTCTTCCGATATAATTTATATTTCTTACAAATAAATGGATATAAATGTGGATTTGTTTTGGCATGAAAATCGTAATACAATAAAAATGCTAGACTCCAAATATCATCTTTATATCCACTATAGTATAGCTCAGATAACCAGAATATAACCCTCTTGAAACTAAGACCAGATAAAGTATCGAATATTAAGGAATAACATACCTCTTCAAATATGTAAAGATATCGCGTAAAAACTATGTTTCCGTATTTAGAAGCCATTGTTAGAATTAATATATTGTTGAAATACTTTTTTATTATTTATTCTATTCAATTTTAAAATAATAATTTTCTCATTATACATTATAATATGAGTAATTGGTTAGATCACGTTAAAAAGACTATGTCTGTAAACCCTGGAAAACCTTTGAAAGATATTCTTAAGATGGCAAAGAAAACATATAAGAAGGGCGCAAGTGTCGCAAGTTATGCCGTCTCTGGAAAGAAAGCAACAGGGCGTAAATCCAGAAAGACCGGGCGTAAATCTAAAAAGGTTGGACGCAAATCTAAAAAGGGAGGTATGTCTCATCACACTGGTGGAAAGAAGCATCATCGCCGAACTAATCGTCATTCTAGACGTCATTAAGGAGGACTAACATAAAAGATAATATCATTTTTATCGTTTACTCTTCTATTTCTTTGTAATAAATCTGTTAACTCCATTTTTATTACATATTTACTATCTTCTAAAAAGACGATTAAATCATCTAAATCATCTAATACAAGATATTTATTACAGCTTGACGGTGATATTACCGACGATATAATTAGATTCAAACATTTATTTCTACATTTCTCTCTAGATTCAAAGAGAGAAAGAGTATTATTATTCGCACGCACTACATGGGCTGATAATGGTCCAGGTGGCATACTACTAAGATTCAACACTCGAATATATTCCTGTGTATTAGTATCTAAATAAATAGATGATTTGACGGAGAACATATATAATTTATATTATATTTATAATAAAATTGAATAACTTATTTAATGTGTAACAAAACACAACATCATCATCAATAATATGGCTATTTTTAGATATAAATTCTCTGAATCTCTCGTTGAACAATTAGAAAATTTCTCGTTAATTCACAAGCACGATGAACGTAAAGAATTCAAAGAGTATTGGGAAATTTGGGTTAAGGACAATAATGATATTATTAATAGAGAGAAATATAGACTAGAAGAACTCGGTTATGATGGGGATATTATCAGGAAAATGTTTGTATCAGTTAGGTATTATTTCAGAAAGAAATCAAATATTACTAAAGAGCCAAAAACACGTCAGAAATACGTGAAATTTGATAGAGATTTTCTAGAGCTTATTGATACTCATATTTCAGATTGTTTAGAAGTGGATGAGTGTTATAAACCATCCAATAGTTACGAAGAGTTTATCGAAACATATAAAACAACTCATATTGTTGAACAACTTATCCGTACTAAACGTGAATATGATTTAACAACTGAAGAAGTAGCTGATAAACTCAAAAAAACGTTTAAGAATCGATTTAAACCACAAAAATAAACCTCAATTATACTTTATTCAATATTTATTCCTTATTTTTTTATTCATTAATATTAATGATAATCGAAGATTTACCCTTATATGACGATAAACAAATGTTTCAATCTGGTGGTAAAAAAATAGGTGAAGGTGGTTATGGTTGTGTCTATAATCCTGCTATAAACTGTGATGGAACAGCGGATATATCACGAAAATATGTAAGTAAACTACAAATTAATGGATTTGCTGCTAAGAATGAAGTTTATGTTGGAAAACTTGTTAAAAAAATTACAGATTATTCATCTAGATTTGTTCCCATTAAATCACATTGTTTCGTGAATAAAACAAGATTGAAAAAGAATGGAATTATAGACGATTGTAAACCTTTAAAATATCGCAGAAACAAAAATATAGTTCTTATGAAAATGAATAATATTAATGGAATGGAATTCAATGACGTAATAGAGTCGATGCAAGATCCCGATAAAATATTTGATATTATCAAAAAATCACATCATTATCTCATGAAATCTGTTAATATTTTACTGAAACATCATATCGTCCATTATGATTTAAAAAGCCCAAATATAATGTATGATAAAGATAGAAATATCCCTTTAATTCTGGATTTTGGATTAAGTATTCCACTTAAAATACTTAAACGTAGAGAGATTCAGTTATATGATTATTTTTATACATATAGTCCAGAATATTATCTATGGTGTCCCGAAATTCATATGCTCTCTTTTATCGCTGAAAAGAAATACATAACCAAAACAGATATAGAAAATATTTGTCGAGAATCATTAAAACATAACATTATTATCAAAGGAACATTAACCGATGAGGCATATGATCAACATAAACAATCAACTATCGATTTTTATAAGAATATTTGGAGATTAAAGAAAAAGTCATTGAGAGATTTTACACATTATCTCCTCAAAACATACAAAACATGGGATAAATATAGTATATCAATCATGTTTTTAAACATTATAGTCGTATTAGATAGGCAAAAATCTATGGAAAATAAAATACTTGAATATAAACTTAAATTATTGAAATATGTTCACTATAATCCTTACAAGAGGAATGAATTATAAATATTTTTATTATATTATATTATAAGTAATGGCTGATAAATATATGTTTCCGTCAACTAAAAAATCAATTTTCGATTCTTCACCTTTAAGAGAGATTGTTGTTCATAATAAAAAATCAAAAAAGAAATATAAAAATAAAGATGGTGCAATTGCGTTTAGAAATCCAGAAGGATACTTTGACCCCGAAACAAGAACATTTAAAGGTAAAATAAATGTTGTTGTTCATAACCCGATGTCTACTAGAAAGAACCAGAAAAAACAATCAGCAGGGAGTCGTCGCGTCAGAAAAACACGGAATATACGAAAGAAAAAATCGAAACGAAGTAAAAGAAGAACTAGACGACGACGTTAATCTATTCATAATCAACTTAAACACAACAATATATATTAATATATTGTTATGAATAAAACACACGAACATGTATATGAAACATATGAATATGATGTATTCCACTTAATGATGGTTTTCCTTTCTGTATCCCAATGTAGCTTTATTCTTGCCACACTATTGACAAGTATCCACTTTAAGTATTTTAAAGGAGAAGAGATTAATTCATATAATAATATTAAAGCCATCGACATTTATGAAGATAAATATCCCATTATTAAAGAGCCAATTGATACTCAATGTGAAGGGGAAGATGAGAAACAACATATTAATGAGAACAGTTATGTTATCGAAATTACACCAGATGGAGGTGTAATTATGAAATATGATTATGATGAAGAGGGATTTGTATATTGGGCTGATAATTCAATTAGCTATACATTTCTTGAGGTTGTAGCACGTAAATTTAGCAGAATGTTCGATAATAAACATTTGTATATCGTAACAGAATCGGATAATGAAGAAGAAGAGGAAGTTAAAGAAATTGAGACTACTGATAAACAAGATGATGATTTATTCTTTGTATCAAATCAAAGTCATAATAAAAAACAACGAAAATCAACTATTAATATCGTAAGAAATAAATATGTTAAAAAGGGTAAGTTTTCGGAATTTAAATTTATACAGTCTCATAAAAATAGTTCAAATAAAATGACTTTCCAACAATATAAAGAGCTATCTTCTATGTAATTTCTTTCGTGTTTTTCTACCACCTTTTATAACATTTCTACCTTTATTTACGCTTTTTGAAATACTTTTATCGATACCATCACTTACGCTTGAAATTTTCTTATTAACACCATTACTTACATTTGAAATACTTTTATTGATGCCATCACTTACATTTGAAATCTTCTTATTAACACCATCATTTACATTTGAAATACTTTTATTGATGCCATCATTTACATTTGTAATGCTGTGATCGATTTTATCGTTAATACTAGCATTTATACTATTTGTTGCATTATTTACTATATTTGTGGGGATATTTGTCAAACCATCAATCGTATCATTAATTTCTTTATATATAGATTTCCATTTCTTTATAAAGGATGCCACTTTTTCAGCTTCTCCTCCAAATACTACTTCAAATGAATCCGCCATTTTATTTACTGTTCTTAAAAATGTCATGAATGTCTGTGACGTTAATTTTGAACCCGCTCCTGCAACTAACATAAGCTCACATATGGGTAAAAATGGTGGTATAGCACATATTCCATCCATTATACCTAATCCCATACTCATCACTATTGCCTTTGTATTCTCTCCTGCTAATTTCACTACATCATTAGAAATAGAATCCAACTGTTTATCAGTCTGTTCCTTTACTTTATCCAAAAGTTGTCCTAATAACTCAGCTAATTCTTGAGAAAAAAACTCCCATTGACGTTTGAATTCTGGATTTTTAATCACATTTTCTATTGATTTCATCATCATTTCATTCTTATCTGATCCAACAGTTGTTCCATCTATCATTTGTAATTGACTATTTAATAATCCATAAAATACATTAATTATTTCGAGAGATTTAACTATTATTACTTCATATATAAATGTCAATATTGTGAATAAAAAATTGGTTGATGCACCTAATAAATTCTTAGTATTTGATGCCATTTTTACACGCTCATCAATCGGAAGATTTGCGTTAAATATACTCTGTGCACCACCATTTTGTTTTCTAGCACCGCTATATACTTTATAGAATTCATATAATTTATTTTCTGCATCCATTAGTTAGTTATATTATTTCTATATATTATTTATTAGTATTAACCTTTATAATTAGCTTTTTAAAATTTTCGAAACCATTTGATTTTGCGAGATTAAATGATGTTCCAAGATGTTCTATTGCAATATTCATCGCAATAATCTCTCGTTCATTCATTGATTTTACAAATAACTTGTTCTGTTTTTCATTATCCATAATTACCTATTGTATTAAATATAATATTCAATATTATATTCAATTTTATATTCAATTTTATTAGTGTTGTGTTAAATTTGCTCTTTTCTAAGATCAAATAAATCAGTTAATTCCTTTCTAAGTTCAGGAACTTCTATTCTCTGATATGATTTATTATAATTATCTGGGTGAAGACATACCAAATACATTCCGCTAACAGTTTTACCATATTTTTTCTCTATAATTGTCTTATATGTGTTCAATTGCAATGCATAATGCCAGAAATTACTATCAGGTAGATGCGATATACATGAAACATGCGATGACTTCCACGGATTAGTTTTCTTTATTTCTTTACTACGTTTCCAATCATATATAACAAGTGTTCCATCTGGCTTTTCAAATATCATATCAATTGACCCTACAATTCTAACATCCTCGTCGTAAACCATCCATTCTGTTCTATATGGGGTTAAATCAATATCTCTCTCTTTTTCAAAATCCAGAAACCATTTATATTCAATTGAATCATTATCAACGTCTAATTTATTATAAAATCTCTCAATATCATTATGCATTTTTGTTCCCGCATTTGCTGCATTATTTCTATTTTCTTCCCATCCACCCTTTATCTCTTCTGGTGTCATTCCATAATACTTACTATTACTCCAATTACGTGACGCCATCATTTTTGCGATAATTTTATCGGCATCAAATCCCTCAAAATGAGAATGATTCCATGTTGTTACGCTTGTAAATCCTGAATCTTCATATTCATTTCCATTATTGTCAACCCGTGTTATTGTATATACATGCGATGGCTCGTCAAAAGTAAGTGTTTTATCTTTTGGATGAGGGTTTAAATTACTTAAATAATCCATTAATATATTGATTATATAAATGTTTTTATACTTTATTTGTTATATATATTTTAACTGCAGTGATATGTGTACCCCACAAATGCTGCTTTATATTCTTCATTTATCATACTACTATATTCAGGTTGAGTAAAATCAAACTCGAATTCAAGAACCATCTCTTCTTCATTTTTCTCTAATTCTTCATTATACAATCTTTTACATATGTATTCGCTTTTGTTAAATAATCTAATTTTTCATTTGTTCCTTTTTCTGTTTTGACAGATTCACCAACATCAACTCTTCTTTTACCCCAGCAGGATATAGTATTGGCAGTTAATGAAATTAACCCACCTACTAATAATAAGGATGCTTCACCGTTCATAATAAATTATATATAGAAAATAATATTTATTATACTCTTTCAATTTCCAACATATGATTAAAACTCTTAGATGTTCCAGATGGATAATTATCAGATAATTCTATTTTGATTTTTTTGGTTAATGGAAAACATGTAATGATTTTTTTAGAAACACCACTAATAAACTTAAAAGGGCCCAAATCATCGACATTAACATAAAAATTATCAGTAGTTGATCTTAATTGTGAGTTATTCTCATTCAATTGTGTTATTATGACCCTAAGTTGGTTTATTATTGAGAATGTTCCTGTAAAATTTATTTTTAAAGTGGTAGACACTAAAAAATTGGTTGATGTAGTTATTGTAGTTGGTAGAGTAAATGTATGTTCTCCAATATCACTATTAGTTGAAGACCCTGTTATATTAAATGCTTGTGGTTTGTCATTTACACTCATATTATCATCGACGTATTTTTTATTAACAGCATCATTATCAGCGGTTGGAGTTCCAACATTTTCTATTTTAAATCCGTTCATGTGAAGCTTCTTAAGTATATCTACTTGATCACCACTTACAACCATAACATTTGTATATTCTGTTGCCATCGTGTCTTTTAACAT
>Ga0136561_1000327_pt1 | contig 16553 bp, 20 predicted proteins | sample AntRauMeHopE1498_FD_104641 | JGI IMG/M metagenome (GOLD analysis project Ga0136561, IMG submission 104641) | Saline lake microbial communities from Rauer Islands, Antarctica - Metagenome Hop E1 #498 | ecosystem: Environmental > Aquatic > Non-marine Saline and Alkaline > Saline | place... | reverse complement strand
ATAAATTAATGGATATAACACAACAAATAAATACTAAAACACAGATAACAAAGGATAAGGTTAAATCAATGAAGAAGCAGAATGGTATTGAAAATCAATATTTAAATGATCAAATGAAGAGATTTTCCGATTTATATAAATCGTATAATTCAATTGACAATAAATCATATAGTTCACTTGATGCAATGGTAAATGATTCTGAATTGGTAAATAGCGCAATGTTATTTAAGTATATTTTATGGACTATGATTGCTAGTGGAGTTATTCTAATAACAATGAGACATTTAAGATAAAATATAAATATACTATATATATCAATGGATAAAAACGAGTTTAATATGCAACATGGAGCTTTATTAAAAGAGAAGCATGAAGACGTGGTAAATAATATTAAAGAGCTCCAAGAAATAGAGAAATTTATGTTCCAAAATTTGAGAAAAATACAGGGAACAAGTGATACAGCTATTCAACAGAGAGAGATTCTCTCTAAAATAAATAATCTTTCATCAGTTAGATTAGAGTTATTTAGTCAATTAAAGAATATGTATAACACAAATCAAGGTGAACTTGATTCCACCAGGAAACAATTATCAGACCAAATAGCAACTGTAGGTGTTGTTGAAAATGAGTTAAATAGGGTTAAAGAAAACATAAATATACTTGAAACTGAAAAGAACAATAAACTAAGAATGGTGGAAATTGGTAACTATGAATCCGCAAGATATGGGTCTCATATAGATATAATGAAGACACTTGTTTTTTGTTCTGTTATAATACTGATTTCATCTGTTTTATTTAAAAAGAATATATTACCACAACATATATCATCTTTAATTATATTATCTTCTTTAGCATACGGAGTAGTATATATTGTATATGCTGTTTATGATTTATATAGGAGAGATAATATGGATTTCAATAAATTTAACTTTAATTTCGATAAAGCGCAAATAGGTAAGAATTACGAAACAGTTATAGAACATGATGAGATATTTTTCAATAAATTATACAGTGGTGTCAGAAGTGAATTTAATGATAAACAAGATGAAATATCCAATACAGTAAAGGGATTACATAAAATGGGAGTTTCTGATAATACACCAAAAGGAATAGAAAACTTTTCTAACTATTAATATATTAACATATGGATTTATCAAAATTATCACCCGAACAACAAGATTTTATGAACAAAGTAAATACTATGGTTGATAAAGTAAATAAAAACGATTCAATTGCGTGTGATACAGATTGTCAACGTAGTCGTAAACTTCAGGAATTATCTGATATATATGAACGCGCAAAGAATGAGGTTACAACTGCCCCACATGATTTATTAGTAGCAGAGAGAAATTATCTTACCTTCAAGGATGGTGAAATAAAATATAATCAAATTATGAAAAAGAGATATGATAAACAAGCAGATGCAATTATATCGTCTCTATCAAAGAAATACGTGAATGAATATGAAGAAATAGAATCTCTCATTAAACCAATTAAACATCAACAAAGAATGGGAGGATATATAGATGATTTAGCTAATAATTATAAAGCAAAGACATCATTATTGGATAACGACGTTGAAAATACACAATCTGATATCAATATTTCAAATAGAGAGAGCTATTATTTTAATGATTATAATAACTTAATGGAAGGAATATATACATGGTTCAATCGATTATTTATATTATTAACAATTATTTATATAGCATCTGTATTTATGGCGAGAAAAATATCAATTCCACATTATAGGAATATAAGTATTTTAATGGTAGTAATATTATTAATACCTGTAAAAAAAATAATGTTCTACTTTTTCAAATAAAATTTATGGTTGTAATTTATTTTAAATGTCAATAACACTTTCAATTTGATTTTCTTCACTATAATTATATTTAATGCGATAACCATGCCAACCGGACATTTTATTTTTACCAAGTTTTTTATCAAGGAAATCATATAATTCCTTGCCTTTTGGAATATTTTTACCATAAGTTTCTTGATACCAAACCTTAAATTCTGAGTATACTTCAGTCTTCTTGATTTTAACATCGGGATCATTGAATTTCTCAATTTTCTCAGATAGAAACTCCATTAGATAATCTTGTCCCTTTCTATATTCGTTAGAAGCTTGCATAACCATATCACAATCAGTTACAATCCCATTTTTTTTGAGTGCCAATTGGACAAGCATATCGATAAACACAAATTTCCATTGTTCGAATTTGATCGCAATATCCTGATCAACTTCAAACTCATACGGACTTTCTTCGGTTGGATTAGGTTCTTTTACAAATTTAGCTAGGAATTCACACAATCTAATACGTCTCCATGTTCCATCGTCATTACTTTTGATGTCGAATAAGTTATTCGTGCAAACAACCAACTTAAATTGAGGAATAAATGTAACGTGTTCTTTATAAAGCGCACGACCTTGAATCGGATCTTCACCAGTCAATTCCTTCATAATACCGTCATTCAATTTATCTCCTTTACTTGGCTCTTGCATTACAGCATAACGAATACCTTTTAATGCCGCAATCTCAGGAGACAACGCACCAATATTATTCCTTTTCTGTGTAACAATAGTGATAGGAACAACTCCTTTATAATCACCTAGAACAATAGACATCAAATCAACTAGTTTGGATTTTCCATTCCTGCCGCAACCATTATAAATGTTAAATGTTTGACTTTTATTTTTTCCAATCAAGGTTGATGCCAAATGTTCCCACATATATCTCCTAAGTTCATCAACAGGAAACAATTTAGTCATAAAATCATTAATTTCATTTCTAGCAGTAACATTCTTTGTTTCCTTATCAGAATAAGGGTAATAATTAATATGTGTTGTTAATGAGAGATAATCATCAGGTCGTCCATCTCTGAATACTCCTTCCTCGAAATCCCATACACCATTATTAAAGCACAATAGATGTCGTTTAGTATCCAAATATCTACTAAATTCAGTATCAGCTTCAAAGAAGATTTCAGCAGCTTCTTTCATGATATTCTGTTTATATGTTGTCCTTTTAAGATTAGAGCTAATCTCGCAGAAATTTGTGCTCTTTTTTCTAAATTGTTCTTGTTTCTCAGGGTCACATCCAGTTAAATCATTTGAAATACACATACATTTATCTGCTTTATTGGCGTAAATTCTAGAAAGAGTCTTTGAAATACTATACCTTAAAGTAGTTCCACTATCAATCTCTCTCCATCTGTGATTTCTAAAATGATACCAAATTTTATGTTTAAGACTTGCACATCTATATTCATCTTTATATAATTGATATAAAACCTGTGCGACGTCCCACTCAGTTGCTTTATGTTCAGTCAATTCAATGTAATAATCGATGGTCTCATCACGAACTTTTTTATATTCAAGTGGATTTTCTTCCCTAACCCAATACATAATTGAGCGGTTTGTAAATCCATTGTCCTTCATATTTTGCCATGTATCATAATAACTCGAGATATCATCGAAATTAAATTTGTCAGATTGGCTACTAAAATACATCCATGAAATAAATAACTTGAAATTCGTATTATGTAATGCCCAACCACATCTAATCCATTTATCATAATCATTGTAATATTGTTCAGGTAAAGCCATCAAGAAATTATGTGTTTCTTTGAGATTATATTCTTCAGTTGATACATCAGTTAGAAGCTTTTCAACAAGTTGTTCTAGAATTTCTTTCGATGAAATTTCACTAACATCAAAATTGAAACCTTCACTGGTAATTTTCTTCTGTTTCTTCACAGTCCTTTTCTTTTTAGTAGTATTTTCTTTCAAATACTTATACTCATCTGCATATTCATCTTTGATTTTAACTTGAATAAAATTACTATTTCTTGCACTGATAATATTTAACATTTTTAGATGGTCATCTGAATTATCCAAGTTGTTTAATGTTACATCATCTTCGTCTTTATTAAAACTACAATTATAGGTGTATTTAAGTTTATAAGCTTCATTACTTGGTTTTCTAGAACCATACATTTGCCAATTAGTATGTCCAATAGAAATCCCACTATCCAATACACTATCCGCATCATTAATTAGATTAAGGTCACCGATAACATTATCAATCTCTTTAAGTGCTTTATTACGAATAATTTGTTGAATAACATTGTCGCATGCAACTCCGATAACAAGATGAATTCCGTCTTTTGTCACTTTTTCTTGTTGATTAACATTATCTTTTTCTAACACATAAATAGGATATTCTGTGTCAATATCAGTTAGATTTGTAATTGCATCGTGATACATAAGAACAATATCATCAATGTGTTCTTTTTCATGAATCCTTTTTTTAACAGAAGTTTCATATCTAAAATCGAGGTCAATAAGAACAGGACTGTTTTCTGTTTTAAGTTGAACTTCTGTCAAATATTCATGTTTCTCTTTAACAAATACGTCTCGATGATATAATTTATTGAATAGTTCCATTTTGTCAGCAGGAATGGAGTATTTTCCACCATAAACATTCTTCCCATCACCAATACGTGTATGAGTAATAATGTCACCTTCTCCTGCTTTATAGTTCCTCAAGAAATCACTTAAATCACGAAATGTATCCATGTTTGTTGTATTGTTATAAATAGCAATATATTTTTATATCAATTTTATATTATTAGGTTTTCTAAGTTAATATCACATATCTAACCATAATAACGTTTATTATATTAAATAACTTAAAAAGAAATCAAACGATAATATATATATAAATATGGCTAATTCGTATAAATATGGTCGGATTATAAGTGATATAAAAGATATTTATCATGACTCTTTAACTGATAATGGTATCCATTATGTTCACGATGATACAGATATGTTCAAAGGATATGCAATGATTATTGGACCTAAAGAAAGTGTATATAGAGATGGATTTTATTTCTTTAAGTTCATTTTTCCAGAAAACTATCCACATTCTCCTCCTAAAATAGTGTTTGAAATTGATAATACAAATGTGAGATATCATCCAAATCTTTACTCAAATGGCAAGGTATGTTTATCAATAATCAATACATGGGATGGTGAAGGTTGGACGTCATGTCAAACAATTAAGAGTGTATTATTAACTATTTTAAGTATAATGGATAGTAATCCATTGATTCATGAGCCAGGTATATGTAGTAGTTACAGTCATTTTGATAATTACAATAAGATGATTCGTTTTAAGAATATAGAAATCTCTCTATTGAATGTTTTTAATCACAAAAGATATAGTAGATTTGAAAAGGAAATTAAGGATTACATATTAGATAATAAGAGAGAAATTAAACAATATGTAGAAGGAGAATATCTGAAAGAACCTATTATTCATTTCATAGAATGTGAGCTTTATAACATGTTTTTAAAGATTGATTGGGATAATAATTTACAAGGTATAATCTCAATGTATCACAATTTAAGATAAATAAAATTGATTAATGAATTTAAATATTAAATATATGTAATTACTATAAGATATGCATTTCTGTAGCAAGTGTAACAATATGTATTATATCAAATTATTTGGGGAGGATAAATCACAATTGATTTATTATTGTAAAAAGTGCGGAAATGAGGAGCAAAATTCCACTAATCTTATTGTGTCAAAAACTGAAGTTAAAAAACAAACAAACAAAAGCTACAAACATTTAGTAAATAAATACACGAAACTAGACCCTACATTGCCGCGAAAAAATAACATCAAATGTCCAAATTCAAAGTGTGTATCTAATGTTGAAGATTCGAAAGTAGATAACGAGGTTTTATACATCCGATATGACGAAATCAATATGAAATATATCTATATGTGTTGCAATTGTGATACAGTTTGGGATAATGTATAAATATAAAAATTGAAATATATAGATATAAAAATATAAATCATAATATATAATAAACAATGTCGAAAACAGATAATTACGATGAAACTGAAATTGAAAAATCACCTTCTCCATCTGATATTGATGCGAGTGATATTGATGATTCCGGTTCCGGTTCTGGAACAGATAGCGAATCAGTATCGCCTGATGATTCAGATGCTGGATCTGTTGTTGAAACCGACATTGATGCGGAATTAGGAGAAGATGAAGATACTCCCAAGGTTAAACCAAAACAACAACTTGTTGCGTCGAATGAAGTATTAGATAAATTCATTAATACAGATGAACAAATTGATGATAATGAGAGTATTGATTCAGACTTTAGTGAAGAGGAATATGTTAAATTCGACGATGATATTAGAAAGGATCAAATTTTAAATTATCATAATGACCTAATTCAATCAAATTTTGATGAAATTTCCGCACTTACGAAGGTTGTCCGTAATAAGGATGGAATCATTGTTGATCCATTACATAAAACTATTCCTATTTTGACTAAATACGAGAGAACTCGCATTCTAGGTTTGAGAGCTAAACAACTTAATAATGGAGACGAACCTTTAATTAAAATCCCAGATAATATTATTCAAGGTTATGTTATTGCTGAAATGGAACTGGAACAAAAAGTATTACCGTTTATTGTATCAAGACCTTTACCAAACGGTAAGAAGGAATACTGGAAACTAAATGATTTAGAACAAATTGATTATTAGATACTATATGAGGTTTATTATTATTTTCTTTTTGAAACTTATTTTTGAGAGAGATTTCATAACCATTGAATGTAAAAAGCAAACGCAAAAGATAAGAACAAACGAAAAAGAATGGTTAGAACAAAAAGTAGAAAAATAAATAATTAATTCTTGTTTAAAAATTGAAATAAAAATATTAATATATGATTTTACATCAAACTATAAATATGTCTTCAATTGTTAACTCATTTAATTCAATTGTTAAAACTGATACTTTTAAAAATAAATATAAAGATAGCAGGGAGGATATAATGTTATCTATTAAAAATAAAAACATTTCATTAGATTACGTTATTAAGCAATATATGTATAGAAATGGTTATAATAGTAGAACGAACAATTTTATTATAACTAATTGCATACACTATGAGACAAAAACAACGCAATATTATACATATGAATATTATAACCCATATATTTCATTAGATATTATAAAAAGTGTGTTTCTAGGGGAAAATAACCACTATAAACACACTTATGTATTGAAAACCGACGTTGAAAAAATATATAAATGTGAGAAATATAGTGAAACTTATAATGAAAAATAATTAAAAAATGAATATAAATATTAAACATATTTTTATATTAATACTATAGATATGATGCATGCTGTTATTGAATACGTGAATAAAGCACATGAAATTGAAGTTTATAAGCGTAATGCAACATCTGTTTTTCCAGTAAAATTAGAAAAATGTGAATCAGTCGATTTCGACCAAATGATTAAAAAATATATGTATGATAACCTATATAATAGCGCCACTAATAATTTTATTGTGTCCGATTGTAATCTCGAAAAATCAGTAGAGTATGATATTATTATAAACACATATGATGGTAAATATGATAATAAAAAAATAATAAATAATTATTATAAATGTAATGTTTATCACAAAGATTAATTAGCATTTCCATTTATTACCGCAATTCATACAACTTACGAATGTCGTCATAGGTTCATCAGCAGACCGCGTCTGTAATTGATAGAAACTACATTCTCTTTGATTACATTTTCTACATTTAAATTCACTTGTCGCAAGCCGTTTATCGACTTCGTATTTATTCTTATCTCTCTCCATTTTGGCTTCCAAAAGTGGCTTCCACAATTCTGGAAGGATTTCATAATGGGTAAGAAACCCGACATTTTTACTCTTAATTACATTTTTCTTAATGTCATCAAGAAGTTTATTTGGAGCCTTACTACTCAAATTATTGATAATTGTCTTCAATTTATCACAATAGATAATTACGAAATACTTATTATTCCATTTACGAACAATTTTTCTAGAAATACACTCTTTAACAGTATAATTATAAATTGACTTCTCGATATTAATAGATTTATGTTTATTGTTAATAAATTGGTCAATCTTGTTTCTAATATTATCTCTGAATAATTGAGGGTTCTTAACTTCCATTTCTAATTTGTTATTATTATATTGTAATGAATTTATTATATCAATTTTATAGTATAATAATTTATTGTTCGGCTATAGTTTTTTGCAATTCCCTATCTAAATTTTTAAGCTTTCTTTTGATAAGTTTATTGTTTTGTTCTTTAACTATTGCCTGATAAATTTTAAGTGTTATACCCGCATTTTTCTCGCAAGAAATATACATTGTCGATATTATTTTTCTTGCGTTTTTTATCATATTATCAAGCTTAACAGATGTTAAATCTGGATGTAATATTACATCTTTACTACTATTAATTATAAATATTTTATCTAATATGTCGATAAGTTTATTTCTTAGAGTAAATGTTTCATTTTTAACGCTTCTTATATGGTAACCTAATTTTTTAAATAACGAAGAATTTTTATCTATAAGTATCTTCTTTTTAAAGAATGATTTCTCTAACATACACATCGAAGTCCCTGAAAAATCAGGTAATTTAATGTCTGAGAATGTAAGGATTTTCTTAGGTAATACTGTGTTACCTGTTATTGCTGTATAGAAATCTAATAAATCTTTTTTATATTCAACAAGTGTTTCAGATGACATCTCTCTATATAATCCATTTGAATCATCGTAAATATCATAGTATAGACGTTGCAATTCAAAAATACCTGGTTCATTAATTAACTGAGTATTTGATTTATCACAATAAGTATTTGATAATCTGTTCTTACTATCAACATGTAATTTATTCAATTTGGAAGAACATAAATCGAATGTTTTTATTTTCAATCTCTTTCTATACTTTTGTGGGACTAAATGTTTGTGTTTAAGTGGAACTTTTTGAATACGCTTATTATCATCGATATAGTAATAGGTTGGATTTAGTGTTAATAATATTGCCGAATATAAATGTGCTATTTTAACATAAAATTTTGAAATACTTTTACAAATATTTTCTTTATCAACATTCCTTCTATCATAGCTATAAAAATCCTTATCAATTGAGGTATAAAATGTGCTTTCCTTTTTAGCAACACGTCTATTTAAATACATAATCTCTCTTTCGTCAAAGTTATTTTTTAACATTGAAGCTGTTAAAACATATAATTTGTCACAATAAGTCTTATTCTCTAAATTGAGTAATTCTTTAAAAGATTGAGAAGTTATATAGCTACTCATTATAGTTTCAAGCTTATTAGATATTGCAACAATATGTTGCTTTCCTTTAAGATTATTGGAAGAATTTGTATTTCCCATTATTATATAATAACAATAAAATTGAATTTAATAAATACTTTATAGGGTTAATTAAATAATTAATAATGAGTTTTAGAAACATAACAAAAAAGAAAAAACAAAAAAAGGATCTTAAATCATTATGGAATCAGTTCGATCATGGTTCTGAAGAAAAAAGTGATAAATTAGAGTGTATTTACGATAATGAGGTTACAGCACGAGAGACTTGTGATAGATGTGACAGTAATGTGCAAATTGGTGATGAAGGATATCTTCAATGTACTAATATTAAGTGTGGAATTGTATTTAAGGATAGTCTAGTTCAGACTCCTGAATGGAGGTATTATGGTGCAAATGATAATAGCGGAACAGATCCAACAAGATGTGGTATGCCTATTAATCCCCTTCTTAAAGAATCATCATTTGGATGTAAGCTTATTTGTGCTGGAAAATCCTCATATGAAATGAAGAAAATTAGACGCTATACTGAGTGGCAATCTATGCCCTATAAAGAGAAATCACAATATGATGAATTTGAGAGAATTAAAGTAATGGCTAATAATTCTGGAATCCCGAAATTTATCATTGATGATGCATTATTTTATCATAAAAAGATTTCAGAAGAGAAAACATTTAGGGCATTAAATAGAGATGGTATTATTGCAGCGTCATTGTATATATCAAGTAGAATTAATAATTTCCCACGAACTGCTAAAGAAATTGCTGCTATTTTCCACCTTGACAATACGAGCGCAACAAGGGGATGTAAAAATGCAATTACTATTTTAAATAAAATAGAGAAAAATGTTGATGGTGAAGATAAAACTGTTCTTTGTGAAACTAGACCTATTTCATTCATAGAGAGATATTGTAGTAAATTAAATATAAATGAAGAACTCACTAAGATGTGTAAATTCATCTCAATTTGTATTGAAAAAAAGGGTCTTATTCCAGAAAATACTCCCCATTCAGTTGCTGCGGGAGTAGTTTATTTTGTTTCTCAAATGTGTAGTTTAAATATTAGTAAAAAAGATGTCAAAAATGTCAGTGAAATCAGTGAGGTTACTATTAATAAATGCTTTAAAAAATTGGAAAAAATCAAGGATGTCCTAATACCTAAACAAATAATTGATAAATACACGTAATTGGATAAATATAGATATTATTAATATTTTTTAATATTATAACATGATACCCGAACTTGTAATAATTGTTCCATACAGAGATAGAGAATGTCATTTAAATTGTTTCAAAGCAACTATGAAATACTTATTGGATGAATTAACAGAGACGCCTTACGAGATTGTATTATCTGAACAGGATGACAATAGGGAATTCAATAGAGGTGCCACAAAAAATATGGGGTTTCTTTATATTAAGGATAAATATCCAAATGATTATAGAGAGATGACCTTTGTATTTAACGATATTGACCTATTTCCAGGTGTTAAGGGTATAATCCCTAAATATAAGACAACACATGGAACAGTTAAACATTTTTATGGTTTCACATTTGCATTAGGTGGTGTTGTTTCTATTACAGGGAGAGATTTTGAATCTTTAAATGGTTATCCAAATTATTGGGGGTGGGGATTTGAGGATAACTGTTTACAGAAAAGATGTATTGAAAAGAAACTGCATATATGTAGAAAATCATTTTATCAATTAGCAAATAAGGACTGGATATATATATTTCATGGTTCAGATAGAAAATTAGATAATAAAGTTGTTCACAAATTCACTGGTGATAAAATGGGTAGTAACGGTCTTTCAACTATTAGTTTTCAAAGAAATACTTTGAAAGATGTCGAGATTGATGAAGCCATTAATATGAAAAAAATTTCTTATAAATGGGAAATTCCCGAAAAATTCAATAAAATTAATTATGAGATTGTTCAAAATCCACAAAAAATTGTTCAAAAAAAAGTTAATATGTCTGATATAATGAATTTTAGATAAATAATTAGAAATCTATTTCCTCCTCAAATTTAAATGAAGCATTTGCCTTATTTCCTTCACTTAAAGAATATTCTCCAACTCTTGACTCAAAAAAGTTGGTCTTTTTCTCAATACTTATCATCTCCATAAAATCAAATGGATTGCGTGCATTATATTGTTTATCTATTCCTATTTGAGTAAATAATCTATCTGCAACAAATTCAATATATTGACACATTAATACCGAATTCATTCCAATAAGACGACATGGTAATGCTTCAGTAATGAATTCCTTTTCTATTTCAACCGCATCCTTAATGATTTCAATTGCTTCAATATTACTGCATTGATTCTGTAATTTATTATATAATAGAACTGCAAATTCTGTATGCATTGCCTCGTCTCTACTAATTAATTCATTACTAAATGTTAACCCGGGCAATAACCCGCGCTTTTTGAGCCAGAAAATAGAGCAAAACGCACCACTGAAAAATATTCCCTCAACACATGCAAATGCTAATAATCTTGTGGCAAATGAACTTTCTTTATCGTTTATCCATTTAATAGACCAATCTCCTTTTTTTTTGATACAAGGGTAGTTATCTAATGCTGTAAATAATTGTTTTTTTTCAACTGTATCCTTTATATATGTATCAATTAATAGACTATAAACCTCTGAATGAACATTCTCCATCATAATTTGGAAACCGTAAAACGCACGAGCCTCAGAAAGTTGAATCTCACTCATGAACCGAACACCTAGATTTTCCAAAACAATTCCATCACTTGCTGCAAAAAACGCCAAAATCATTTTGATGAAATGACGCTCATTACTGGACATATTATTCCAATCATCCAAATCCTTAGAAATATCTATTTCTTCTGCGCGCCAAAAACAGTCCATCTGCTTTTTATACATTTTCCATACATCATTATCCTGTATGGGAAACATAACATAACGGTCATTATTTTCTAACAATAGTGGTTCATTCTGATTTTTAGACATATCCTAAATAATATATTCAGATATATTTATATATGTTACATAAATTATTATATCAGGACTATATAATATATGAACGCATTTGATAGAGACGATAAGGTATTTAAATTACAACAAGAGATAAACAAGCTTAGGTTATTGCAACAAGAGAATAATAATCAAGATAACGATGAATCTAATATATTCATGGATGATACATATTTAGAACAATTAAGCGACAAAAATATTGAAAATAAATATAAAAAAGACCAAATAGAAAAACTATTAGAGTTAATGGATTTTATTGATATTATTATTAGCGATCCATCTATTTCTAAGACTCAATTGAGAGAAGCCAATTTTCAACGAGATAATATTAATAATATTATAAAAGGACTTAAAGAATAATAGTTAAAATGCTAATATTTATTACTCCATTTACCTGTTATTTGATGCTTGAATAATTCTCTAGGATTACACCTTTTTTTAATAATTTCCTTCCGTTTTTTAACTATATTTTTCCATTTTCTTTGAAGAAATTTAACGTAACAAGTTTTATCAATGGCTAAAATTTCACCACCATATTCGTTCTCATAAACCTCAATAAATCTCACACTCGTGAAATATCCATGAGCATTTATATTGAAAATATTTCTAATAATATCATGTGCACGAGAATAATGACAACGCCAAAAATAAAACAGGCTACGTCTAATATTAATAGAGTATTCTTCTAATAATTCATTTATATTTGTAGTTTCCATTAAATGAGTCACTAAAAACGTTCCATTTAGATTAGTATCTCCGTGAATTCTAGAGTTATATAGTTCAATAAAAGCAAGTTCAATTGGCATGATTAAATATGTGTTACTCCTTATACTTATAGTTATTATTTGTCAATTTTTTTAACTAACTATAATATAAACATGGAACGGTTACTTAAGAATAAGGTTGTTTTATACGTATTACTATTTTTAGGCGTGACTAATATCGCAGGTTTAATATCTATTCATAAATATTATGCTCTTGCATTTATGGTTATTATAGGATTAATAACGTCACATTTTACAAAGAATATGATCATTATAATTATAATCTCTCTATTATCAACTAATATGATATTCTTACATAAATTTAGTAATCTAACCGAAGGATTTGAAAAGAAAGGTAAGAAGAAGGGAAAGGGAAAGGGAAAAGGAAAAAAGAAAAAGAAAAAAGACGGTTTCCAACAGAGAAATGTTCCACTTAGTAAACCCGCTATAATTGGTGAGGATGATATAGAAGATGATGAATTAAATGGAAATAGAATAGATTATGCATCTACAATGGAACAAGCATATGACAATCTTCAAAGTGTTCTTGGTGAGGGAGGCATGGCAAATTTAACAAATGAAACACAAACATTAATCTCTCAACAGAAGAATTTAATGAGCACTTTAAATGATATGCAACCCATGATGAAGATGGCTAAAGATACAATGTCTAGTCTAAATCTCGACTCTATGACTAAGTCTTTACAGGGAATGGGGTCAATGTTATCATCTTTAAAACCTCAAGGTAATTAATTATGTTAGAATATATATATAATGGCTAAAAAGTGCAAACCTGGTATTATTTGTATAGAAAATACAACATTGTTTATAATCTTATTATTGATTGGATTCATAATGTATTTAGTATATTCAATCTCTCTAAAATCAGTTCATATTGAGAGAAATATAATAAGAGATAACCAACCTAATAGTGAATTCTATAATATTCATAATCCAAATTTAATTAGGTCTACAATATCAGATGATGTTTATACAAACCCATATGCTCCCCCATTGAAAAATAATATATTTAATAACCCAACAAATGTCGCAGGTGATATAAGAAGAATTCCTATTAATACAAAAACAAGTTTCCCTGATGTAGCATATACACAAATTGGAATTGCTACTCGCGATGTTGATGGTGATACAATATTACCTGTATTCGGTAGACCAATAAGCACAAACAGAAATAAATGGCAATATTATACTTTAACAGAGAGAAATATAAAGTTGCCTATAAGTAGATCAGGTCGAAGTTGCACCGCGACAATTGGGTGCGATGAACTGTTTAATGGAGAATCAATATATGTTGAAGGATATAAAGACGTTTTCCATGTAACTATTTACGAAAACAATGATATGCAGTATATACCATATATTTAAGTATATAATAATATAAATAATAAACAATATGTTATCTATATTATATAAAAGAAAAATGGCTAATAGCGAAGTTGGTGAACAGTTAGAAAAAATCATTGAAAAATTCGACGAATATAACATAAAATTAGGTCAGTTACAATTTTTAGAAAAATACGATAAGATTGCGTTTGACAAAGATGGAAACCTATATATAAATAAATATACTACTTATCAACCTTTATTACGATGGATATTTAACCAAAATAGAGAGAATTGTATGAATAACATACGGAATGAATTCATCAATTATTCTGGTTTATTAGACGGTATTCTAATATATATGTGTTTCCCTGATTTTCACCGTGATGAATTTGTAGACATTCGCTATAGAGTAGTAAACTTTAACAAGAAACTATTGCATGGACTTGATATTTTATTGAAAACATATTATAATAATCAAAAATATCGCGATATTATAAAGGATATTCAGTATAATTTAATACGACGTAGTAATACAATTATGCGATAATTTTTAGGTTTGTAATTGACTCATTACCTCAGAAATAGATGTTGATGCATCATTTTGACCTTGGTCATTTTGTGCTACATAGAAATGTTCAGGTAATGTAATATTTATTGATATAGTTCGATCTTTTGTTGGTAATCCAGGTGTAGTTGAAAATGTAGTAGTCTTTTTTGGTTCAATTAAACTCTTAGTTTTATCTCTTGCACCCATCAATCTTAACAGACGGTTTCTCTGAAATGAAGATTTCTCTTTATCAGGAATCAAATTTAGTTTTTTAATTTCTTTGTTTGCCATAATATTTAATTTGACAGATTCATCTTTAGTAATATTATGTTTCTCCCCTTTTTCTAACAGTGTATTAATTTCATTAGTAGGAACTATTTTTAATTTAGGTTTAAATTTAACCCTATTTGGCATTTTAGTAGTGTCAAATTTTGATGCTTGTGGTTTATTACCCGATATATCCATGTTTAATGCTTGTGGTTTATTACCCGATATATCCATGTTTAATGCTTGTGGTTTATTACCCGATATGTCTAATATTGGCTTCACAACTTTTTTTGTAACAGTTCCTCTACCAACTTTCTCTTTTTTAACTAAACTATTTACTTTAGCTAATTGTTCTGGTGTTTTATTCTTTATAGCCTGTAATCTATATAATGTTTGTAATTCTTGATAATTAAGATGACTAAATTTACCCATAATGATTTTATTACCAACTGTAATCTCTCTTGATGCCTTTGACAATATAGGTGTTAACTTATTTTTTATATCATTAATTCGTCTTTTACATTGAAGTATATTCATATTTTTAGGTAAAGATGAATTTATAGACTCCAATTTGTCACGATTTTTCGTTAAAGTATTTATGGCTGTTTGTATAACACTTTTTTTAATAGTGGGAGTTTTATATAATTCATTTAGTTTTTGAATAGATGTATTTGTATCTGATAATGGAATTTGATATGTTTTCCATATACTACCTATTAGAGACATATCCTTGTTTAAACTAGCTGTTTTTATATTTATATTCTTAATAATGGAATTTATTATATCAAGGTCATTTTTATCTTTTTGTAGAAGTTTGTCATCAATTGTGGTGCTCTGTTTTCCCTTATATTCGGCGATAAACCTGTTAATTTTTTTAATATCCTCTTTTATTTTATTATAATTATTTATAGATATAGATGGTTGAGATAGATTGTTTTTAATATCTTTTGCTAATTGTTTAAGTTCAACGATATTTGTATTAAAATTAATTGCTTTCCGTTTAGTTCGTCCATCAGATATATTTTTTGTTACAACACCTCCTTTGTAATTACGTCGTTTCATGGTTATCCCATTTGTTAAATTTTTATTCCTATATTTCTGTGTTTTTTTCAAGAATCTCCTCTTCATACGTTTATATGATTTATTTTTAGGAGTCTTCTTCCTATTATTAATTGTATGTTTCATATATATTTTATATACATTAAAATTTTATTAATAATATATAATATAGTTATAATAATGTCTTGTGATCCAGTAAATATAACAAATTCATTTAATAAGTGCGATATAACATGTAAATTTAACTATAATTACGGTAATAGCGGATTGAATGTAACTAATAAAGGTGAATATTTAGAATTAGGATATGATGGTAAAAGTGAGGTAGTGTT
>Ga0136561_1000325_pt1 | contig 16613 bp, 13 predicted proteins | sample AntRauMeHopE1498_FD_104641 | JGI IMG/M metagenome (GOLD analysis project Ga0136561, IMG submission 104641) | Saline lake microbial communities from Rauer Islands, Antarctica - Metagenome Hop E1 #498 | ecosystem: Environmental > Aquatic > Non-marine Saline and Alkaline > Saline | place... | reverse complement strand
TTCATGAAAACGGTAGGTAGCTGATGCTGAAACACCTGCAAACCGGTGGTGATTAAGCCACTGAAAACCTGCAACCTCTCTATCTGTATTAGGCATGCTAAAAGTTGCTTGTTCAATTTTCACTTGTTCAAATTGGCCAAATAGCTGTAAAGAGCTTACAGTGAATAGTCCTAAAAGGAATAAAAATATTTTCATTTTGAGAAATTAATTTTACAGTTAAAGCCATATACAAAAGCGTTGGCTTTTGCCTCTACTCTTTGGGCAGTAATTTCTGGAAATGAACCTGTTACTATTGCTTCATTATCCCTAAATGAATTAATGACCACGGTTGAATAGATATTTTGATTAAAACCATAATCATACTGTAGAAAAGCCGATAAATGTAACCTATTCCATAGTAGTTTTATGCCAGGTGAAATTCTAGAGCTAAGTTGTGGGATAAATCTATTGAGGCCTTTTTGTCTATCACCAAAACCTTCACTAAATCTGCCTCCTTCTAAATAGGAAACCCCACCAGCACCAGAACCAGGTATTGAGGATGAGCTTTCATCAGTTTTTAGAAAAGTAAACCCATAGTAATAGTCTAAAATGAACCTTTTGTTCTCATAAAGCTTATCCATTTTTAATAGAGAAAACATTTCGTTAACTATTTCATTTGAATATGCGGCATGAAATGGCCTAAGAGCAGCATTTTGAGAAATAAACTGAGACGTTCTAGCGCCAAATAAAGCCATAAAACGGTGCTTCTTTATGGCGAATTCAATATTTAATGCGCCTGCAATTGAAGGTGATGAGACGTAAATACTACTGGTATTATTCGACACTACATTGGGGTAAAAGTGCGTTGTATAATCAATACTAATAGACTTTATTTGTCCATAGGCATTAAAATAAAAGCAGCTCATAAGTAGAGCTGCTATAAGTGTTGGTTTAATCATTAATAGCTGAAATTAATTGGTTGAACCTCATCATTTCTTGAGACTCTAGTTACTTTATGTAGGCATCCTCTATCCTCTTCAATGTAGTGAAAACTATCTATATATCAAGTACTCCACTCAAACCCTGTGTCAAAAAACTGGTCGTATTCATCTTTATCATAATCTGTATCTTCTTGCCCCCCAATAGACATATCAGGTGTGAAGTTTAATAGAGTTATATCTTCAGTTGAATATGGATCATTAGGGATTCGTCTTCTCAAAACAATTTTTGAAACATAAGTATTAATGAAGTTAGCATCTTCATCAACCCAATCATCTGGAAAAAATATAATATTTCTACGTCTTAGATTTTGTGTTGAAGCAATTGCAGTAACATGATTGTTCGAAAGTTCAAAATTGGTTGAGAACCTACCTCTTCGTTCATAATTGTAATTATTCACGTAAGAATTGCTTCCAGGGTTTAAATCTTCATCAATTTCTACACATGGTGGTGTTGTGCCACCACCATCGCCACCGCCTGGAGGATTAATAAAAGGGTCACAAGGATCATTTTCATCATAACCAATCTCGTCACATGGAGTACCAGAAGTATTATTTGAAGTTATTCCCCTTTGGATTGGTGAAACATTTATATCATCTTGGCTAAAAGTAGAACTTACCGTTGCCTTAAGGTTTCTATTAGATTTCATTGAGGTTATAATACCTTTCAAATAGTCAACATTTTTTAGTTTATCAGCATTTTCAGGTGTTGTCTGAAATAGCCAATTCCTTGTAAATCGATAAATCTTATCTTCTAGTTGAATCATTGCATCCTCATTTAATAGCCTAGCTAATGTGGAACTAATTGTAATTTCTTGATTACTAGTGGTTTTCTTTTCAATGGCTTGCCTTTCAACTACTTCAATGTTATATCCATTCTGGAGTGAATTAATAGGTAACTCAGATAAAAAGTTATCTTTCTCTGGCGATGAGAGTAACTCATTGATGGAGTTATGATTCTCAAAAATTAAGTACCCATCTTTGACATTATATTTACTATTCATAAAATCAAGATTTGCCATTTCTGGTTCATTTACTTCAAAAGCATTATTTGAACAGGATATTGAGGTTACTACCAAGAATAGTAATAAGAGAGTATAAACTAAATATTTCATGATTGTTAGATTAGTTAAGGTTGGTCAATTGATTTGAATAATATTAAATGCACGAGATGCTCATTTCTTACGGTAGGTTTTTCGCTTTTTACATTGTTTTACATCGCTTGCTATTTTGTATGAATTAGAAAGTTTGAAGCCTTTAGTTTTAAGCATCTTAAAAAATTCAACATAGATAACTCAAAGCTAAGGGCTTTCAACCGCTGACATTAAACTAATCTTTGCATTAAGTTCTGCATATAAAAAAGGGTACATTAGTAAAAAAAGTACGCCAATTCAGTTTAAAAGCCTACAAAAAATGTGGTAAGACTGTAATGATAGGTGTGGGAACAGAATAGTTAACTAAACAAAAGGCATAAAAAAAGCCCTTTAAAACGAATTTAAAGGGCTTTTTGGTGGGGTGTACCGCTGGTCGGAATCGAACCGACACTCCCGAAAGAACACGATTTTGAGTCGTGCGCGTCTACCAGTTCCGCCACAACGGCAAGTACACGTCTTGTTAACGACTAATTTATCTCGCATTGACAAGATCTGCAATATACAATTGATTCAAACTGAAGGCAAGATAAACGAGTGTATTTCATGTTATTTATGGGTTAGTCCCAAATATTGTAGCCTGTAGCCCTATTATTGAGCTTTTTTCCATATTTCTGAGCTCATGTAGAATTAGCAGTCAGTTTTTTTTAGGCAGAAATAATGTAATACAGCTATGAATTATAAAACAGCGTAGATAAGGGCATACATTTATGTCGAATACTATCATCGTTTCCTTATCTTTCACAAGATTTATATACGCTCTATCTATCACCGACATTACTAATGAGTAAACCACTTAGTTCGCTTTTTAGGCAAAAATACACAAGCCTGACACTTTTTTTTGAGAAACCAACAGGTAAACTTTTTGCGAAGTGGGTAAAAAGGCTAATCAACTATGGTTTAATAGCACTCACCATATATCAAGTTTATACAATTGGGTTCACAGATGTTGTTAAAAATATACCTATAAATCCCTTTTTCTATTTAATTTTTGGACTTATATATTTCACTCTTCCATTTTCTGAGTTTTTTGTTTATAGAAAATTAGCACCTATAAATTTCATTGATAGTCAGTGGACATTTCACCGTAAGCGTTTCTACAATACGTCTTTTGTAGGGTATTCTGGTGAAGTATATTTATATAATTGGCTTAAAAATTATATAAAGATTTCTAGTAAAAAAGTTTTCAACTTTATAAGAGATAATAACATTCTTTCTATTATTGCCTCATGGTTAGTTGTTGCACTGGTTGCTGTTTGGTTGCTTGTAGTAGATAAATCTGGGTTGGTATACAAGATACAATCAGATATAAAATTGTATCTCATGATTTTATTTGCACTTATTGGAGCTGCAGTCATTTCAGTTTTTCTATTTGGCAAGAAATTTTATGCGCTAAACCGCAAAGATAGCGCCTATATCTTTTCTATACATATTATTCGCTCTCTTTTTGTATCATTTCTACAAGCATTACAATGGTATATCATTATACCTGAGGCTGGATTTATTATTTTCATTAACTTTGTTGCCTTACAAATGGTTGTTTCAAAAATCCCATTTATCTCTGGTAAAGAACTAATTTTTACATCTTTGAGTATATATCTAGTTAAATTTACTGATATGCCTCTGAATTCTTTTACAGGCTTACTAGTTATAAATTTAGTTTTAAATAAACTTTTAGGTGTCATTAGTTTAGCCTATAAAAATAAACAAACACCTATTGAAGTTAATGTTACAGATTAGTTTGGTTAAAATGCGTAATCTATGCGTATAGAATTGAATTTAGGGCTTTAATGAACTAAATTTAACTCCAATAGCAGTATTAATTCCTTTCACTTGTTTACCTATCTATACAGTAGATATTATGTCAATATCACCACCTTTAGATTATCCCCGCGTTAGTTGTTTAATGGTAACGGCTAATAGATTAGCTATTGCTAAGAGAGCTGTTGAATGCTTTAAAAGTCAAAGCTATCCCAATAAAGAACTGATTATTATTGATGACGGAAGCCAAGATTACTCACCTATCTTAGCAGGAATTCCCTCCTCAGATTTTTGCTACCACCGTATTGAAAAGAAGGAGGGAACCTATCTTGGTCAACTCAGAAACATTAGCCTAGATAAAGCCAATGGTGATATTTTGGCTCAATGGGATGACGACGATTGGTACCACCCTGACCGACTTTCTATTCAAGTTTCCCAATTAACTGATGGAATTAAAGCTTGTACGTTGAGTAAAACATTGATGCATATAAATTCTACTGAACATCAAGAGTCACCTTTTTTGGGTGGACTTATAAGTGGTGTTCCTGGAACCATTGTACATTTTAGGAATGATGATATTCGCTATCCAAATATTAAAAAAGCTGAGGATACCGAATATCTAAATGAATGGACTAAACAAGGCTACTTTAAATTAGCAGATGAATATGCGTATTTATTTCTTAGGTCTTTCCATGGTTCTAATACCTGGGATATGGAGCATTTTGTGCGACGTATGAGAAATAGTCCGCTCAAATGGGTTCGTTATATGTGGCACAAACATGTGCTCAAGGATCTCTCCCAACTTCCCGGAGTACGCCTAGATGACAAGTCTAAAGAGGCTTTTAGTATGTACAAAATGGACTCAGAATTTTTGCTTTCTTCAACCGTTATTTCGGACAAAAAAATATGACTGTTTTAATAACGGGTGCTGCCGGCTTTATAGGAACACATCTATTACAATATTTGGCAAATATAGGCCATGATATTGTTGCTTTGGATTCTTTGAATAACTACTATGACCTACAATTAAAGCTTGACAGATTAAAATATAACGGGATAAATAAAGTTGATACTATTTGGGTTTCTGACCGTACTAATGTTAGATTTTTTAACTATTCAATACTAGATAAAATTAAGCTCGATGAATTGTTTTCAACCTATTCATTCTCCCATATAATCCATTTAGCAGCACAACCTGGAGTTCGTCATAGCATAGAAAATCCAACATCGTATTATGAGAATAATATAAGTGGGTATTTCAATTTACTTTCATGCATTCGAAAATATAAACCTGCCCATTTTATCTATGCAAGTTCGTCTTCAGTTTATGGGCAAAATAGTAGTATTCCATTTCAGGAAATGGATGCTTGTAATGAGCCACTAAATTTTTATGCTAGCTCAAAAAAATGTAATGAAATGATGGCCCATTCTTATGCCAATATTTATGATATTGCTATAACTGGCTTACGATTTTTTACGGTTTATGGCCCTTGGGGTCGCCCAGATATGGCACCAATGATTTTTGCGAGAGCTGCGTCTAATAATGAGGCGATAAAAGTGTTCAACTTTGGTAATCAAAAGCGTGATTTCACCTACATAGATGATATTGTGGAAGGCATTCAACATATCTGTTTTAATGAGCAACGAATAAATGAGAAAGGGCATGAAGTTTTCAATATTGGAAGGGGAGAGCCTGTAGGACTGCTAGATTTCATCACATTATTGGAAGGGGCTATTGGTGTTAGCATTGACAAGGAAATGGTAGAGGCACAAGCAGGTGAAACTGATGTAACCTATGCCAATGTAGACAAACTCAAAGCCTACACCGCTTATTCGCCACAGGTTAAGCTATCGGAAGGTATAGAGCAGTTTGTTAGCTGGTATAAAACTTATTACGAGCTATAAGAGGAGAGATTTTGAAAGTTATTTTTGTACAAACCTATCCACTTTATCACGATGGTGCAGATTTAGCAGCTTGGTTTAAGGTAGAAAATAGAGATAAATGGATGCCCATGATTTGCCAAGAACTTGGTTATGAGGCTGAATTATGGGGTGTTGGCAAACTCACTGAGACCTTTATAATTTCCTTACAAGGCAATAAAAAGCTGACCATTCGAGTTTTCAAGGCCGATTATTTTACGGGTAAAAGCAAAAAGCATTATAGTAGCGCATTAGTAGAATATGCAAGCACTGCTAAGGCTACAATATATATGCTTAAAGGCTTAGACGGGGGCATAGGTCAAAAACTAATGAAAGCGTATTTGCTTCCTAATAATGTACCCTTTGCCTTTGTAATTGGGGGGAAGTATTTAGATCAAAATGTACTTAAAGCCGAAGCCGTACTATATGAAACAGAAGAACAGCGTTTAGGGCTAGAACGTTATATAGCAAAACGTAATCGATGGCCATTTCTAAAAAAAAGAAATCCGCTATTATTTAGACTGCCAAAGTCTATGGATACAGAAGTATTTCAGCCAGCTACAAATCAGCAAAAAACCTATGATATAGTAGCCATGGGTCGCTTAATCCCCTATTATAAAAATTATGATGCTCTTTTTAGATTAGCTGATACCTTTAGAATTGGTTTTATAGGTGGTGGCCCTACACTAGAGGAAATGCGGAAAAATCACCCAAAAATTGACTGGTTGGGTGCTATACCTCACTCAAAAATTCCCAAAGTTCTCACGAAAGGAAAGCTGTTTTTTCACACAAGTCTGCGTGATTATTTCCCGCGTGTAATTCCGGAAGCCGCTGCTTGTGGACTTCCTGTTCTAGCCTTTCAAGAAGTGATTAAAGCCGATGTATTGCCAGATAAAATCGGTCTTAGATTGAGCAAAACCGGCTTTGAAGATGAGATTAAAGGGTTCCTGCAGAATCATGAACTGATTGCTGAAAAAGCTATAAATGCTAGAAATTATGCCGTTGAACAATGGGGAATAGACTCCTCTATGGCTGTTATGAAATCTTTATTTAAAAAATTAGAAATACCTCAATAATATCAAATTAGGTATTAAATCCTATTTATTTAGTGAGTTATAAAGGCTAATGTTGAGCATGACTAACCATAAAAATAGGTCTCATTCAATTGGTAGTAAATTGTCGTTAACTTCCACAATCAAGATTATGAAAGTATTTACATTTATGCTTTGTTGTTTTGGCTTACAACTATCTTTGGAAGCACAGAACTCAATGCCATCTATTATAAAAATAAATGACGAAGATATTTGGGCTAAAACATTAGTGGGTAGCCATTTCACGGAGTCTTGGACTTATCAGTGCTATTTTGATAATGGAACAAGTTTATATGCTGTATTTACGGTTTCAAATCTAGGGGTGTTGAAGCCGGCTGTTAGCGGTTTGCAGCTATCTTTATATAATTTTAAAGGGAATGATTATCAAATCAGCAGGGAATACCCGTTGAAGCATTTATTACAAGATTCGTCCGATTATAGCTTTAATATCAATCCACGACAAGGCAATATTTGGTTTAAGGGGAAGTTACCTGAACAGCATGAACTGTATATAAATACCAATAAAGATGGAGATAGGTTTAAGATTAATCTGAATTTTACAGATATTGCAAAAGCCATAGAAATTGAAAGTCCTATATTTTCCAACATTGAGCACGAATCTGGCTTTATTGCTCATATACCTTATGCTGAAATATCGGGTTATGTAGGAATCGATGACGATACCATAGCAGTTAAGGGCAAAGCTTATATGGATCATAGTTGGCTTACAGGTAAGACAAGTGATCATTTTAAGGCCATATATCGGTATGTATCCCAAGTTTCTTATGATAGCTGGAGTTTTATTTATGCGTTATTTCCAACGTCTTCAGAATACCGAGCTACTGAGGTAATTGGTTTTAACGTTCACAAGCTTGGAGGAGAAACTATTTTTAATGAATTGAGAGCAACGGAAAATTCTGGTAAAGAAATTCACAAAATGGGCCCGACTTCACCTGAAGTAGTTTTACTGTTGCCATTGGGTGATTCAATTCGGATTTGCAATAAACAGCAAATTGGTTCGTATGCTATGTTAGAGGATGTGGGCTGGTTGGCAAGAAAAGCCTTGAAACGCATAGCAGGCGGAGAAGTGATTTATTATAGGGGAAAAGCGGAAATGAGTTTTGGTGCAAAGTCTTATCCTTGGAAGCTGAGTTACTATAATTATTTGCTGATTAAATGAAGATGTACCCAGAGTGAAGTACAAACAAATACAGCTTAATAAATAAAGGCTAGCTAAATGGGCTAATAAGTTCGTATATTTCTAAGCTAATTCTTTGACAAACCTGGGGGTGTACTGGATTCGACGGAATGCGATCGTTCATACGTGGCATGTCGAGCTCACGTAGCAATGTCTCGTATAAAACATGGCTACATTACCGTAATTGGCAACGATTACTCTTACCGCTTAGCTGCCTAAATAAGGCCTAAGCCGCACCTGTGCATGGCGCGCTTTTCCGCCCGTACAGCTTGCGCCGAAACCCTGATTAGCTAGTGAAAGAGGTTGTTCGGGCCTCGGACGCGAAATTTAATCCCGCTCTAGTTTGTAGTGGCCTGTCGATGGGCGCGGCTGCAAGCGAATCCCAATTTGTCGACTAAACATGTAGATGCCTGTGGGCATCCGTTTCGGACCGGGGTTCAATTCCCCGCACCTCCACTTTTTTCGTTATTTGCTACATCTATTACTTTAGGTGCAGCAGTAACCTTCCATCTCTGTCAAATACGCCATTTAAAGCCATAATAAGCACATTTTAGCTATTTACCTTCCTACCTATTCATTTTGTATAAATTCCCGCTTTACTTACTTATGGGTTTTGCCCTTTATGGAACCATTGAAGCAGTGCTTAGTGGTGATTCCCAAAAAGTGCTGACATCTGTGCTATTGCTTCTATTCTTAATTGGTGGTGTTTTCATAATTGAAAAGAAATTTGCTCAAAAAAAGTAATTACTAAACAGGATAGGGGCCAATTTTAGACACGAAATCTATCTATTTGTAAAGGCCCTCATGTAATTGCATTTCATTCAAAATAAGAAGAAGAAGCATTGCAAAACCTGCATGATATATCAGCCAATATCCAATAATTTAGCTGCTGCTATGCTTAGCTCATCCCTTAGCGGTCTGTCTTCATCAATTTTATCAAATGATGGTAGTTCATTTGGAATAGGTATAACCTTTCCCGTAATTTTTTCTGCTTCTTTGAGAGCATTAACCTGACTAAAAGCTATAGTCAACGAGGCTATCAAAACAGCCAATCTCTGCGTTTGTTCGTAGGCTTGTCTTGCCGCATTTGCAGCCATTGGTACAATATCTTGATTTCCTGCATTGGTTGGAATACTTGTATTGGCATATTGTTGAGATTGAGCACGCATTTCTGCAAGAAGGGCAGAAGCTCCTATTTGAACACCAGCAAGACCACTCATTGATCCCACTTCCCAAGAGAGCAATAGTGGCCAATTATCTGTTTTAGAAGGTGTGACCATCAAATCTAGTTGACGTTCTACTAATATTCCAATTTGAGTAAGAGCCGAATTTATTGCATCGGAAGTGAATGCAACGTGTTGGGCAAAAAAGTTCCCCCCATGAGCAACTCCACTTTCCGGTTGATTTTGATCATACTCAAAAGTTAGAGGATTATCATCTACTCCATTCATTTCCCGCTTCAAAATCTCTTCTGAGTAAGCTAATTGATCTCTGCAAGCACCTAGTATTTGCGGCACACACCGGATAGAGTAAACCTCTTGAAGCTCTCTAGTTTCATCTTCTTTAGCGCCAAATTCATTTAGCCAATTTCGGATGTTTTCCGCACTTTTAATCTGGCCAATCTGTCCCCTTGCTTCATGTAATCTTGGATCTAGCGAGGATTGACGAGCCCCCAATTGTGCCATCAGCACAGCAGTGGAAATCTCTGAATCTGCTAAAAGTTTTTTTCCTCTTTCTAGTGCTAAAATAGCCCATGCTGTTGAATAGGAGGTGCAATTTACCAGTGACAAAGCATCTCTGCCATAAAGAAAAGGATCTGCCTGAAGCCCTAGAGCTTTTTGCACGATAAGCCCATCTAGTGTCTCCCCATCTTTTGTAGCTTTGCCATAACCAGCCAACAAACCGGCAATAGAGGCCATCGGAATTAAATCGCCACTTGCACCTACTGAACCTGTAATGGGAACAGACGCAACATAGCCATCTGTCAGAATTTTCAAATAAAGACCTACAACCTCCGGACTCGTTCCTGAATGACCTTGAGTTAGTGTATTCAGTCGTAAGATCATCGCAGCTCTTACCACTTCATCTGGGGTTTCTGCTCCACTACCTGCCCCCAAATGTGCTAATAAATGCCTAGCATGCTTATGACCTACTTGTCCAGATAAATGCTGAACAAAGGGTCCAAAACCTGTGGTCTCACCATAAATTGGAGTTCCGCTTTCTACAATCTTTTTAAATTCGCTATGAGCTTGTTGAATCGTTTCCCAAGCTAAATCTGATAAAGCTAATTTATCATAGTGCTTAACAAGCTCAACTAGTTTTTTTGGGGTTAAAGCTTGAGATGGACATAAAATAAAAGAGGTAGGCATGAATACTAAACTATTAATTAAAATGATATTTGGAAGAAGTAATTCTTTTATTCGCTAAGAATCGTTTCTTTAATTTTTATACGATTTTTATCACCTTTTGGCGTTTTTTTCCATTCAGAGGGCGATAAATAGTAGGTATGCTTAATCAATGAGCCCAACGAACCAAGGGCTGTTGGTAGATCTTTTTCAGTGAGTTTGAAAGACGGCGATGATGGCAGTATGAATAAGGCTAGATCTTCAAAATTGGTTGTCAGTATACATACATCAATAAGTTCTGGGAAGTATTTTAGTAGTTTATTCTCAAGCTCTAGTGGATGAATTTCGCGGCCATTTACTAATTTAATTTTGTCATCAATTCGGCCATCAAAGCTTAGTGAACCATCTTTTTCATAATGAACAATATCTCCTGTTGGAATAAACTCTTGTTCATTTTTTATAAATCCATGTTCCGTCCAATACCCAGAAAATGCATTGCTGCCTTTAAAATATAGCTGATTTTCCGCATCCAATTGTACGCTACAGCCCAACGGAAAGCCTAATCCATTTGGGTGAAAATGGCCAACTCCCCCCAGACAAATACCTGGACTTGCCTCTGTCTGGCCATAACCTACACGCATTTTAGATTCGTTTAATTCATTTACTAGTTTTTCTGGAATACACGCACCACCAATAATTCCTGCATGTATAAATACTAGTATTTGTGAGTCGGCTTCAAGTAATCTGATAATATGTAATGGAACTGCATTGAGTCGTACCAATCGAAGCTCATAGATTTTTGAAATAAATTGAGCTAAATCTTTGCCACCATCAGTTATTCGATGTACTTCAACTTGGTGCAGTAAAGCTGGCAATAAATCTAGTACCAGTCCAAAGCTATGGTGCCAAGGCAAGACAGACAGCATGATCTCTTCATCTTGTATGCTTAGTTCAGGAAGGTGAGAATTAAGGACACTCAATACACTTTTTAGGCTTAAGACACTCCATCTACCGTTAGAGGAAGTCCCACTAGATCTTACGATGAAAAGCTGATTTTCTGTTGGTACGTTATGCGTTTCTCTTGCTTGAACAGCATTTTTATCTGGATTTAATAAATCTGTAGTAGAAATATTGTACGGCTGATCAGACGAATTAGAGATCGATAGCCTAGCATCAAAAAACGCTACTTTATCAGCCACATCTTCATTTGGAGGTAGGACACAAAGCGTAAGATTTTCCCAAATGCTAGCAATAAGAATGGCTAAGAAAGCAGGAGATTCGGGTATTTTTAGTATTACTCGGTCGCCTGCCTTAAGCCCTATTTCACGGAAGTGATGAACCCAAACTCTTGAGGCAGTCCATAAAGAGGCTGCGGGAATTGTACTATCTGGAAAAGAAAAAACGGGATAAGCTTTTTCTTTTAAATTTTTGATGAGAGCAGACTTTAGTTCGGGCAACATAGATCATTCCTTAATGTAAGTTATTTGCCTTGAGTTCTGAATGGTAAATAGTCAGAAATATACGCCCGAGCAATTATCGCTGCTTAACAATAATCCAATTTGAACTAGTATTATGATCTCTATACATCTGAATTAACACATTGGTAGGCTTAATTTTATAGGTAAATGTATAAGGCATAGAGAATGAAAGTGAGTTACTAGCAACACCGTCTTTAAATTTACCAAAGAACAACCTATTATTGGTACAGGGCGCTACTTGAGTAAAGAAATTTTTACCAATAACGCTGGATGGATTTACGTTACCAATTCGGCCTTCTTCTTTGTTATACATTTGAATTGTTCCTATGTCGTCAACTTTGACAACCCCAATGCTCAAAGCGTCTAATTCAGCAGCAGATAAGCTGGGCAATTTTTTTAATATACTTTCGTTAAGAATACTCATAATTCAGTCAGTTTTATTTAATGTGTAAAGAGATTTAATCAATTTGAAAGAAGATCTTCGTCTTTTAATTCATAGAAGTCTTTTAACTGATCTTCCATGTTTTTTACCATTGCGATGATTTCATTGGTATCAGAAGTACCAAGTTCATATTTGAATTTCATGATGTCGATAGCAGAACGTTCTTTGTCACCTGAAAAATTGGGATGATTTGAGTCTTTACTAGCGTAGAATTCTTTTAGTTGTTCTTCCATGTTTTGCACCATTGTGATGATTTCATGCGAATCAGATGTACCTAGCGTTGAAATCAATGCGGCAGAATCAATAGATTCTTTTTCGCTGTGGTGGTCAGGGTGATCAGTGTCTTTGGTAGCATAGAAATCTTTAAGCTGTTCTTCCATACTCTGTACCATGGAAGCAATAACTTTAGGGTCGGTTGTGCCAACCAAACTGAGTAACTGCTCACGTAGTCTATAAGACTCTACCACTTTTCGATACAAATCCAATTGTTCTTGAAGATGCTCTGTATTCGTGATTTCTTCGTGATTCATGGGGTTATAGTCTAGTTAAATTTGTAATTAATTATGTTTGTCAGGATTTAATTATTTGGTCGTAATCAAAAAGCAGTCCCATGCTTAGAAAATTTAAAATTAACCCTGACCCGGTCATTCCTATGCTTTGCACCATAGGACTTTCGGATTCATAGGCTCCCAAAGGTTGAAGTGATATCGTTTCTATTCCTATTACCTTGCTTACGCCTAAAGCCAAACGTTTACCGTTTCTGTCAATTAGAATAGCGACAGATTCTTTATCGTCTGTATTCCCATCAAGTAAAGCATTCATCGGTAAATAGGGGTAAACAGCATCTCTATGCACTAAAGTTTGGTGGGTTGTCACTTTCTTCATAGTTGTTTCATTTAAAGAAACCAATTGGCCAACAAAAGCCCTGGGTATCCCAGCAATAATTCCTCCTGCATCAAATATGACCGAGTCTTCCATTACATTAGAGTTACTGTAACGCTCTATTGCGAATTCAAGCTCACTTTCTCTTTTAGATACAATTTTCAACTCAGCTTGAATATCCTTAACTAACGTGCTGATGTCTTGGTAAACAGTACTGTACTTTAATTGATTTAGATCTTCAACAAAGACTTTATTAGCACTTTTAACTCGTATGCCGGTTTTCAATCTTCTTCCAGCAAAACGTACTCTCAAACGAATATCAAGTTGTTCATCATAGCTTTTTGCAGAATTTAAAATCATGCGTATAATTTGCGAGTATGGCTCTATTAATAAATCTATGGTTTGTCTTTCAATGAGTATACTTCCACCGCTTAGTGAAAATTCTCCCCAAACACCATAACTCTGTTGTGCATCTTGGTAAAAGCGTTCGAGCCTCTTATATAAGTCAATTGCTGGTGTCTGTCTAAGCTCGATTATGCCTAAACGCAGCTGATTACTGTTATTAGTGAGTTGAATAAATTTATTTTCTACCTGACTTAGCTTTGTGCGAATTTTTTCATGGTCAATTTTTGAGCTGTCTTTTTGCCCTTCTACATAAGAGCTTACTTCTTTAAGCAGCGATAAAACTTGAATTTGTGAAGCTTGTAAGTCCTCTGACTTGGTGACTAGGTCATTCTGCTGATTATTTTTAACCTCAAAACGATCTAAACTTTCCAATTTCCATACAGGGTTCGACATAAAATTAACGGCTCTTTCCACATCTACATAACGCAGAATAGTTTCTACATTACCAATTACTTGCGACAGTAGTGATGCTTTAAAAATAAGCACCATGTCAGGCTCATCAGAAACCATAGGTTGGTACTGAACCTCTGTATTAATTTGACTCCATTCGGTCTTTAACTGCATATAAAACCACATTAGGAGGCTTGGCAATTCATCATCTTCTTGAACAATCTTACATCGCTCTATGAATTCGTCCATTTTGGAGAAAATCCAATTACGTACAAATTCTTTATCGGTGTCGTTTTCTAAACCAAGTAACGTGTCCTCTATATCTTGTAGGAGGGCATTATTTTTTATTGAATGCTCAATATGTTGGATTTTGATGATGGACATAATTAAGGTTTCGTAGTTTTGAATAAGTATTGATATATACAGATAACGTCTTTTGAAAATATGCGACTATTATGTCAAAAAAAATAATTCTTTCCTAAAATATATTTGTCCAATTTTGGCTTGAATAGACTAAACTAATAAATTATGCAACAAGCTTGGATGGATAAAAATTCCGAAATACAATCGTGCAACCACAAAAATAATAAGTGCTCTGAGAATGTAAGATCAGTTAATTCAAGCCTCCGAGTTAAACTATTATTTAGCAATACATAATTTAATAATAGGTAGTTGGCGCCAACAAAGAGGCTTAATCATATGAGCTTAACAACTTATATAAAGTTTTGACAAAGTTTGTAAATTCTTGTGAATTTTCACTTTATTTACAATTTAAAACATATATAAATAAAATATAATTAATTTTAATGTATTGAATATATAATTAGAAGTAGTTCATATTAAAGGTATTTACATAAGTATAGGGAAGCTTTTAAAGACAGGCTGCAATCGAGATAACTATCCAAAAAAGCTAGAGACAGATAAAGACCTGTCTCTAGTGGGGAAGTCAACAAATCAATAATTAATACTCATGCGGAAGAGGCACATCTACCGCTTCATGCCATGGAAGACCATGGATATTCATTTCAGCTAAGAATGGATCAGGATTGAATTCTTCTACGTTCCAAACGCCCGCTTGCATCCACTGACCTGTTAATATCATTTTTGCGCCAATCATACAAGGAACGCCTGTTGTGTAAGAAACACCCTGTGCACGCACCTCTTTGTAGACATCAGCGTGGCTACAGTTATTCCAAATATAGTAAGTGCGTTCTTTGCCGTCTTTTACACCTTTAATTTGGCAACCAATAGAGGTTTCCCCCACATAATTCTCGCCCAAATCTGATGGTTCAGGAAGAACAGCTTTCAAGAATTGTAGGGGCACAATTTCTTGTCCGTTATACATAATGGATTTAATGCTGGTCATACCCACATTTTGCAATACCTGAAGGTGATTGATGTAGGGTTTGCCGAAGGTCATCCAAAAACGAGCACGTTTGATGGTAGGGAAGTTCTTAACTAAGCTTTCTAGCTCTTCATGGTACAACAAATAGCTCTCTCGTTCGCCAATATTTGGGTATTCAATGGGTTTATGAATACTCATTGCTTCAATTTCCACCCATTCGCCATTTTCCCAGTACTTGCCTTTTTGGGTAATCTCACGAATATTGATTTCTGGATTGAAGTTGGTAGCAAAAGCTTTTCCGTGATCGCCACCGTTGCAATCTACTATATCTAGGTAGTGAATTTCGTCGAAATAATGTTTAGCGGCATAAGCGGTAAAGACTTGGGTGGCACCTGGATCGAATCCACAGCCAAGAAGCGCCATAATACCGGCTTCTTCAAAACGTTTTTTGTATGCCCATTGCCAAGAATACTCAAATTTAGCCTCATCAATAGGCTCATAGTTTGCCGTATCCATATAGTGAGTTTTGGTCTCAAGACAGGCATCCATAATTGGCAAATCTTGATAGGGTAGTGCGACGTTGATGACCAAGAAGGGCTCATATTTCTTGATAAGCGCCACCATTTCGGGCACATTATCTGCATCAACTTTGTCGGTTTTAATGCTAACGCCATGCATTTCTTGCACTTTTTTGGCAATGGCTTCGCATTTTGAAACGGTACGGCTTGCTAGCGTGATGTCAGTAAATACATCGGCATTCATGGCGCATTTATGGGCTACAACGCTTCCAACGCCGCCAGCACCAATAATTAATACTTTACTCATAGATTAAATGGGTTTATATATTCTCGTTTTAACTACCTACAATTTACACATAGATTTGTGTAAATCGAGGGCTTGTTAAATGAGCGCCCAACTTTAGGAGTTTTTTTTATTCAAATTTGACGGCTACTCAGTAAAAGCTTCAAATTATTGATTTAACAAGATTGAGCCAAGGGTTCAAAAATGAATCAGAACTATAGGGCGAAGAATATAGTCACGAGCATGTAAGATCTATAAACTCTAACCTTGTATGCCTAAACAGCAGTCTATTTCACTACCGCTAAAAGTATCAATCCTTCCTATAAATTTAAGTACAAATCATTGCTACTTATCCGTTTTTACTCATTAACTTGGTTGTGATTTTGAATGATGTATTCAATTTGGCAATCACTAAATACAACCTATA
>Ga0136561_1000317_pt1 | contig 16816 bp, 11 predicted proteins | sample AntRauMeHopE1498_FD_104641 | JGI IMG/M metagenome (GOLD analysis project Ga0136561, IMG submission 104641) | Saline lake microbial communities from Rauer Islands, Antarctica - Metagenome Hop E1 #498 | ecosystem: Environmental > Aquatic > Non-marine Saline and Alkaline > Saline | place... | reverse complement strand
TTGCTGTCTCCTTCCTTTTGAGAGCGTGAATATTGTGAATTTTCAGCCAGAAAGCATCGACGCGGCTGCCCTCGACAGCATTCTCAGGGAAGGAGGATTCGCCGCTTCACCCGACTTTGTTATCTGGGGCAGAGTTCCTTTTGTGGGGCGAACATCCCTTGTGCGTGTAGGGGCCGTGGGAATTTTCGCAATCGCAGTATTCGACGAGTCATGTGTCCACGTCATCGGCAGATCCGAACGAGACGAAAACGCCCAAGGGCGTTTCCCCGGCCAAGCGGTACTCCGCGAGGTTGGCTTTGACGACATTAAATCAGTGGTTCTCACAACTGCGGGCGGACTAGGCGGACTTCTCACCGTCAACGTCGGAGATGGTGCTGGTCTGCTGAGAGAAGCGCTAGCGGGAGGAAACATCATGCTGACGCTGAGCCGGGAGCAGTTCCAGGGGCAGAAAAATCCTATTCACACCTTGAAGGGGAGGGTTTCCTTAAAAGCCAAGCCAAGCCCAGCCGTTTCGCAAGCAAACAGTGCGGACGTCGCTCAGCAGCTAGCAGAGTTGACAAAGATGTGGTCTGCTGGTGCTCTTCAGGATCACGAGTTCGAAGCGGGCAAAAAGAAAATTCTCGGAATCTGAACCCTTCGGTCTAGTCGAAGTTTCATACTTGCGGCGCCACGAATGGGGGAGTCGCTGCAACCAGCGAGCATGCGCGGAAATCTCGAGCTGAAGAAATACTGGGCGACCTTTGGAGGGTGAGCCCAGGGAACCAAACAAGCGACCCTCGGAAAAACAGATTGGGGAGGCTGTTTAAAAGGCGGCGGCGACCGCAGCGAAAAATATGAATAGCCAGAGAGCGCCGAACCCGGTAAACACCCAGCCCACAATTACCCCAGCAAGCGCCAGACCGCGTCCCTCTTCGCCACTTCGCTTAATTTGGCCCATTGCGACGTGACCGAAGATCGCACCCAGCAGGGGGACAAAGAAAGCAAAAATCAGGGCAAGAATCGCAATTGTGTTTGTTTTCATTGGTGCCATAGGGACTGTCATTTTTTGCTCTTTTCTTGACTTAGGGCGAATTAGATCCCAGGCCGGTGGCGGGAACTCAGCGGCCCATGAGCTTGTTCGGGCTAGGAATAGTTAGCTCGTTCATGGGCATTTTTCTTTTTCTGATACTTCTCGGACACTATTTTAAAACTCATTTTCTGGCGACCCACGCTGCTGCTTCCAGCCCTTTGAGCCAATGGTGGGGTTTAAATTTAGGCCATCCGCGCAGTAGAGCACAGGAATCTATTTGCGTGCACACTAGCCGAGCGAATATCATTTTGGAATCTTGCCTTTATGGCTGGGAATTGAGATGAATAATTGTCGGCACCGAAGCCTCCCTCATCGAGTGGGTCTCGAGCCCCTTTCGCGAGCTCATCTCCGGCGGCAAAGCCCGCCCGCCCGCTGCGCGGCCTATCAGCCGGTTCGGGTTCTCTCAAAGCCTCGCCCCTGCCGCTGCTCCTAGCGACTGGAACGGTCCTGGCAGGAGTTGCCTTGCTGGGCTTTGTTCCCGGTGCCACGAGCGGAAACATGATCCTTGCTCTGGGCCTGTTGGGTTACTTTCTTGCGGGCTTCGCTACTCCTCTGCTGTGGGGTTGGGATGCAGCGTTGCAGCGTCGCGGTCAAATTAACCCAAATTTCAGCTCCAAGCGTCAGTTCTCGCTAATCTTGCGTGTCCTAGCGCTCGCCGGAATTGCCGTGTCGATCCTTCACCTGCTCTTTGTGAGCACCGTCATCGCCGAGCGAATCAGCGAATGGTTGTTCGTGGCTGGTTTGGTGGGTGTGTGAGCATGCACCCGTTGAAACGCGGACTCGTTGTCGCGAGCGTTGCCCTGCTCGCCTTAGGTGGTACTTCCCTTGCCCAGGCTCTACCCGCCCCCAGCCCAATGATTGACATCCCCGCTGGGGCTGAGCTTTCCGCTGTGGGGGAGCGGGCAATTGAAGATGTCCGGCGATGCTTGAGCGCTTCAGACGTTCTCAATGTTTTCTATCTCATCGACAACTCAGGAAGCCTCGAGGGGTTCCAAGACGGTAGCCCGGGAACCGATGTGGAGTTCCGAAGGGTAGACGTCATCAATCAGAGCCTCCGGGGGCTTAGCGAACTCAATTCAGGTCCCAACAGCAAAACAATCAACTTTTCCCTGGGCTTTTTCTCGAGTTCCTTTTCTCCTGCGGTGGGTTGGACCAGCCTCTCCAAAGAAACGCTTCCCGGTCTAGAAGAAAACATTGCGAACCAAATCAGAGTGCTGCAGCCCCCCGGCGGTTTCACGCACTGGGAAGCAGGCGTCACCGAGGCGCACCGAGCGATTCAGGAACAGCAGACGGCCGAACCGGGATGCCAGATGATGGTCTGGCTCACAGACGGTGGCATCAACGTCAACAACTCTCTCTCCGCAACGGAACAGAGCGGGGTGAACCTCTGTGGCGCAGACTTTAGGGGTGGCAGTCTCCGCTCAGCGGTGCCCAACGGAACTTTTAATTCCCTCAGGCAGAGCGGGGTCTCCGTCTTTGCTGTGTTGTTGAACATCGACTCGCGCACCGAGTTGTGGCAAAAAGACTTGATGCGCCCCTTAGTCGAGGGCGCGGGGGCCGCCGCCGCCCAGCAAATATCGTGTGGAGTGAACCCCATTCCGGAGAACTTTGCTGCTGGCGCCTACATCGAAGCCAACAGTGTCAGTGCCCTGTCAACTCAATTCTTGAAACTGGCAGCCCGCATTGGTGGCGGCAGCTACGGCACCATGATTGGGAAGGACAAAATTTCCGTCCCCCAAGGTGTTGCAAGGCTGCAGGTTATCGGGGTTGATGGCGGTGCCATTTTGACCAGCCCTAATGGGCGAGCCGTGATGCCTGCCGGCGCCGGTGATGGGTTCATCGACGCGGAGGTTCTGGACGCCAGCGAGTTTGGCACCTGGTCTGTCACAGCAACCGAATGGAGCCCCCCAGCAATTATCTGGGGCGCATTGTCACTGACCCCCGATAGGGACCCCAAGGCTGCCGGTGGTGCTGACCAGTCAGTCGGCTTCCGCCTCGACACTTCGGGTAGCTCAAGCATTGCCGTCGAGGACTACCAGTACACGCTGAGCATCACCCTTACTTATCCAGACGGGTCAACCGAGCAAGAGACCATCCCCAGTAGTGAGCTGGTCGCTGGGTCAAACTCCTTCACCTTTGTCCCCAACCCGGCTTTTAGTCAGCTGCAAATTCGCTATGCCACGGAGAACCTTCGCACACTGGAGGGACAGATCCCGCTGGCTTCGGTTGTGGCCGAACAAAACGTGACCATCACACCACCGACACATTTCCCGACAGTTGGTAATGCGGTGCTCACACAAGCCCTGGTCGGCTCGATAACTCCCGCTCAGGGTTCCTTTTCTCTCCTTGCGCCACTGGATGGAAATCCTGGCACCGTCTGCTTTCCTGGCCTGTCCGAAGGCGGCTTGGCCCCGTCCCCCACGATTGTGGGGGACAGCGCTGACCGCCTCTCCGACTGGGAATGGTCCGCAATCGCTAGCGATGGGGCAACGGTAGAGGGCGACTGCGTGCTGTTGGCCTCCGGTGAAGAAGTAACAGTGTCCTACTCGGCAAATCATCCCGTGAGCGCTGACTCGGCAGTCCAAGCCCTGACCGACATCACCTTGGGCGATGGGGATGGTGGGTCTCTCGTCGTGACGAAAGAGATCGTCTTTCCCTCCGAGCGCATCTACTTTTCTGCCGTAGGAACGGCTGTGAGAATTGTCCTTATCGCCCTCGGGGTGCTGCTGCCCTTCCTCGTTCTCTACTTGGTCGCCCTGCTGACGACAAAAGTTTTCCATGGAAAGGAGCTCCGCCGGGCGAAGTTCCCCGTGATTTACGACAGAAAGAAAAAGACACTGGTCCTTGCCTCGGGAGGCTCCTTGACCGCTAAAGACCTAGGCAAAGACGAGTTCGAGTTCCAACCTCCCCTCGATGACTTCACCAAACTCACAGACCCTGAGTTGGGTACCCTTGCAGCCGTTGTTTCGCCCAATCCGCTGCGACCGCCGTGGTTTGAAATTACGCCGCGTCCTGGCCAACGTTTGTTTACTTCTAAAGAAGCTCCTCCCCTGTTCAAAAACCGTTTCCACGGGGGTAAGAAGGCACTCTTTACCGGGGACATGAGTCGCCTCTGGGCTCTGAGCTTTAGCGAAGAACAGCTCCGGGGTGCCACAACAGCAGATCCAGAGATCAGGGGCAACCTGTTGGTTTTCTCACGAGATTCGTTTGGGACTGCCGTGAACGTGTCAGAGACCATGAATGGCATTGTGAACCACCTCAGGGGCTCCTCGACCATTGCCAAAGCCCAGGAAGCGTTGATTGCGGAAGCTAACGGTGCCAAATCCACTCAGGGCAATAACGAGGCTCCCTCCGGAGGCTCAACCCCAGCCCCGCCTCCACCACCACCCGGTCGCGGAGGCCCAGCCTTTACTTCACCTCGTTCCTCAGGGGGCGCAGCGCCCCCACCCCCACCACCAAGACCACGTCGATAAAACCCTGCTTTTTCACACCAATCACTAAGGAGACATCATGCTCAGACCCTTTCTCATCGTCGGTGTCGGCGGTTCTGGCGGCAAAACTCTGCGGGCGGTGCGGTACGCCCTCGATCTTCGGCTCCGGGTTGCCGGCTGGGAAGAAGGAATTCCCGACGCGTGGCAGTTCCTTCACGTTGACACGCCGTTAGTGCAAGATGGCGCCGACTTCCCGGCACCGTTCCTCCCCCATGACTCCTACATCGGACTGGTGCCCGCAGGGGCGAAATACAACAACGTCGTCAACAGCATCAACGCAAAACTTGCGGGAAAAAACAAAGAAGAAATCAACCGTCAGTTTCCCGACCCCGACAAAGTTGCCGTTCCCATTCACCTCGGTGCGGGTCAATACCGCGGCGTGGGGCGCACGGTTGCCATCGCCCAGCTCGGCGCAATCGCGGGAGCGGCACAGGCCGCCTTCAACCGACTAAAAAAACCAGACAGCATCAGCCAGCTTCAGCGTTTGGGGAAAGTTTTGGGCGCGGACCTCAAGCAGGGAACCCAAACGGACCCAGTGTTCATCATGGTGTCATCGGTGGCTGGAGGATCCGGTGCAGGCCAGTACCTCGACGTTGTCCAGGCAATCAAAGCTCAGTTTGGTGGGGCCCCATGGTCACTCGAAAGTTATGGAATTCTCTACGCGCCCGACGTTTTTGATGGAATCAAAGGCGCCTCGGGTATTCCCCGCAACGCTCTTGCGACAATTTCCGAGACCATTAATGGCTACTGGAATAACACCCCTGACGCTTCCACGATGGATCTTTTCCAAGCGGCCGGCTTGCAGCTGGGCAGTGGTGGCGCACTCGATCGGACTGGTGTGAGGTACCCCTTCGTCGTGGGACGACAGGGACAGAATGCGGCATTCGCCGGCCAGAGCGATATCTATCTCGCTATCTCCACAACGCTCGCAGCCTGGATGACGGATGACAAATTTCAGGACACCATCGGCACCTATGCTCAAGGAAACTGGCAAGCGGCTGCGCTGAGCACCGCGGACCACACGCCGTTCAGGAAACAAGACGCTCTAGGGCCCGTGTCCTGCGCGATTGGTTTTGGCCGAGTGACGCTGGCACGCGAGAAATTTGTCGAGTATGCAGCGGAGCGGTTCGCGCGGGCCTCTGTTGACCGGATTTTGAAGGCTCACACGGAGTCTGATCCACACTTCGAAATCATGGAAGAGGACGCTCACGTACAGGACATCGCGCAAAAGAATGAAATTGGCTTTTTTCATGCCTCACGCATGTACGAGCTCAACGATGACCGCGGCGAAAACGACCAGGTAATTGATGCCCTCAGGCCTGGAGATGAGCTCACTCAACTTGCCAGTGAACTGAAGTTCGAAGTCGCGGGCAAGACCGCAGTGGGCCTGGACAAGAATGGTGGCCTGGACGTCGATACCTGGCACGCACGGATCATCCAGATTCGCACGGACCTCCTTCCTCGCGCACTCAAGAAAGAGCGCGAGCTTCGGCAAGATCGGATGATTCAATGGGCCGAGGAAATACAGGCGACATTCCCCAAGACTGTGGCGACATTCATCGCCGACTACGGAATCCGGGTTACTGAGGAACTCGTTGGTCGCCTGAGCGCCTCAATTACGCGGTCCGCCGACCAACTTCGCGCGGAATCGGCCACTTACCGGGAGTACCTTAACCACATCGCCAGCTACTTGTATCAAGACCTGCGGGCAGCCGGGGATGTCGCGAGCCTCCGGCCTGACAGCGATGCCGTGCAGAATGCGTTGATGAAAGTCGAAGAATCGCTCCTCTGGGAGTCAGAGGCTGAACTTCGAGAGACGGCAGCAAAGCTGCTGGTCGAAATTCAAAAAGAGTTTCTCAACCCCCTCCGGCAGTTCCTCAACTCAACCTACGACGCCCTCAGCACTAGCGTGCAGGCCCCAGAACGCAGGGATGGACGAGAGAACGACTATCCGTTCTGGCCAGAGCGCAACAGCTCGGCCGTGGCGAAGAAGTACTACCCCTCTTCCAACGAGAAAATGCTTCTGGAAGCGGATGAGTTCGCGGGCGAATTCGAACGGTTGGTGAAATCTTCCACCGAAAAAGACCGCTTCATGGACGCCATTTTGGAGGTCATGAACCAACAGCTTGCTGGGTTCGAGGGACATGACTTGGTATCGGTGGTTCAAACCTGGGTGCCCACCACCTCGGCTGACCCGACCATGATGGGAATCAAAGGCAAGCGGCCCCAGTTTGTGATGGACAACAAGGTAGATGATTATCTCGAGCGCGCCACGGAGTGGATGTCACAACGCGGCACTCCGTTTTACGCATTCATCACTCAAAACCTGAAGGACTACCTCGATACGGCCTTACCCCCTGCGGAATATGCCCAGCGAGAGGCACGATTCCTCAGCCACGTGAAAACAGCCTTCAAAGCCTCGGGTCCACTGGTGTTGCTCGACTCGGGGCTTCTCGGTGAAACACACGACCTGGCCGTGGGACAGGATGATCGCATCATCGTTTCCGCTCTGCCGTTTGGCAAAGATGCGCCCGTTTATGAGGCGCTTCACAGCTTCCTCGTTGAGGAGCTTGCCAAGGTTCCCTCCAGTGTGACCGGACAAGGAAACAACATTAAAGCCGAGGTTGACAAGTTCTTCCGAGACCAAAACGTCGACAGCGTCGAGTTCTTCTCCATGCAGGGATACCCGGTCCAGCCCTTGGTGATGAGCTCGATGATGAAGCCTATTGCTTCCGCGTGGCAGTCTCAGTGCACCACCACCTTTGGAAGAACAGAATTCTGGCGCTGGGCCAGAGCACGCCTGCTCCCTTCAGCAGTTCCGATGGATAAAGAAGCCTTCAAGTCGATCCTCCGCGGCTACTACGTTTCGCAATTCATGGGCCTGCTTCACAAAGAGGTTGACCCAGACCTCGGGCCGAAGTTTGAAGTGACAAATGCCAAGGGGGCGCGGTTTTCCTTCCCTCACCCTCTGCTTTATGCCGGCAAGCTCAAGGCAATCGATGAGCCGGCGGCAATCATCGAATCCAGCATTATTGCAACCGCCCTGTGTTCAGCGATGGGTAACCTCCGTCCCCTCGATGCCTACGCACGTCTGAGAGAGCTCGGCGGCGAGGAGAACGAGTTGAGCGTCGAGCTAGAGGCTTTGATCCGCGACACCTCTGGCGCAGGGGCTGACCACAGCGACAGCACCGCACTGTTTGAGCGCAAGAAAATCGGCATCGAATGGTTCGACGGGCAGCTCCAAAAATTCGACACCGAGTTGGGACAGAGTATGGCAACGAAGAGCGTCTACGAATTCCCGACCATTTGGGAGATTCAAGATGAGGTCCGGGACGCCCTCAAAACACTGCGCGGCCTCGTTTCCGGCCTCGAGGCTACCGAATCAGGCATGACGAGCCCGGCATATGGGTAAAAACAGTCCGTTTTGGCTGGAGGGGAGGGCGACCATTGTCGTGCTCCCCAGCGGGGACGAAGGAAAAGAATTATTTTCACTCGCAGAAAACTGGTCAGAAGTCGGTTTGCTCGGCCCGGCGCTCTGGGTGGAACCTAAACGAGTGTCCTCACCAGAAGGTGAGCCAGTCGTCGTTGAGGCCGTGGTGTTGGGAAACGATCGAGCCGGGAACCATGTTCAAATCGTGGTGGATCTTTTTGAGCAGCTCGCGAAGGAAAACCTCAACACCATCCGTCTGATCCAGGTTCGGTCGGTCTCCCCCACCGCCGAGTTTGACGAAATCCAGAATCAGGTGGCACGCCAGGTCGAAGACGCTGTTTATTCCGTCATTCCTTCGGGAGACACCAGGAACAACCGCAAGGTTTATTTGGGATTCCATGTGGTGAACCTCATCGCGGCTCCTTCCGCCCACACCGTTGAGCAAAGGCTCCAAGATGTACTGTCGCACGGCGGTGGAACCACAATTGTGGCCTCGCCTGAGGACCGCTCGAGCCCGTGGTCAACTGATGCATTTGTTCGAAATGGCAAGAAATTTGTGGGGTTTGTCCTGATGCACCTCGCGACAGCCGGTGGCCTCTGGAAGGGACTCCCGGTAGGGACCTTGGAACTTTTTGACCGCGAAGGCTCTGCCGGGGAGTCTGTCTTCCTCTCACGAGTTTTCGTCTCGTCCGTGCTGACTGACGGGCTTGCCCGTCGGGTCTCCGCCCAGGTGCTCCAAGACACGATCGACCCCCAGGTCAAACACACCACCGCACCATCGGGTGCCGCCTACATCGAAGACAACGTAAAAGACGAGTACATCAACTCGATGGTGACCTATTTGATGGCACTGGATGATGCGGTACTGGATTACCACCGTCCCGAAGAGCTCCAAGATCCGGAAAAAGCCAACGTTGGAATCTGGGCGGCGATGGTGTCGTTCTTCCGCTTCGCCTGGACGAAAGCCCTTCGCGTCCCCTACTGGGCCTACCGGTTCATTCGCAACGGACTGGCTCTTGGAGTCCAAAAACGACTTCAAGGCAAAGACGGATACGCCGACGTGGAGCGCGACTTGCGGGAAGAACCCCTCGACATGCGAGACCGGACTCTCCTCAACCGGCAGGGAATGCTGGCAGATCGGGAAAAATCAGCTCGCAAGGCAACCGCCGCACCGATTCGATTGAGTGAAATTCGTTCCACTCCCTACCTCTGGTCGAGCATCCGGGAAATGGTCTTTGGCTCTCTCGACGCTGGAGCTGACCTGAGCGAGAAAGGGTTTCCTCGGGTCGACACGACCATCCGGCCAATATTCCGCAGCCCTGAAGACTTGTTTCCCAGCCCCCAGGCAGTCTTCGAACTCACCAAGAGCCCCTCGTTCCCCGAAAACATGCCGACCAGCATCGATTGGGAGAACTACGGGGATGCCCACGAAATGGGCCAGAAGCTCGAACAATGGCGAAAGGAAGGCGAGGCCGAGGTAGACAGCCTCAACTCACAGCTCGGCGATTTCGCCATCGAAATCAGTGAAATCGACCGACAAGTTGAAGAGCTTGAGGCGGAACTGCTGGATTCCGATGCCCTCACCGAACTCGAAGAGGGCGTTGTGAAAGTGATCAGCCTCACCGATGCAAAAGCCCTCGACAAGGCCCGCGGTGCATCTTCAGCAAAAAAGCCTGCCAGCTCGGACGGCTCCGACCTCGCCCTTCTCGAGAGTGGGCGTCCTAAACAGGAACTTGCTCTTGAGAAGGGCGACTCTGAACTGCGGAGTATTGAAGAGATGGTCCGCGAACACAAGAAACTCACCTCGAGAAAAGGCCATCTTCAGAAAGCTGTGCCGGAAGGAGAGGCAGCATCTCTTGCCGCACAGGACGAGGAAGCGATGCGGCAAGAAGTGGTTCGGGAGTATCGTCTCTGGCAATCCACGACTGACCGCTCGCTGCTCTGGAAACTTCGCTCCCGGATGGACATGGCCCTGAAATCAGGTCGTGCTGACCTGAAGAGCTTCCAAAATGGGCTCGAAGCCATCGAGCCCCACCAAACAGGGGCACTATCGACACTGCGAAAGAAATTCCACAAAAGCCTGCTGATTACCCACTCGATCCTTTTCCTCATCGCCGGAATGGTGGCCGCTGGGGGCTGGTTTGTGTTCTCAAGCGGAAATACGCAAGCCTCTGATCTGGGGCCCGTTGCTGTGGAGCAGCAGGCGACCGTCAGTGATGACCTCTCTCAACCGCTACCCCCTAGCCAAGAAAACCTGCCGCTTCTCCTATCTGACGCTACGGCTGCAAATTCCACAATCAGCACCGACCTCGCCGATGCCCAAGAGCTACTTGCCGCAGAGCCAACAAATGCCGACCTGGCTAGCCAGGTTGCTGAGCTTGAAACAAGTGCTGCGGCAATGGCCGACTACCGATCAACCCTGACCCAACTGGGCACCGCCTACGAACTCAGGGAACTGGGAAGCCGGATCCTTTTCTGGACCGCCATTGCCACCCCGGTCATATTACTGCTGAGCATGCTGCTCCTCTTCATTCCTTATCACCGCAAATGGGCTGCTTTTGAACGGTCTGTGGAGATTCAGCTCACCAACCTCGAGCGAATTGAGCGGGGGACGAGTATTTGCCGAACAGAAATTCAAAGGCTGAGCGCACTCCACGCGCAAGCAATCGAATGGCTCAAAATCCTTGCGACTGTTACTCACACTCCATGGGAAGTTCGTCCTTCATGGCTTGAATCAGGCCTGAAAACGCTTGATCTTGACTCGCTTCCCTACGCAATGCGAGTTGCCCAAGCCCATGAGGGTGACCGGGCATCCTTCACCACCCTCCTGGATTCGGCACAAACCAAACTCGAACAACCCGGTTGGCGAAAGCAAGCCTTCGACCGCTTGATCGCGGCGATCCAGGACACCACGGGGCGCAGCGGCAAAGCCTTCAGCCTTGACGCTCTAGACCGAGATCTCCCCCATGCCAGCAATAACTCGCGCAGTCATCTTCAAAACAACATGAGCGACGGCGGCATTCTTCAAAAAGTTGCCGTCCAGTACCTGAAGCCCCTCATTGAGGACCTGCAGGGCAAAGCGATGGCAAACGCGAGGCCTGAGGTGGTGCAGGCCGAAGATGACCCCCTTCGGGAATTCAGGGGCGACATCGAGGGCATCGACGAGTATTCCAACAGGCAAAAGTGGGATGACTTCCTCAGCCACACGCTGACGCTGGACAATGGCGAAGTTGACCCTGTCACTGCTTTGTCGGTGATGTCCATTGCGCCAGAAAAAATCATGGAGGGCGAACACGAAAACGTATCCTCCTACGCGCTCATCCCAGAGCATGTCTATTCAAAGCTGGACCCCACAGTGTCTGCGGGCCTTAAGACCCAAACCTATGATTCAAAGGTTGCCCGGCCGTTGGATTCTGTCATTCGAGTGGACATCGTGGGCCCGGTCAACCTGCGGGCACTCCGGGTGGTTTCCGGCAAGGGTGCCGCTACTCAGGGCGACTCCGTCCTTGACTCAGAACACAGTGGGGTGGTGGCTGGAGCTTTCGCAAAAAAGGGGGGCCCTGCTCCCCCTCACGGCTAGATTCTTCGAGCTCACCCACTAATGCCTCCCGCGCCGCCTCCCCCGACGTCCAGGCTGCCCCGTTGTCCGCGATGCAATGCAACCCTGGCCCCAGGGGCGCGAGTGTGTTCGCAGTGTCAGGACATCTGGCCCCCACGGGGTCAGTTGCCGCTATCAACCCAGATGGCCTCCCGCGCTCAACGAAAGGTTCAACGGTTTGCGTCGATGGGGGTTGATTTCCTTCTAGGCGTTCTCACCTTAGGAATCGGATGGTTGGTCTGGGGGATATTTCAACTGAAAAATTCACAAACCCCTGCCGGGCGGATGTTCGACCTCCAACTAGTAAATTCCCGAACAGGCAACGCGCCCAGAGTGCGGGTGTTGATTGTGCGGCTCGTTACTCTGTTCCTTGGCGGACTGTATCTGGTGGCGGGCGCTATTTGGGGATATGGCGTGTTGATCGATGTTGGCAGCTATTGGCTGCACAGCCGCGCGATACCTGCTTTCATGATCAGCCTGATTGCTGTTGACCTGATTGCCAAAGTATTCGCCGGCAACCGCAGGGGCCTTGATAGAATCCTGCACCTTGATTTGCGCTCCGTCCCCTCAAGCAGAGGGGCTTCATGATGCGCCCCAGAACCGTTCGCTTGGCCGGAGTTGCGACGGTCCTGTCTCTCTCGGTCTCAGGCTGCGCCTTTTTCAGCCAAGATGACCGGGACCTCCAAGCCTGCACCGGGGTAGCGGTCGTCATCAAAGATGATCAGGCAAGGGCCGCCCCCTCCAGCCCCTTGGTGTTGTCATCGAGCCTTCGCGAAGTGGCGCTGCCACCGGCTTCGGCCCGTCTGGGCAGAGACATTGTCCGGCTCACACGAGCCCTGGAAGATTTTGTGATCGAAGACTCGTTTGAGGACTATCTCGAAATTGATGCCCTCACTCGCCGAATCTCGGAGCGATGCGCGGAGCTACTGAACGTGGATGAAGTGGCCAACCTCGACTATGCCTTCCTTCCAGCCCCAGACGCTGACTTGCCCGATGCGGTGGCTTCGCCCAGCCCCACTGGACCCTCTCCGGATTCAGGACCTGACCCCGACGGATCAGATGCAAACCTATCCGCTTCTCCCGCCAGCCTTCGGGTTGAACCAGAAAGCCCTGATGGCTACAACAGAGACCTGTTTGACCACTGGATTGACGCAGACGGAGACGGTTGCGACACCAGACGAGAGGTGCTGATCTCTGAATCGCGTGTGACCGTGAGCGTTGGTGCAGGGTGTTCATTGGCTGGGGGCGAGTGGTACTCGGCTTATGACGGGGTGGTCACCAACAATCCTTCAGACTTCGATATCGACCATATGGTCCCCCTAAAAGAGGCATGGGATAGCGGGGCGTCGTCCTGGTCACCAGAAAGGCGTCGAGACTTTGCCAACGACCTCAGCAGCCGATCCTCTCTCATTGCGGTTACCGCCGGCTCAAACCGCTCGAAGGGAGCCGACGACCCCGCAGACTGGCTGCCGCCCAACGCCGGATACCACTGCGCCTACGTGGCGCAGTGGATCGAGGTCAAGCTCTTTTGGGACCTAAGCGTTGACCAGGCAGAGCGCGAAACCCTCGATAGCGTCCTGGCCCGCTGCTAGCGCTGTTAGGGCCTATCAGTCGCTGCATTAGTTGCTCAGCGTTGCGAGGAGCGGTATCCGTGGCGGCAGTCCCCGCCACTCTTGCTCGCACTGCTGCCAATTGAATGCCGATGATTTCCTGCTGAGAAAAGTGTTTGGGCCATCTCTCAACCACACTTCCTTCTTCAAACCCGACGCTTGGGCCGGGGTGTGATCGGGGAATCACACTTCGCGCGGAAGGCCAGCCGGCGTTACGGTCTCCTCAGATGGGTCCTGAAATCAACTCCCCTTGCGCGATGACCAGCGCTCCTCTTGGGGGAAAAACGGTGAGCGAAACCCCGAAACTAGCCACTATGCGCTCTCGCAGCCTTCGTGTTTCAGAGCTCTCGCTCTCGATCACGAGCGCTGGACAGTAACGCCCTGCTTATAAGAAAACTCCTCGTCGGATTGAACAAGATAGATAATTCCCTCAATAAACCCGATAATCGCTGGGACGAAGGTCCAGAAGAAAAGAATGTACACAATCCCCAGTCCAACTTTTCCCAAATAAAACTTGTGAACCCCAAAACCGCCGATCAGAAGACCCAGCACTCCGGCTACCACCCGGGACTTCGGAGGACCGCCGGCACCGACGATTCCGGCACTCGCCGGCGCGAGAGGCAGGGTGCTCGTGGGATGCCCACACTGGGGGCATGCCTCGGCCTGCGCGCTCATATTGTGCCCGCAGGCTCGGCAGAAAACGGTTTCCGCTGCCATGAAGATTTCCTCTCTTTGATGGACGTTTGTGTCTGGAGATCAGTCACAGGTGCCGGCCGACTTTTGTGCTCAGCCGCCCGGCTGGTCTTCATCTGTGAACTTCGGAGAATCACCGAAGCGGTTCGCTCCAGGGGTGCCCTCCTGCGCGAGCTTCACGAGCAAGAGAATGATGCCGGCGATGGGCACCAAACCGATGAAGTAGTAACCAAACGAAGCATCAGCATCATGAAGACGCCTACTGGCGATTGCAAGATTTGGTATTGCCAGTCCAAGAATCCACAGCGCATAAAGGAAAGTCAGTATGCCCCCCTCAGCGTTGGGGTCAAATATTCCCCCGAGAACCGCAAGGACGAACCCCACCCCCGATACAAAGAGCGTTGCGAACCAAAATTCACTTCGCCGGGCGCGACCCGAGAATTGCCCGTAGCCGCGGAAGAAACTGGCTATTGCCTCACCGAAACCCATTGTGGGCCTGGCCCGCTGCATCTTCGGTCCGGTCAGACCCCGCGGGTTTGCAGCGACCTGGGCTGCTACCGACGTTGATCGAATGCCGGTGGGATGACCACATTGAGGACAAGCATGAGCAGCAGCGCTCATTGACTCCCCGCAAGCAGAGCAAAAGGCTTTGTTCATTCGGTGCGTTTTCCCTAACCTAGCGGGCGCCCAGGACTAGAGTCCTGCTGCTGCGAGCCCGAAAACGAAAATCCAGAATAGGCCCGTCGCGAAAGAGACCCAGCCGATGACAACGGCCGCAATCGCCAAGCCTCTCCCACTCTCGCCGTTGCGTTTGATTTGACCCATGGCTACGTGACCCATGATGGCTGCGATGAAACTGAAGCCCACGAGGGACATCACAAAGGCCGCAGTGGCCAGACCATTGGAACGTGTTGCTGGAGCTGACTGAGACATTCTTTCTCTCTTTCCTTATATTTACTCATTAACCTTACCCCCAGAACCTTTTCTTCTTCGTTCGTCCAAGCGCAAACTTATAGAGAGTGAATTTCCGCAGCGTGTTCGATATCAACCGGCTCCACCTCTTTGCCCTCATCACAAGAAAAGACACCACGCCAACCCATTTTTTCCAACAAAATAACCCTGGCGCCTTCCCTTCATGTGCAATTTTCCCCGGTGCCTGTCGACGGATTCTCGAAGGGACTGCTCCATCGTCGCGTCGATTGGCACCCCTGCTTTTAGTGATCTCCGAAAAAGAAATTTTGCATTAATGAATTTCGCTCCATTATTCTGAGGAGCACACCAACTCGAAGGAGCCTCCGATGTCCGATTCCACTGAAAATAACCCCGGCGATTTTTCTGGCCCCGACGCGAAGGCGCAAGCCAAGGCATCGCGCTCATGGTTTCAAAAGAAGAGATTCATGATTCCCCTAGGAATTGTTGTTGTTTCCATTGCCGTCGGTACCGCCACCGGCGGTGGCTCCGACACGCAGGACCCGGCGCCTGCCGGCTCGGACACAGCGAGCGAAGAATCAGCCGTGGTTGAAGATGCGAGCTCAGAAAACTCGTCGGAAGAGCAGGCTGAAGAAGAGGTGCAAAGCTTTCCCGACGAGTCGGTAGGTGAAGAGAACGCCCGGGAAAGTGCATCTGGTTACCTCCGGTTTTCCTCTTTCTCCCGAACAGGTCTCGTTGATCAGCTTCTGTTTGAGGGCTTCAGCCAAGCGGAGGCCGAGTACGGTGTAGACGCGCAGGACGCTGATTGGAGTGATCAAGCGGCCCAGTCGGCAGACAACTATCTCAGCTTTTCAGCATTTTCTCGTTCAGGATTAGTGGATCAGCTTCTGTTCGAGGGCTTCACGGAAGCAGAAGCAGACTTCGGTGTGAGCTCGACCAATGCAGATTGGAACGAGCAAGCTGCAGCGTCTGCAGAAAGCTATCTGGAATTCTCTTCCTTCTCCCGTCAAGGTCTTATCGACCAGTTGGTGTTTGAAGGGTTCAGCCAGTCCGAGGCGGAATTTGGGGTAAGCCAGAACGGGTTCTAGTGCTCTGTTGAGCATGAGATAGGTGTCAAGAAGCTTTCGTCCCAAGCGAAGGCATTTTGTTGTCGAGGCTAGAAAAACGGGTTTCCCATCTCGGGAATTTGTTCTGTGCGCAGTAGCGAAAAGTCGGTGATGAGCACTTCCCGGGAGAGTAATCAGCACAGAGCCAATCCAAGATTGCTTAAGGGCCACAACGACAAACGGGAGCGCTAACTCTGCTGCCCGAAAAAATAAGGACACCTGACACCCGCGAAGCGGGCTGGCAGACCAAGAAGGGGGTCACTATGGCCGAAGAGCCTAAGTATTGCGAAAAGTGTCGTGCCCCCTGGGTGTGGGGCAATGATTTCTGCGTCCAGTGTGGCTGCCGCTTGCCCGCACCCTCTTTTTCCCCCATTGATAACGCACGGTGACGAGTCAGCACAGCGGAATACACTCAAGGCGCACGAAAAAACGGGTCATCATCCCCGCCACCGACTCCGACTCCGACGAGCTCACACCATGGCAGTGCATTCCCCCTTCGGACAGGGTGAACATGTTCGCGTTGAGATCACCCCCGACAAGCTCTTCGCGGGGTGTCTTAGAGACGGTGAGTCACGACTCAGCACGAGATCGTGATGTGACCCCTGTTTTTGGCCGGGCTCACGTTAGTTGCAGCACGGGTGCATGTAGTTGTTCGTATTCGGTTGGTGTCAGCATATTCAACGAGGAATGGCGTCGTTGGGTGTTGTGGAAGTGGTCAATATAGTCAGCCATTGCGGTGCTGAGCTCCACGATGGTCAACCACTTTTTCCGGTCCAGCAGTTCGGTTTGCATCCGGCCCCAGAAGGATTCGATCATGGCATTGTCATAGCAATCCCCGACCGTTCCGAGGCTTAACCGCAACCCGTAGGTGTCAACATTATTCGTAAAC
>Ga0136561_1000312_pt1 | contig 16912 bp, 17 predicted proteins | sample AntRauMeHopE1498_FD_104641 | JGI IMG/M metagenome (GOLD analysis project Ga0136561, IMG submission 104641) | Saline lake microbial communities from Rauer Islands, Antarctica - Metagenome Hop E1 #498 | ecosystem: Environmental > Aquatic > Non-marine Saline and Alkaline > Saline | place... | reverse complement strand
TTGTGGTATTGTACAGTAGAATGTTCTAAACGCAACCAAAGGATGGACGCATGCGTATTATAATCATTGTCGTATTCTTACTAATCGGAGGATTCTGCTTTTTTCTGATCACCGACCTTTTCCGTGACGGGATCTTGCCTCTTTGGGCATACATCACACTCAGTCTTGGAGGGATGATTGTAGCCGGGTGGGTAATTGTTTTAACAAGCAACAACCAGACCACACAAAGTATCATGAAAGATCTGTTAAAATAATTTAAATGCTTATTCCGCCGCCTCGACCGAGGCGGCGGCTTCTACTTCTACTTCTTGTTCCAGGTCTATATCAGCCGTAATGTCGGTTCCCTCTTCAACTTCCGCCACTTCTTCAATCGGCGTGCCGAACTCACTGACAAACACCTTATTACCGAACCGCAGGTCTATGTAGACAAACTTTCCTGGCTCTAGGTGACGGTATTGTTCGGTTGCAAGAACAGTCTGCAGGTTATCTAGCGTGTCGGCTGGACTGATCAGCAATGACACCTTGAGCTCGCCACCACCGGCCAAGTAGACAAACACGTCACGTGCCTGGTCAAGTTCGACCTGTCGCACTGGTAAGTCAGCCTGACCAAGTCGGTCAACCAAATCTTGCAGTAACACAAAATCATCTGCTGTAGTGAAATGCTCGTCAGCCACCACAGGCTGGCCAATCTGAACATACCGAACAAACGCCCCACCACTTAAAGGCGGAGCGGCTGTGAATCCGTACCCGGTTTCATCAACAAATACACAGTCAGGCTCAGTTGCATCTGCACACCACAAGGCGGCTGGTTTGTATTCAGACAGAGTAACGTTAAGCGTGGTACCGTCACGCTGCAACTGCGGGTCTTTGAGTCGCTCAACTTCGTTTAGTTTGAGAATGATCTCGGCCTGCGGGTACGTCCAGGCGAACGTGCGTGGGACGAACTGCAAATACTCGCCCTCCAGCAGCACAGCCACATCGTCCGCTATGGCTGTGTGGGAAATAGTCTCGCCGCCACTTACCACCACCTGGTCGATAGTCAGCTGTGGCAGACGAGTACCGTGCCAGACGCCATACAGCACTAACCCGATCAGGACAAATGTTCCCAGACCAATAAAGATATTACGCAATAGCTGTTTAGTCTCGTGTCGCATGACGGGATTATAACAGAAACAGCCGTGACTGAGTGATTTTTAGACCTCACGGAGCCGATTTTAGTGTCAATGACCCGGAGGGCTCTTGACGCAAAATCGATTAGCGAGTGGAGAGCTTGACTCGTGTCTTAAAATTATTCAGTCACGGCTGTTTACCCAATCACATCCCTCCCAAAGAAAGGTCGCAGCACTTCAGGAATCTTGATTGTTCCATCTGCTTGTTGAAAATTCTCTACCAGCGACACCAAAATCCGCGGTGTCGGGATCGCAGTACAGTTTAGTGAGTGAGCGTACTGCAGTTTACCGTTCTCATCTTTGTATCGAATATTCATTCGGCGGGTTTGGAAGTCGTGAAAGTATGAAGCTGATGAAATTTCCCGGTACTTTTCTTCACCTGGTACCCATAGCTCGATGTCATACTTCTTGACCTGTCCTTGACCTAGGTCGCCACCACAGTTAAGTACTGTGTGATACGGGATCCCAAGTGACTCGATGAACTCTTCGGTGTTGCGATTGATTTCCTCGTGCAACTGCACACTTTTGGCGTGTGAAGCTTCGCACAAAACAACCTGTTCGACTTTATGAAACTCATGTACACGGATCAGGCCCTTGGTATCTTTACCATGACTCCCCGCCTCGCGCCGATAACAAGCCGAGAAAGCTAAATGTTTAATCGGAAATGCGGCAGCATCGATCACAGTATCTGCATGGAACCCCATAGCAGCAACCTCTGATGTACCAGTGAGGTACTCCTCGTCTTGAGTGCGATAAATATCGTCAGCGTCATTTGGCAAATACCCGGTTCCGTACATGACTGGTTTGCGTACAATCGCTGGAGGAATCATCATTTCAAATCCTTTCTCTCCGAAAAACTGGTTGGCGTAATTCCAAACCGCCCAAGACAATTTGGCACCATCACCGAGCAGGTAGTACCCACGGAAGCCGTGTACCTCAGTCCCGCGCTCGAAGTCGACCATATTATGCTTAAGCATCAACTCGACATGGTCTTTGGCCGCAAAACTAAATGTCGGTTTGTCACCCCAGACGCTGACCTCCACGTTATCCTCATCACTGTTACCGTCGGGCACCGTCATGTCTGGCACCTGAGGCACCTGTAACATCAGCGCCTGCCATTCGCGCATAACTTCTTTTAGTTTATCTTCGTCGGTTTGGATATCAACCTTGATGACGGACAGTTGCTCAATCAGACCAGAGCGTTCAAACTCGCCTGCTGACGGCACTTGCTCACCCAGCTTGTTTTGTTCGGCTTTTTTGGCCTCCATCGCTTGCATTGTCTCGCGACGAACATCGTCCACCACAATCAGTCGATCAAGGTCGATGGCAATATTTTTCTTTTGGGCCGCGTGTTTGACGATGTCCAAGTTTTCGCGAATGAATTTGATGTCGAGCATTAAGTGAGAATAATGAGTGGTTAAGGTACCTAGAAGTATACACGAAATGACGCATGTTAAAATACCAACAATGAGTTTTCCTATTCATAACCTCACGCCAGCTGAGTTTCCGCTGCGGCTGCATGAAATACCGCAGCCACCTAAGCAGCTGCATTATCGGGGACGCATGCCCGGAAATGAGCTGAAGTTGTTGACCGTCGTTGGTAGTCGGAAGTACACCACGTACGGAAAAGAATGTGTCGACCACCTGATTGGTGGTCTGCGTGGGTATCGAGTTGGGATTGTGTCTGGCTTGGCGCTTGGGATAGACTCACTCGCGCACGAGGCGGCGTTGGCAAACAGTCTATATACCTTGGCGATCTTGGGTGGCGGGATAGATGACAAAGTCATCTATCCCGCCACCCACAAAACACTTGCCCATCGCATCCTAGACGCTGGCGGCGGTCTGCTGTGCGAGCACGATCCGCATACCAAACCAGCCCACCGCGGCGCCTTCCCCGAGCGCAACCGCCTGCAAGCTGGCGTCAGCCATGCCACCCTCCTGATCGAAGCGGCCGAGAAATCTGGCACCTTGATCACCGCTCGCATGGCAACCGACTACAACCGCGAGCTACTAGTTGTCCCCGGCAATATCTTCTCACGCCAGCACGACGGCATTCACCAATTTCTCAAACTGGGCGCAACGCCGGTGACCTGCGCGCAGGACATTCTCCAGGTACTCAACATCGACACAAACAATGAACGGCAGCCAACCCTAACCGACGCACCACCAAACCTGACCGACGACGAGCGAACTGTCCTAGCAGCCCTCAACGAACCCCTCAATCGCGACGAACTCATCCGCGCCTTACAGCCAAACATGGACATAGCAAAAGCCACCCAAACCATCATGATGATGGAACTGGGTGGCCTGGTAGTGCAAAGCGGTGGGATGTATCGCGCTGGGCGATAGGTTATTTATTTAATATTCAAAAAATCGCCCACCTCGATATCGGCTTGTTTCAAAATTGAGCGCATGGTGCCTTCGGGAATGTCGCCTGTGTGCTTTGGTACAACGGCTTTCTGCTTGGTGTTTTGGTTGTACCAGACTTGATGACTACCACTCTCATGTCGATATTCTACAAACCCAAATGCACGCAGTCGTTTGGTAACTATTTTGTATTTGAAACCAGCGAGGCGTCCCATAGTATAAACTAGACTGAAAGCTCAACTGGGTAAAATACCCGTTCTCGACTGGGGATGTGTAGTCGCTTCTCTTTTTTCTCTATTTCAAGCAAAATCTGGGATAGTTCTTTAGCCGTCGCAACTACCTTTTCAAAGGTTTTCTCCTGCGCTACCAACCCCTTCACGTCAGGTGAAGTCGCCAAATACCACCCTTCGGGCAGCTTTTCGATATCAAGATTGATGATGATAGACGTCTTTTTCATGTAAAAATTATACTACACAAAATGCCAGCGTGCCAATGGAAAAGCCACCCGGGGCTTTATTACCTCACCTTACTCCACCTGTCCCGTCACCATAAGCGCGGTCAGAATCTCTACTAATTTTAGTAAAATGGCTATAATTGCCTGCTTGGTTTCAGGTGAACTATCAGTTGCTAGAATACGACCGATTGTGTCTGGAAGATCTTGAACGTCTTCGAGCGTAACTGCTGCGGTGTGCTCTAGCGGCTGGGTAGAGGAACTGGTCGTAAGGAAACGATCTTCAATTAGCTTGGCGTTTTCATTGTTACCATTGTCTCTTGAACGATCTCGCTGAGTACTGGCACTCGTGCTGGTGATACTACCCGCGCTACACACTAGTTCTGCGGCAACACTAATACTGTCTGAGTCCATGGTGTCAGTCCGAGGGTTGTCCGTACGACCATCACTCCATTGCACAAACGTACAATTTGCAAGCGGATTAACCGTAACTGCGGTGGTTGTGTCACCAGTATCTAGACCGGTTTGACTATTGTCCCCGATTAAAGCAGCGTCAGCACTAGGGGAGTATACGGCTTGGTATTGCTCGGTTACAGTCCAACCTAGACCTTCCAGGGTTGTGATGGCAGCTGCACCAGTGCTGGAGTATGTTTTAAGTCCGATGTTGAGAGGTAAATTTGTTAGAGCATTATCGGTGGCTTGGGTGGCAATCGAGACCAGTACATTGTCGGCATTTAGAGTTGAAAGAGATACTCCAGTAAACATTGCGCTTAACCCGTTATGAAACCAGCCTCCAGCAGTCCCAATAGCTGAGAAATCCCAACTTGATAAATCTTGATCAAAGTTAGTGGCACCGGCAAACATGTTAGTCATACTTAACATGGAGGATGTATCCCACTCATCAAGTGGCTGGTTGAAGGACGGAGTGTTTGCAAACATGCCAAACACTCTTGTCACATTTGAAACGTCCCAATCGTTAAGTGGTTAGTTAAAACTGCTTGCACCATCGAACATGAGGTACATATCGGTGGTGCTACTCATTATCCAATTACCGATAGGCTGATTAAAGCTCGCGGCCTTAAAGGTAGCAAGAAAGGTAGTCACTCGACTCACATCCCAATTATTTAGCGGTTGATTAAAAGCATCCGCCCCAGCAAAAAGTCTAGCCATATTGGTCACATTCGAGACGTCCCAGTGATTAATAGGGTCATTGAAAACTGTAGCTGCATGGAAAAGAAAACTCATATTTGTCACCCCACTCAAATCAGGTGCATCAGTGGCAGGAATGCGCAGGTTGGTGGCACCATGGAAAGCATTTGCCATACTTGTCCAAGGATTGTTGCCCCACTGCTCCACGGTCAGAATTTTGTCCTTGTCACCGCCGTTATTAAAGTAAATCTGTGGAATCGTTCCGCTTGCCTGCACTTCGTAAATACCGGGACTCGGGAAGGTTAGGGTGTACGAGTTTGAAGTTATAAGAGTGGTCGTGCCGTTGATTGTTGAAGAAGCAGTATTTTCCCAATAGATTTCGTAACTATACCCAGCTCCAGTACCCGGGATAGTAATCTGGCTATCGTTAGACGTACCCGTATTCTCGGTATTCCAGGTGGTGATGAAGTTGGTAGAGGCGTCGACAGTAACCGCGGCGTGGGTTAGTTGAGGGATAATCAGTACAACTAGCGTACAGAAAAAAGCGGGCCGACGTGATACATTGTATTCATTACTCTTATAGTATCAGCTGACCGGGGATGAAAAAAAGGGGGGTGGGTATATCTGACATAGATATAGATAAATAAATAGATAGATAGAGAACTGTTTGCCTGGTTGACGTAATACCTACGAGCAATTCTCAAGTTAGACCAGCGTGTTTGTTTGACAAATTAACTCTATGCTAGTATTTGTTCTACACACATGAGTACAACTACCCCCAAACAAACCCTTGTCATCGTTGAGTCTCCGGCCAAAGCCAAGACAATTGAGAAATACCTAGGTAAAGGCTACCGCGTCATGTCCAGTATCGGACATGTGCGCGACCTTCCTAAAACCAACAAAGACGCAGTTGACGTCGAGGCTGGGTTTGTCCCCCGCTATATTGTCAGCCCTGGTAAAGGCAAAGTGATCGAAAGCCTGCAGGCGGCGTCAGCCAAATCTGACGAAGTTATACTGGCGGCCGACCCCGACCGCGAGGGTGAAGCGATCGCCTGGCACGTGGCAGAATTGCTGAAAGAAAGCAAACCTGATGTTGTCCTGAAACGTGTCGCCTTTAACGAGATCACCGAGGAAGCGGTGATCGAAGCCATCAAGAAACCTCGCCAGATCGACATGCACCTGAAAGAAGCCCAAGAAGCCAGGCGGGTGCTTGACCGATTAGTGGGGTACGACTTGTCTGGTTTGATCTGGAAAAAAGTACGGTATGGGTTGTCGGCCGGACGCGTACAGTCACCGGCCTTGAGGATCGTGATGGAGCGAGAGCGAGAAATCCGCAAGTTTGTCCCAGAAGACTATTTTGTCCTAACCGCCAACCTTGACGGAGGTTCGACCTCCGCAGGATCAATTCCTTTTACCTGCGTCGAAGAACCGGGTGAGCAAGAGGAAGCAGATCGTATCAAGAAAGTCGGCGAGAGCAACAACTGGGTCATCACCAAACTCAAAGAAAGCGAAGCCAAGCGCAGTCCGAAACCACCGTTTACCACGTCGACCCTGCAGCAGACCGCCTCGACCCGACTAGGATTTTCACCCTCACGCACCATGGGTGCAGCTCAGAAACTGTACGAAGCTGGGCACATCACCTACATGCGAACCGACAGCACTACCCTGTCAGACCAAGCGCAAAAGCAAATCGTATCGTACGTCAAGAAAAACTATGGTGACAACTACCTGACTGTTCGTACGTACAAAAGTAAGAGCAAGAATGCGCAAGAAGCCCACGAAGCCGTGAGGCCGACCAAGTTCACAAAATTGAGTGCGGGTGCAACTGGTGACCAAAAAGCCCTGTACGAACTAATTTGGCAGCGCACCACCGCGTCTCAGATGACCGATGCGCAGCTGTTGCGAACCAAACTATCGACCAACGTAGCGGGCGCGAGTGAGACCATTCCTGATTTTGCCGTCAATGGTTCACGAGTAATGTTTGACGGCTGGCTCAAGGTCGACCCGACTGCGCGCAGTGCTGACACCGAAGTACCCAAACTAGCCGAGGGCGACACACTCACCTGCAAAAGTGTCATGATTGAGGCCAAACAAACCCAGCCGATTGGTCGCTACAGTGAGGCTGGCTTGATCAAGGAACTGGAAAAACGCGGCATCGGCCGGCCGTCTACCTTTGCCAGCATTATCAACACTATCGTCGCTCGCGGGTACGTCGAGAAAGAGGGTCGAACCTTGATCCCCACCGACACCGGTGACGTTGTGTCTTCTTTCCTGGAGAAGCACTTTATGGACTACATCGGGGACGACTTTACCTCAGCCATGGAAGACCAGCTCGACGATATCGCCAACGGTGATCGCAAATACGTCAAGACTCTGTCTGACTTCTACACCCCCTTCCACGCCGCGGTTGAAGCCAAGGAAGACATCGACAAACTCACCACCCTTGGCCCTGGCCCAAAAGAATTCCCCTGCCCTGACTGCTCCGCTACCATGGATAAGAAACTTGGTAAGAACGGCACGTTCTTATCTTGCTCTCGCTTCCCTGACTGTACTGGCGCTCGACTGATCGACGGAACCGTTCCTAAACCAGACGAGCCAGTTGGTATGCATCCAGAAACTGGTGAACCAGTGTTTGTGATGACTGGGAAATTTGGCCCCTATGTGCAGCTAGGCGAAATCCCCGAGAAAATTAAAGGTAAAAAACAAGAGAAACCACGTCGTGCTAGCCTACCCGCTGACGTCAAAGCCGACGAAGTAACGCTTGACGAAGCGGTGCGCTACCTCCTACTTCCCCGAGAACTGGGCGACCACCCCGAGACTGGCGAGCCAATTGTTGCGAACTCTGGACAGTTCGGACCGTACATCGCCCACGCTGGCGACTTCCGTTCACTCAAAGACCCAAAAGCTGACAACCCCTACGACATCACGTACGATCGCGCACTGGAAATACTGCAAGAACCCAAACAAATGCGTAAGGGGGAAACTCTATGCAAAGAGCTAGGTCTCAACCCTAAAACAAAAAAACTCGTCAATGTATACGAGAGTAAAAGTGGGAGGTATGTACGCAAAGGGTTCAAGCGCATCGGTATCCCCGATGATATTAAAACCGACGACATCACACTTGATTTGGTGGTTGAGTTGCTGAAGCAGCGGTAAGCTGCAATAAATAGAAATACTGAAACCGCTCTAGCTGAGCGGTTTTGAAATAAAGAGCTTGGTGGCGAGAGGTTTGATCCTCTCGCCTGTTTTGATACCCTGCCTCGGGTTAGTGGCCGTCAGACCGGATACGGTCGTCGTGCCAAGACCCATCATAACCCGCTGAATCACGGACTGGACCACGATAGGTTTTTGTCCGCCGGGACCAGTAATGATCTCACCTGCCGGGTTTTTCATCTGCATCACGCGGACTGGTACCGGTGGTGCAGTGAACCAATTGATTTTGTCGCCTGGTTTTTCCGAGCGACCGACTGGGGCTGTTTGAGCCATTTTATTTTCCCTCAATTTTGTTGTACATATCGCTGAGCCTCTCTCAACGATACCAACCACTCTATCAAACTTTGTAAAACTTGCAACACAGCTTCGTGGTTTGTCAAAATTTGCCTGTGGGTGTAGCATAGTCAGATGCATACCGTTGCGGACATACTGGGTAAACTGAATTCTTCAAGCGAGGCTGACCGTGACCTGGTTAAGCGGGCGTACGCGTACGCAGCCAACGCCCACGCCGACCACACTCGCTACTCGGGCGAACTATACATGACCCACCTGGCGGCAGTTGCCTACCAGCTGGCAGCTATGGGTATGGGGCCCAAAACCATTTCAGCTGGGTTACTACACGATACAGTCGAAGACACCACTGTCACATCAGACGACATCGCCCGTGAGTTCAGTGACGAAATTCTCTTTCTGGTTGAAGGGGTAACCAAACTGTCATCTGTACGGTACCGCGGTACTGACCGCCACAACGAATCACTGCGCAAATTATTTGTCGCCACTAGTCAAGACATACGAGTGCTGATCATCAAGCTCAACGATCGGTTACATAACATGGAGACTCTCCAGCACGTCAAACCAGAAAAACAAGTCCGCATCGCGCGTGAGACACTCGAGATATACGTTCCGGTCGCCCACCGACTCGGGATGCGTAAAATCCGTAAAGAGTTAGAGGATTTGGCTTTTCCCTACGTGTACCCCAAAGAAGCCAAACGGGTGCAAGCCATTCTAGCGGGCAACTACGGCAAGGCCGAACAGACATTAGAAAAAGAACGTAAGACACTACAAAAAAGGTTGGCTGAGGTAGGCGTGCTTGATTTCCATACTTCATACCGAGTTAAGGGCCTATACAGCATGTACCACAAATTGAAGCGCAAGGAGTGGGACGATGTGGCTGTCCTTGACCTATTAGCTATGCGAGTAGTTGTATCGAGCATGGAAGACTGCTACCGCGTTTTGGGTATCATCCACGAGCTGTGGCGACCACTACCTGGTCGAGTAAAAGACTACATCGCTTTTCCTAAACCAAATGGCTACCAATCACTACACACCACCGTCACAACCCAAAACGGCACCATACTTGAGATACAGATCCGCACCACCTTGATGCACAGTGCGGCTGAATTTGGCGTGGCTTCTCATATTTTATACAAAGACATGGTTGAAAAACGCAAACAATCGACGGTGGATACCGGCCAATTCTCACGCTTATTACCTCGACTTTTCCGCCCATTTAGAACAGCCGAAATATCCGAACCAATCAGTCCGTCACTGCCGTACGAGGAACAAGTTCCAGGTTGGATAGCCCAAATCGGCAGCACGTATACCGGCGAAGATACCAGCACTGTCCAGTTCATCGAAGACGCCGAAACAGACTTCTTCAAAGACCGCATCTTTGTCTTTACTCCCACTGGTGACGTGGTTGACCTACCAGTGGGCGCCAGTCCAATTGACTTTGCCTACGCGATTCACTCAGACATCGGCGAGCGGATGACATCAGCCAAAGTCAACCGCAAGATGGCGCAGTTAGACACCGAGCTACACAACGGTGACATTGTAGAAATCGAAACTGGCAAGTCAGCCAGACCAACTGAAAAATGGTTGCAGGGTGCTAGGACGTCAGTAGCCAAACGGCGTATTCGCGCTTGGCTAGAGAAAAATAAGGAGGGCTTTAGATAGAAAAGTTTCGCACTGAATACATATCTTCCTCTGGTTCGGATGGCTGTGGTTGTGCTGACACCTGAGGTTCAGCAGCAACCGGTTCCTCTGGTTGCGTTTCTGCTGGCCCAGTTGGCTGTGGCTCTACTGGCGTAGACGATTCAGTCTGATGTTGGGCAACAGTTGGTTCGTGCGCTGGTTGCGGCCGAATAAATCCAAAAGGTTCAGGCATCTCTGTAACGCTTTGGATCGGTGAGGGCGCAGTAGGTACCGGTGGTTCGCTCGTTGGTGTAATGTCTACCAAGGGGGCTTCGGCTGCAGCTGGCCTGGGTACCAAAGACTGATTAGCTGGAGACGCCGACACGCCAGACTGAGGTTCAGCTACTGCAGCTGGCACCTGGGTAGGTTCGCTAGCTGTCTGGGGCGGCGTTGACTGCTGTGCTTCTGCCACCTTGACGGTCTCTGACTGCTGTAGCGCAGTGGCGGCAGTCAGAGACGCCATAGCTGCGACCGAGGCAGTTAATGGAGTCGCTTCAGCTTCGGCTTGCATCCGTTTCAAGATAGCGGTTAAATCTTCTTCCGAGAAATAGTCGATGGTCAGCTTGCCGCCAAACTCGGTTTTTTGGATCTGGACACGAGTCCCCAGTGTTTCGGTAAATTCTTTCTCAAACTCAAGTAGGCTATCGCCAATATCGTGCGCGTGCGGCTTACGGACTTTGTCAACGGCAATCTTGCGGACAATCCGCTCAACTTCGCGCACCGACATTTTCTTGAGCAGAATCTCACGAAACAACGTGTCTTGCTCCTGTGGTCGGTCGGTCAGCATGAGTAGTGTCCGAGCGTGACCCTCTCCCAGCTCGCCGCGTTGTAGTGCCGTGCGGATATGCTCCGGCAACCCTAGTAGTCGGATTGAGTTTGATACATACTCGCGACTACGTCCCACTTTTTGGGCGACCTGAGCATGAGGCATATCGAACTCGTCTACCAATTGCTGGAACGCCAATGCGCGGTCGATAGCGTTCAGGTCCTCGCGTTGCAAGTTTTCTATAATAGCCAACTCCAGTTTTTCTTGCTGGCTCTGTTCACCTTCGCGAATAATTACCGGCACTTGTGCGATGCTAGCCAGGCGACTAGCTCGCAGTCGTCGTTCCCCCGCAATCAGCTCGTACTGAGTATAAAATGTACCGTCTTCGTTTTGTACTTCGGAGCGCGTGACCGTCAGGGGCTGCAGTACGCCATACATACGAATAGACTCCGAGAGTTCTTGGAGTTTAGATTGATCAAATTCCCGCCGGGGCTGGAATGGGTTGGGAACCACTTTGTCAGTGTCTACCCAGAAAATTGCATCACCTTGAAAAGCCATAAAGTATTACCACAAACGTCAAACGCTTGATTATCATGAGTATAACACGTCACTCAACAAGACGGTTGTGCATAAGTACCCAAACTGCTAAACTCTTATTTACCAAACTCCATACGTTTGGAATTAGTGTGCTGGGGTGGCGGAATCGGTAGACGCGATGGATTCAAAACCCATTATCTTCGGATGTGCGGGTTCAATTCCCGCTCCCAGCACAGTGATTTGAATCGTATTTGCACTATCAGTTACGATGATATAGTTAGATTAATGGACATCAAGAATAGAGAAGCGTTTGTTATTGGAGTTGCACTGGGTGACGGAAGCTTATCTAACCCAAACAGTAAAGCTGTCAGGTTAAGGATAACTTGTGACAACAAATATCCAGTTATCATGGAAGAAATCATGCATGCACTACAAACTTTATTTCCCAAAAATATAGTTTCTCTAGTTGCACGTAAAGATAACTGCTCTGACATCAGTGTATACAGTAATAAACTACATGATTTACTACCTTGGAAAGCAGACTGCGGTAGCAAACATCACCAACAAGCTCATGTGCCAATGTGGATCTTTGAACAAAAAGAATATTCCATAGCTTGCTTGCGCGGTCTGATTATTAGTGACGGTAGTATATACAAGGACAGAGGATATCTTATGGTAAACGTTTGTTCTAATATTGAACCGCTAGCTAAGGATATTTTGAAATTAGGAACCAATGTTGGTTTCACTGGAAGACTTACTAGCACCAATCAGCCTTCTGGTAAACAAAAAAACACCATCCGGTTTGCAAAAAATACTAGAGAACTACTACGAGCATTGAATTTGAAAGAAAAATCGTGAAAAAACCAAAAATTATAGCAATCGTCGGACCAACGGCGTCCGGTAAAACCTCGCTCTCAATCACCATTGCCCAACATATCGACGGCGAGGTGATTTCGGCTGATTCGCGACAGGTGTATCGTGGTATGGATATTGGTAGCGGTAAAGTCACCGAAGCTGAAATGGCTGGTGTACCACACCACCTGCTTGATGTCGCCGACCCGATGGAGATTTACACCGGATCGCGGTTCGTCAGAGACGCAACGCTTGCGATTGACAGCATCGTCAAGCGCGAGCGTTGCCCGATTATTGCCGGCGGAACCTTTTTCTACGTTGACTTGCTACGCAACAAGATGCAAGCGGCGCCAGTTGAACCCGACTACGACTATCGTGCCAGCCTAGAGCCATACAGCACACCCGAACTATACGAACTACTAGAGACACGCGACCCCAGGCGGGCTGCCGCCATCGATCAGCACAACCGACGCCGCCTAGAGCGTGCGCTTGAGGTCATCAATACCCTGGGCGTGGTACCACCATCTATCGCGCAGCCATCCCCCTACAATTGGCTAGTGTTAGGCATAGACATCAGTCAAGAGCAGCTACACGCTAATATTTATAAGCGGATCATCGACCGTCTAGACGTCGGCATGATCGAGGAGGTAGAGCGATTACAGTTTGAAGGTGTCACCTCCAACCGGCTAGACTCACTCGGGCTCGAGTACCGCTATATCGCTCGACATCTACAAGGTCAGCTGACTCGCGACGAGATGATCGAACAACTCAACTTCAAAAGCCGACAATTTGCCAAGCAGCAGCTGAAGTGGCTGAAGAAAGACCCCGAGATTGTATGGGTAGATCCTAAAGAGACTGAGGGTATCTTGGCTAAAGTGAATACTTTCTTAGACAGTTAGCAGGTTGCTAATCGGCCAGGTTTCGTCTAGTATAGATCGCGAAGCGAAGGGCCTATAGTTTAGCGGTAGAATGCCGGTTTCCAAAACCGTTGGCCGAGGTTCGATTCCTCGTGGGCCCGCAAAATAAGAAGAATAAAACGGAGTTTTAGATGATATATTTTCGAGGCTCTAAGGGAATCGAAAAGCTTTTGCGTCACGATTGAAAGCAAAGCGCATCAATCTGTCCAAAAGGTATACTGATTGTGTAACAATCGATTCCTCGTGGGCCCGCTCGAGTAAAATAAAAACTCTTTGACATTAGTCAAAGAGTTTTTATTTTAGAAAGCAAACAGTTTTGCTTTCGTGCTCGAGCGGGAGACGGAGACATGTTTTTCATTCATTTCCTAGAATGAAAAACAGTCGAGTCAGGGTCGTGAGCACTTTGTAGATTTCGCACGTAGTGCAGAAATATACTTAGTGACTCCTGACCGCTTTTAGAAAATACCCAGCTTTTGCTGGATATTTTCTTTTGCCCCAAGTTACGTTTCAGAACTTGTTAGCATAAGATGCTGGCATTTTGCTGGCAAATATGTATAATGAAAGCATCACGACGAAAAGGGGCCCGAACGGAGAAATACCTAAGGCCCCCTTTTCTTTTGTCTATTTTTTACCTATTTTCTTTCGAGTGTCCTCGTGAGACAGGTCAGCAAAGTACTTGCGAGTGATCGCTTTGTACAAAGACGATGCATACCTCTGTTTTGGAAACAATATCTTTTCAAACCTCCCTTCTTCAATCAAGAAGTCCACCATCATACGATAGTCACCATCACCAGAAATAAGAACAAACTTATCGAAGTCTTCTTGCTTATACAACCGCTTCATGAGTGAAAAAACGATATCTGTGTCCACGTTCCCTTTCTTAGTACTCTTCATTGAGTCGTTGTGCTTACGGAAAACAAGAATAAAGCCAGCAGCTTGGATAGCTTCGTATAATCTCTGGTACGGTTCTTCATCTTGTACATACCCTAGATAGTAATATGCTTTTGTAACTCCATATTTCTCTTTGATAAATACTCGAAATTTCTGCAAGTCAATCTGCCACACAGGTTCACGCTTAGTCGTACCAAGGTGTAGATTTTGTCCATCTATGTATGCAATATTATTTAGAGTATCTTTCATACACTCTATGATACCAAACTTTCTAACGAAGCGATGTTCATTTTGATATACCCCTCTCCTTATACAGTTCTGAAAACCAAGTTTCTTGCCCGCAAAAGTGGGAGGAATGAAACGGAGTTTTAGAGGACATACTTTCGAGGCTCTAAGGGAATCGAAAAGCTTTTGCGTCACGATTGAAAGCGGAGCGCATCAATCTGTCCAAAAGGTATACTGATTGTGTAACAATCGATTCCTCGCCTGACGTCGAGCACAAAATGGTGGCTGACCCCATTCCTGTGACCCCATTCCTGACCCGAAGCGCAAGCTTTGAGTTTTGTTAATTTTGGGAGGTTCACAAGGAACCGAAAAGCTTTCGCGTCACGATTGAAAGCAAAGCGCATCAATCTGGCAAAAAGGTATACTGATTTAAGACCCGGAGGTCCTTCCTCCGTGGTTACGGCCTATATGGTGATTAGCACGAGACGTTTACCTCAGCTCTTGTTGCACCCCAATCACAATGAACGTGACTAGACTCGTTGTAGAACATGATAAAACTTGCTCCAGCAGCGCGACAAAGATTTACTATCTCACAACGTTCACCCCTCCCGCCTGAAGAAGCTATATCAAGTGCCACGCCTGAGGTATGTCGAGAGCCATTACCGCCACGACTACACGGTCGTGCAACCGTTCCTTCATTTTGACATAGAGGACAGCCGTCCCAGAGCTGTGTCTGACGTACATCAGATCGATAAGAGCTGTTGAGACTTATATTGATACCTCGCGCTCTGCCAGTATCGCGCATACTCACATAACGACTAGCCACACCAGCCACAGCTCTCTGACCCGCTTCACCTGATATAGGTACTAGAGAACTTTCATCAAACCCACAATTGGACCCACCACCTTGACTCGGTGGTGTTACGGATATTGCTGTCAATTCACAATCACCAAAAGCATCAAATGTGTAGCCAACTGGGCATATGCCGCCAACGCTTGGTAAAACTGGGCCCGATAGAAATGCACACGACCCAGACGCATCCAATAGGTAACCAACTGGGCATCCGCCAGCAGGGTCAGGTGAAACGGTTACTATGTCAATCTGCTCAAACGTACCCAAACTTCTATTAATTGTTTCCGCCTCCGACTGCGACCCACACTCGATACTTGACCACGGACCAAATCCTTGAATTTCTCCACTACCCCCAACCAATGCTCGCATCAGTGTGTCTACAACGATCCAGGCTGATAAAACAATCAGGAGGCCAATAAACGCATTGGTGAATTTGGACTTGGCATCAGTAACGGCCGCCGGGTTACCCTGAGCTGTGACCAGACCAAACCCGGCCACGACTACCAAAACTGCAAACAACACCAAGATAACGCCGATCAGCCAGTCGATCAGGGTATTGGCCAGGACAGCGATATGACACGCTGAACAGGTGGTACCTTCGCAGACACCAGCCATAATGACTTGGGCAAAGGTAGTTTCTGGTGAAAAAATGACCAAGAGACTAAGGAAAAATGGAATTAGTTTCATGTTTGTTTTAGTATAACCTATTGCTGATGCAGCTTTGCCAGTATTGAACGTTAAGCGTCTATTCTACCAGTAACTGCTCAAAATCTGGCAGACGAACCGAATTCGTGTCAGCCGTTGGCTGGTTTATACACGCTATAGTATTCCATGGCCCAGCCGCCACTTCACCGTCCCCCAGTAGGGTTTTTAACAACAAGTCGATCAGTAGCCACGCTGTCAATACAATCACAAATCCTATCGCCACGTTCACGATCATGCTCTTGGCGTCTTTCAACACACTTGGGTTACCCTGAGCAGTCACGATTCGTAACCCAGCAATGACAAACATCACCGCTGCGACCACACTGAGCAAGCCGACCAACCACGCCGTTACTTCATTTATCAGCTGGACTGAGTGACACATCTGACACGCCTCTTGACCAGCACCACCACACGGTACCAGCCCAGTATTTTCTCGGGCAAACAGCACAATCGGCACATTGAGGCACATCGCCACCCCAGAATAAAACCACCGTCGAACATTCATTAGCACAATGGTAGCACATGATGACTTGGTAAATTGTCTGCTGTATGGTATTTTGTCACCACTTAGACAAGTTGTTTGAGTAACAAAATAAGTAACACGCGTCGGTACCGAAGCGGTCAAACGGGGCAGACTGTAAATCTGCTGGCTCAGCCTTCACAAGTTCGAATCTTGTCCGGCGCACAGAAGTAAAACAAAACACGAATCATGTGATTCGTGTTTTGTTTTAGGGACTGAACAATTTCAGTTCCGTGCCTCTGTGCGAGACGGAAGCATGTTTTCTTTTATTTCCTAAAAAAGAAAACAGCTGAGTCGGGGTCGAGAACGCTTAGTAGAATCTG
>Ga0136561_1000308_pt1 | contig 16985 bp, 17 predicted proteins | sample AntRauMeHopE1498_FD_104641 | JGI IMG/M metagenome (GOLD analysis project Ga0136561, IMG submission 104641) | Saline lake microbial communities from Rauer Islands, Antarctica - Metagenome Hop E1 #498 | ecosystem: Environmental > Aquatic > Non-marine Saline and Alkaline > Saline | place... | reverse complement strand
TGTCAATATTCGCTGCGCAACATCGTCTAGTTGATAGATTTATCATAAACGATTCGTATGAACCCCTAATTAATCTTTGGCAAGCGATTATAAAAGACCCTGAGACGTGTGCTGCCAAATATGAAAAGTTATGGACTGAACAACTAGACGATCCTAACGAGTACTATTATAAAGTTCGAGAAGAGTTTAATGAGTCAAGTGATCCTGTTAAGTTCCTTTACTTAATGGCCCGTTGTGTAAAAAATGCGGTTAGATTTAATTCTTCTGGGCAATTTAATCAATCCCCTGATAAACGTAGGCTGGGAAGAAGACCAGATGAAATGCGTAAACAAATAATTTCTACGGCACTTATTTTTAAGAACAAAGCAACTTTTTGCTCGGCTGACTATGAAGAAATTTTACAGAATACCGTTTCGGGTGACCTGGTATACATGGATCCTCCATATCAAGGCACTAGCACAAAAAAAGATTCTCGTTATCACCAGGGCTTAAACTTTGAGAGGTTTGTGAAAAATCTTGAAGAATTAAATACCAGAGACGTGCCTTACATTTTAAGCTTTGATGGAAGTATGGGGGGTAAGATTTATGGTAAACCACTGCCATCTCATCTCATGCTAGATAAGATTGCAATTCATGCGGGTCGTTCTGCACAAGCAACCTTAAATGGTGATGACCACCTAACAATTGAGTCGCTTTATCTATCACCGGCGATTAATCGTACTCTTTCTTTAGAGAGTCTTTTAGTTGCTGCTTGATAATATCTTGAGGTGCAACCTTTTTGCTCTTGGCAAGCTTAGCAAGCTCATCATAATCTTTTACATCTTTTCCTGTCCAAGCCAACTCCATTCGTCTAATTGGCTCCATACAAATATGTGAATAGTTTTCAGGGGATGCCCAAAAACAACTTTTGATAACCTTTATGTCGTTGGTTTTAAAGCAAGTCTTACTACAACCAATTTCTGTAGCTCTGTCTTTTTTTCTGTTACATTCAGCACATAACAACATGAATTCCTTGGTATTAAGCTCGATGGTGTCACCAGAAAACTGATAGGGAACCCTGTGATCTATCTGCAAATACTTTTTGTCATATATTTCATTACAAATTGCACACTTGCCACCTTGTATTTTAAGCAGAGCTGATTTGAACTCCTTTGAAAAAGTGCTGCGCCCTCCTAGTTTAAAAGCTTCAATTTTTGTTGGGTCGCCAAATTTATAGGCTGCTATAGATTTTCCATTACTCCCCTTTACTCTAGTTGTTTCAATCGGAATACCATTTTCTCTCACATCTCTAACCGCCCTGGGTGGATGTAAGTAACCCATTTTTTCCAGGTCTTCGGTTGTAATAATTCCGTGTTTAATAATAAAATCGATTACTGCACGCGCTCTCTTACCTGTAACTTTTTTTGTTGCAGCAAGCAGCTTTTTGTCAATTTGAAGTTTTTTATTAGCCATAATTACTTTATAAAAAAATCTAGTGATCTACTATATATTTTTGCAAACTCCTTGAGTTGTAAAACATCAAACCTGCGTTGCCCAGACTCTATTTTTGAAACATACGATTGTGTGCGACCTAACTTCTCTGCAACTACTGCTTGATCGAGACCAGCTCCAAGACGCGCCTCTTTAAGGCGTTTAACAATTTTCATATGCTCGTCATTATTTACAGTGCGTGGCATGTAACTATGATATATTCCATTGTGCTATATGCCAAAGTGCCATATACTAAAGGCGCACCCACCAACCATTTCCTTTTCAATATTTTGCCTTCGGCGGAGGGGTTTGGGGAGGAGTCGCATTAAAAGGCAAAGGAAATGGCTGGTGGGATGCAGGCGCGAGGGACGAGCGCACCCGAGGCGCGTCGCACCACCACGAACCCCAATGCGTACGTTGAAATACAAAGCCACCACGCGCTCCGCGCGTTGCTAGTCACTTCGTTCAAAGTGGGTTCGAGCAAAGGTTAGTAGTTCACCGCAAACAAAATAGCACCCGAAAGGGTGCATATTTTATTAGCGGAGACGAAGTAAAAGCCTGGGAGGCTTTTACGTGAGGATTCGAAAAGCTTTTGGGTCAGATTATGAGCCTGCGAATAATCTGTCCAGAAGGTACACTGCTTGTGTAGCAAGGGAATCCTTCTAATCAATACAATGCTGGAATAGTCAGAGTAACCAAACAGGTTCCAAAATCACCAGTTTAAGTTATACTGGTGGCGGAGTAAGGTAGGAAGTAGGGTGTGCTTATAACATACATATAACGGAAAGTTGGCTGAGTGGATGAATTGAGACCTGCGTCTCAATTCATCCGGTTCTGACTCCAGTCAGAATTGGTCGTTGTGAGCAAAGCGAGCAGACCAAAGGAGGAAACCAGGTCGAACGCCCAGAGAAAACAAAGCGTTCATACAAAATAATATAACGGAAAGTTGGCTGAGTGGTCGAAAGCAGCAGTTTACTAAACTGCCGAGCCTTTACGGGTTCCAAGGGTTCGAATCCCTTACTTTCCGCCAAAACAAACCGCCCTTGGGCGGCTTTTGTTTTGAGTGGAAAGCAAAACAACAGTCTGGATGAGAAAGTGCGAGGCACTTTCGCAAGAGGTTGTAGCTCGTAAGGGCGAAACCTGTACCGCTTCTGTAAGAAGACTGTTGTGTGGGATTCGAAAAGCTTTCGAGCTAGATTAGATTATGAGTGTAGCGAAATAATATAGCCAAAAGGTGTACTGATTCTGTAAGAATCGAATCCCTTACTCTCTACCAAGATTGACATTAGTACAAAAAAGTGCTTTTATTTATGATGAACTGCTCTTTCTGAGAGAGCTCTTTGCAACAAAACAACAGGAGGTCGAACAAATGGCCAAAGCAAAACATAGAGTACATCTGATTGATATTCAGGTTGCCATCCTCAGTGGACTCAAAGATCTCTTTGATCAATGGCAAAAAGAAAACGTCGACTCTCTTGATCCTCAGATGCTCCGAGCGGCAATTGAAGCTTTAGACCAGGTTGATAATACTGTCTGGCGTGCGTTTTGCGCTGAGACCGGTCACTCCCAAGAAGATGTGCATGATTGGACACAGGGCAGACGTGCACCTTCTGTACAAATGGCAGCTATCTATCTCAACATGCTTATCGTGTACATTGTGAAAAGAACGGAAGAGCTGCTTCAAGAGAAAGAAGTGATTCTAAATCCTCCTCAGGTAGAGGAAGAAACATCTTCAGATGCGTTGATAGATTTGCCAAAGGAAAGAATTACTGGATTTGTTCTTCCAGACGGACTTTCCGAAGACACTGAGCTGGCTACTCTTGAAGGTTTTGAAGATCTACCAGCTCGACTCTTGGGTTGCTTGAGAAATGACAACATTTCGACTGTTGCCAACTTAATAAAGGTAGAAGGGCTGTCTGGCTGGGCAGCACCATTGCTTCGAACTCCAAATTTTGGCAAAAAGTCTTTGAGGTACCTGTATCAGTTTATGGTCGAGGCCGGTTTTGAGCCACAGTTCTCCGAGTAATAACAACATTTAAAGTCGCGTAACGAAAGTTGTGCGGCTTTTTTAGTTCAAAATAGTTCGTATTTCGTCCCACACTGCCCGCATCATCGCGCTATCACGGGACAATATAATTTAAATAGATACTACAAACGCAATCAATACACTATAATGATAGATATGAATACTCTTGACTGTGTACTGTGCCAAAGGAGGGATATAACTAGTGGAAAGGACGCTCTTATCTATGGAGATGATTTTTGTTACGTTGTTGAAAATGGTAACACCCATCTCAAACGCGATGGTAAAATGATGTTTGCTTCGAAGAGGATTTCTTTGGTTATAAAAGAACATAAGAGTAAATTATCTGCAGACGAGGCGTCTTTAGCTAAGGAGATAATTATAGGTGTGATGTCTAGCAAATACCATTTGAGTGAAAAAGATTTCTTTATTAAATCCACCATGGGAACTTTTGCAGATCATTATCATGTACACGCATATGTTCCACCGTTTAGTGATGATGGAATTATCATCCCAGCGGGTTAATTTCTGCTAGACAACCACCTGCAAAGGTGTACAGTGAAATATTATTGCTAAAAGCTATACTGAATATGAATAAAATTGCTGTTTTCTTGGGGATTGTGTTGGTGCTGCTAAGTGCGCTGTTTGTGTATTTTTATATGACTACTCCTGCTCAGCCTTTGACACCTGAGTACGTTGGAGAGACGTTTGTATTCACTGGAATAGCTGGAGAAGAGTTGGCTGTGCAGTACGACGAGTCAGCTGACTATGCACTGGTGACGTTTGCTGGTACGCAGTACGAATTGTTACGTGTCGCTACTGGTTCAGGTGCGCGCTATGAAAGTGGTAACGGGCAAGTGGTTTTTACTGAGCATCAAGGCGAGGCGCGTTTGGTAGTAGGCGAAGAAATTATGATAGTAGCGACTGAGCAGGTTGTTGTACAATCAGAAGAAAGTACGATTGATACTTCGGTTGACTTCAGGACGGTTGTCGTTGAGATGCAAGATATGGTCGAGGTCATAGAGGTGGTCGATGTGCCGGTACTGGGACAGCGATGTGTCGATAGTGTGACGGTTGATTGTGCTGCGCTTGAAGCGGCTTCTGGCTACTAGTTTGATTTGGCTGCGGTAATGAGAAGTTACTCAGCACCGCCAGAGGCGAACTAGCCTTTGCTAGTGGGTCGCTCGTGTTTCAGTAGACCTTGCTAATATTCTGACAGTGTGACATAGTTCCGCCAATGAATAACTATAAAGTAGGGTCTAAGAAACAGGGTAGTGGATACGATGGTCGATCAAAATCAGGTGGGCATCGAGGAATGGGACAAAAACCAGCCAGCAAGTCAGCGACCAGTAGTAAACCAGCTGGTCGTCCAGCGGATTTGTTTAAGGCTAACTGTTCAACCTGTCAGAAAGATTGTATGTTGCCATTTCGACCAAACACCGACAAGCCAGTTTATTGTAGTGACTGCTTTGCCAAAAAGAACGCCGACAACGCGCGCGCTGACAGTCGCACTACCAAGGCACCCCGAAGTGAACGTTCACCACGGCACGACCGAGAAGTGAAGCCAAATTATGAGTTGAATGCTATCAAGCTACAACTTAAAACTATCGAAGATAGACTCAATCGAGTCCTTGATATCATCAGTCCACCAGCCCCACCTAAAAAGGCAGCCGACAAAACAGCCATCGTTCGATAGCTTACTACCCCAGCTAGCAGGTATACTAGGTTCATGGAAAACTTCTACCCCTTCTTTTTAATCGTCTTCTCGGGTGTACTGTTCTCAATGTTGTCTATCCGCACCAAAATTCCGTGGGCGGTGATGTTGATATTGGGTGGAATAGCTCTGGGACCAAGTGCACTAGGGGTTATGTCAGTCGACCCAACAATTGATTTTATTGGTCAGATTGGTTTGGTTTTTCTGATGTTTATGGCTGGACTTGAGACTAAAGTCTCGCAGTTCAAAGAGTTCAAGTCTAACTTGCTGCTACTGGCGTTTATTAACGGCTTTGTACCGTTTTTGGCCGGCTTTGGGGTGGTGTATCTGCTTGGGTACGACTTTATTACAGCGCTGATTGTTGGGATTATTTTTATCTCGTCATCGGTGGCGGTTGTAATCCCAACGCTTGAGGTGTCAGGCATGATCCAGACCAAGTTGGGACAATCGGTGGTGATCACGACCGTGTTGCAGGACATCAGCAGTTTGATTTTGTTGTCAATTGTATTGCAATTGGTCAGTCCAGTGACTGAAGTGCCTCTATACATATTTTATCCTGTCTTGCTTGGAGTGCTGGTAGCGCTGCGTTTATATATCCCCAAGCTGCGTGCGTGGCTGGTCAGTGCTGCCACCGACACGCCTGATTTATTTCAGCTGGAGTTTCGCTCGACGTTCTTAATTTTGATTGGAACGGTGATTGCGTTTGAACTACTAGGACTACACCCGATTGTGGCTGGGTTCTTCTCGGGTCTGGTTTTGGCTGACTCGATCCGTAGCAAGGTGCTAAAGGACAAAATCAAAACCATCAGTTACGGTATATTTATCCCGACGTTTTTTATCGTGGTTGGTCTGCAGACAGACCTGAGTATATTTCAAGACGTTGGACCGGTCTTGTCTACTATGTTGCTTTTGATCGGAACGTTGGTAGCTTCCAAGTACATTAGTGGCTACTTGGCTGCTCGCACCGTCGGCTTTGGTGCCACTGAATCCAGTTTCTTTGCTTCGACTTCACTACCACAACTTTCGACCACGCTTGCTACGGCCTTTGTGGCGTTTAATCTGGGATTGCTCGATCAGACGTTACTGACTTCATTGGTGATGTTGAGTGTGGTGACAGTGTTACTCAGCCCACTTTTGATGCGTCGATACGCTAACCAACTACAATCTAAAAAGAAACACAACGCCCATGAATGATCAAACGTTCGTCAACTACGTCCTTGAACAACTCGAACCAGTCGGGGTGGTTTTGACGAGCAAAATGTTTGGCGGAGTATTGCTTAAAATCGACAACAAGCAACTGGGTGTCATCATCAACGACACACTGTATTTCAAAGTCAAAGAACCAGAGTTACATCGCAGATTTACCCAAATGGAGTCCGACCCATTTGAATATGATCGTAAAGACAGGGAAAGCCCAGTGCGTATCCGCACCTGGTGGTCAGTGCCAGACGAGGTGCTCGAAGACCGCGAACAGCTGGTAGGATTAGCATATGAAGTATTGCTGCAAGGGAGTCGAGGGTAACCCTGTCCAAAATGCCATATCCAAAAAGTGTCCAAAGCCTGGCTTTGGACAAAAAGCAGGGTATTTGCGGAAGGTGTGCTATGTGTTCTGCCACCCAAGCGGCAATGGGCAGTAGAACAAGAAACAAATCAATCTAAAAGTGGTATAATCCCTGCCATGCATACGTTGTTTTCTCGGTCCTTGACCCCGTTTTTGGTTATTGGTTTATTACTTAGTGGTTTCTTTGCTGCTATACCGACAGTAATTGCGCAAGACCAGATCGAGTCAGTCGCCAGTATCGACACACCGGTGGTGTATATGCTTGGTCGGGACGATTGTGGGTTTTGTAAAAAACAAGTCGAATGGATGAATGAGCAAGGGATTGTCTATGAATACCTCAACATCATCACAGATGAGGAAGCGTCGCGGCTGTTTGACGAAATCACTACCAAGCACGAAGCGTCTAAAGTCACACCGCTGACCATCGTCGGCGAACGAGCAATTCTGGGGTTCAATGGTGCTCAGACTACTGGCGCCAGTATCAAAGCGGCCATTGTGGCCGCGGCTGACACCGACGTTCGCACACCGCAAGAACACCTCGACCGGGCGCCGGCCCAAGAGGTGATTGTTGGTGGCGGCTGTACCGACCTGATCTGCGACGCTGGGGTTAGTGGTACCGAAGCTCAGTACGTGTTTGACTTACCGCTGGTAGGTATTGTTGATCTCAAATCCTTTTCTTTATTCTCGCTCTCGTTACTGCTTGGTGTCATCGACGGGTTCAACCCGTGTGCGATGTGGGTGTTGGTGACGTTCCTGGCCCTGTTGTCCCAGGCTGGTAGCCGTCGCAAGATGATCATGCTGGCGGGGATTTTTATCGTAGCCCAAGGCGTGATGTACAACCTGATCTTGAACGTCTGGTACAAGACGTGGGACTTTGTGGCGCTTGATCAATACGTGACGCCGCTGGTCGGGTTCCTGGCGCTTGGCGGTGGAGTGTTCTTCCTCTATCGGTGGAATAAAACCCGCCAACAAAACCAGCTGGTGTGCGACATCACCGGTATTGAAACGCAGTCCAAAACCGTCAACAAGTTCAAGGAAATCGTAGCGCGACCGGTCACTATTGCCTCAATTATCGCTATCTTGTTGATCGCGTTTTCTGTCAACGTGATCGAATTCGCCTGTTCGATCGGCATCCCACAGGCCTACACCAAGATCCTGGAAATGAACAACCTCATCTTCTGGGAGCGACAGTGGTACATTTTGGTATTCAGTCTCGGCTATATGTTCGACGATGTGGTGGTGTTTGGTCTAGCAATTTGGGGCTACTCCAAACTACAAGCCCACGGCGCCAAGTACGCCAACCTGTCACTCTTGATCGGAGGAATCCTGATGGCAGCCCTAGGCGCCCTACTGATCTTCGCCCCAAGCGCGCTGGTGTTGTAACCGAAGGTGTCCAAAGTTTTGCCTAGGCCTTGCCTAGGTCAAGCGAGAATCCTGATGGCAGCCCTAGGCGCCCTACTGATCTTCGCCCCAAGCGCGCTGGTGTTGTAACCGAAGGTGTCCAAAGTTTTGCCTAGGCCTTGCCTAGGTCAAGCGACAGATCACCCAGTCCTAACGCCAGTTGGTATAACTACCATCTACCCAGCTCGATTTGCGTTAAAATAGAACTATGACTATTGCTTATATTCGTCCGTATGATGGGGAGCTGGCTTTGGTGCAGGCTGGTTTGGCTGAACATACTATTGTGACGGCGGATTGTGTCCGGGACATTACTGATGCTGACCGTCAGGCGGTGGAGGTGCTTTGTGTGTTTGTGGATTATGAAGTGACCGCGGACGTGCTGGATATGCTGCCGAACCTCAAGTGTATAGCGACACGGTCAGCTGGGTTTGACCATATTGCCTACGAAGCAGCGCAAGTACGCGGGATTGTGGTCACTCGGGTGCCTCACTATGGTGCACGGACGGTGGCTGAGTATACGGTGGCACTGATGTTCGCCTTGTCTCGCAATGCATACCGTGCGTACACCGACATGCAACGCAATGCTAACGTGCAGGCGGTTGGGACATACGAAGGATTTGATTTGTATGGCAAGACACTTGGGGTCGTCGGGACTGGTGCTATTGGTAAAAGCGTCTGTCAAATCGCTCGTGGGATCGGGATGCAAGTGCTGGCACATGACGTGCAGCCAGATCATGAGTTTGCAGTTAAAAACGGCCTCCGGTATGCCGATCTCGATGACGTGCTGGCGCAATCTGACCTGGTAACCCTGCATGTGCCGTCACTACCAGACACGTATCACTTGATCAACGAACAGAAACTAGCCTTGATGAAGTCGGGTAGTTACCTGATCAATACTGCCCGAGGGGAAATTGTTGATACGCTGGCGTTGGTTGCTGCTTTGCGCCTTGGGCACTTGGCTGGTGCCGGACTCGACGTGCTTGAAGGGGAACACGAGCTACGTTCTGAGATTGACTTATTGTCGATTGATGACAAGGCGCACGCACAGTTTGCGACACTGGTAGCTGACCATGCGCTGATTGATATGCCTAACGTGATTGTGACTCCACACATTGCTTTTAATACTGTCGAAGCTAAACGTGAGATTATAGATGTCACCATCGGCAATATTGAAGCCTTGGTTGCTGGTATGCCCCGTAATCTTGTCAATCATGTCTAAGAACATCATAAAAAACACTCATCGCCTGGCCACCAGCCAAGCTCGTTGTGATGCACTGGCTATTGCTGAAGCCGGTTTGCAGGCCATCGACACGCAGACGGTGTTACGTAACTCGGTTGAGCTTGATGGTACCGTGATGCGGGTGGCGGGACAACGGTTTGATTTAGCGCACTATGACCACACGTACGTGATTGGGTTTGGAAAAGCTGCCTGTACTGCGGCGTTTACACTTGAGCAAATATTGATTGACCGGGTTAAAGAAGGGGCGGTGGTGGGCTTGAGTGAGCGAGTCTGTCAGACCATCGATACCTACGCCGGTACGCACCCGATGCCGTCAGCCCAAAACTACACTGCCACTAAACATATCGAGGAAGTCGCCCATCGTGCCAAAGAAAACGACCTGGTGCTGGTGATTGTTTCAGGTGGTGGATCGGCGCTGCTGTGTTCGTCAATGGGAGAGTGTGACCAGGGACAGAAATTGTTTAACGCATTTTTATCCAGCGGCGGCACCATCGAAGAACTAAACACAGTGCGTAAGCACATCTCGCACCTAAAAGGTGGCGGCCTAGCCAAGGTGTTGTACCCGGCAACGGTGGTTAGTCTCATTTTTTCTGATGTACCGGGGGGCGACCTGAGTGCGGTGGCATCTGGTCCGACTTGTTATGATGACTCAACTGTCGAGGAAGCACAGGCAATTATCGACCGCTACGACTTGGGGCAGTTTAACCTCAACGAAACACCTAAAGACCTAACTTATTTTAAGCGGGTACATAACATCCCCATTGTTTCAAACATGACGGCGTTAACTGCGATGCAGGCCGCCGCTTGGACGTTGGGGTATCAGACCGATATCGTCTCGGCCACACAGTATGCCACTGCTGGCGATACCGTCGAGCTACTACAAACTGAGCCAGCCGCAGGCAGTGTGCGTCTGATGGGTGGTGAGACCAAGGTCACTGTACCGCCTGGCAATACCGGTATCGGCGGCCGCAATGGTCAGTTAGCCTTGTCCATGTTGCCCAGGTTGCAACCAGGGCAGGTGTTTGTGTCATTGGCGTCAGATGGGTACGATAACACTGACACTGCTGGGGCGATTGTTGATCAACAGACGGCGGCCACGGCTACTACTCTTGGCTTGTCAATGACAAAGTACGCAGCAGCGTTTGACTCGTATCCGTTTTTTACGGCGGTAGGTGACCATATTGACACCGGAGTGCTTGATTCTAACGTGTCTGATTTGTTGCTGTTATTAACACCAAAAGTGGCTACGGCCACAGACGTCATCACGGATATTACAGCTAAAGTCATCAAAGACTCACGCGGTAATTCGACCATTAGTGTGACGGTTATTGCTGGCGAACATGCTGGTACGTTCGCGGTACCAAGTGGTGCCAGCACCGGTGCGCGTGAAGTATCGGTGGTGCCAGCCTCAGCCGCAGCAACTATTGTGCAAAACGCGATCAGGTCTGCTCTGGTCGGTATGCTTGTAACTGATCAAGCGGCCATCGATCAGAAATTGCGGACATTGGGCGGGGACGCTTCGCTGTCAGGTGTCGGTGGTAACGCAGCGATTGGTGTCAGTGTTGCCGCCTGTAAAGCAGCCGCCGCAGCCCAGGGGCTGCCGGTGCACGCGTACATTGCTGATTTGTTCGGTCATCAGTCCCAAGCTCCCGCCCCTCGTTTGCTTGTAAACCTCATCAATGGTGGTGCTCATGCCAAGGTCGGTAGTTCGATTCAAGAGCATCAAATTATCCCCGATACCGACGACGTTGCAGCGGCACACGTTGCAGCCGTCGCCGTACAACAAACTCTGCACCAGCTGCTGCTCCAGGACTTCGCCCCTAAACAGGTCACTATTGGTGACGAAGGTGGGTTTGTGATCCCGAGCGTTGGCATTGACACGCCGTTTATGTATGTCAAAGCAGCAATTGAGCAGACTAACACCGTTGTCCCGATTTTGATGGGGGCCGATATGGCCGCCAGTTCATTTTATAATAAGGGTGAGTACGAGTTGGAAGGGAAGCGACTGGTTGCTGGTGAATTGCAAACGTTATACCGTAGTCTACACACCCAATTCCCGCAGTTACAGTTAGTTGAAGACCCGTTTGTCGAACATGACTACGCCGCTTTTGCTTGTTACCAAGCGGCGCAGCCAGCGGTGACCTGTATCGGTGATGATTTGACCACCACTAATAAAGCTAGTTTACAAAAGGCTATCACAGCGGGCGCTGTCACCGGGATTATTATTAAACCTAATCAAATCGGGACGCTCAGCGACACTTTGGCCACTATGCAATTGGCGTACGATCACGGTGTGCGCTGTATTGTCAGTCATCGTAGTGGTGAAACCATGGATGACTTCATTGCAGATTTGGCGTATGGTACCAAGTGTTATGGACTGAAAGCCGGCGCGCCCAACCAGCCTGAACGCGCCGCCAAGTACGATAGACTACTGAGTATCACTAACTACAACACGTATGACAACCAATCAAACTAATACCCAAATCGTCGCCACAATTGGTCCTTCTAGCAAGGAGGTGTCAACTCTCATTGCAATGTTTGAAGCCGGCTTGTCAATTGCCCGCCTGAATTTTTCGTGGGGAACGCGAGATGAGCATCGTACATACGTAGCAGCCATCCAAATGGCAGCCGGTCAAGCTAACGTGTCGGCTCCAATTATCCAAGATCTCTCTGGACCACGGGTGCAGACCGGTGCGGGGCATACTCTTGATAGCGACATGACAGTCATTACTGATAAAGACATTTGTGACATTCAGGCTCTAGCTGACCTTAATATAGAATACGTCGCTTTGTCGTTTGTGAAAGACGTAGACGATATCGCACAGCTGCGCAGGCATCTGGCTGACGCCAGATCAACTTCTAAAGTGATTGCTAAAATCGAACGCCCAGAAGCACTGCAAAACCTCGATGACATTATCGCGGCCGCTGACGGCATCATGATCGCTCGTGGCGACCTCGGTGATGCTGTCCCGTATGCAACGTTGCCGTTTATAAAAAAAGACATTTTGCGTCGCTGCAACGCCGCTAATACGCCTGCGATTGTCGCCACCGACATGCTCAGTTCGATGGTCGATCACGACAAACCTTCACGAGCCGACGTGTCAGACATTGCCCACGCGGTGCTTGACGGGGCTAGTGCCACTATGTTGTCGAACGAAACTGCCACCGGCGCCCATCCAGTCAAGGCGGTCGAAGTGATGCGAACAGTGGTGGATGAAGCCGGGCGACATACCAAATGCAGTGTTAATTATTTTTAATCTCTCATAATATAATATAAGCTATGCAACTTACAACAGAAATACAGACATTTATAAATACCGCCAGCGCCAAGGCGCTGGCTACTAACGGCCCAGCCGGCCTCAACAATGTTCCCGTGTCAGTCGTCACGGCTGATGTCGACCAGGTGATCCTCTATAACTTTTTTATGAATAAAACCGCGGCCAACATGGCAGCGTCGGACACATCAGTATCGTTAGCGATCTGGGAAGGGTTGCAGGGGATACAGCTACGAGCCACCGCTATCAGCTACAACGAAGGTGATTTGTTCGCTACCCACCAAGCAGTCATGCAACAACAATTCCCTGACCGCACTCTGCACAGTATTATTGTGCTGACACCAACGGAGCTGTTTGATGTCAGTGTGGGTGAACCAAAGGTGCTGTAGTCTTTTGACCTAGGCCTTGCCTAGGTCAGGGTGGGTTTGTCTGCATTTAGTTGGTTACCTTGCTCTGCGTGTGTTGCTTACAGCTACCCTTTACTGTCACCTCGATCTCATCGACATCAAAATCGGCGATACCTAACAGCTGCTTGAGCTTGGCGTCGGGGGCCTTAAAGTGGATGACTTTTTCGCAGGTGTTGCACACGGCGTGGTGATGGGGTTCTGTCTGGTGTTCGTACTGAGCTTCACCGCCCTGGAGATGGAATTGCTTGATCATTTTTTCTCTGGTGAACAGGTCAAGGGTGCGGTAGATGGTGACCAGGTCCATATCTGGAAGGGAGGTGTGGATGTCAGCCGCACTAAGTGTACCGTGGTGGTTGATTAGCAGGTCGAGAATCGCCTGACGGTTTTTGGTTAGTTTGACGGTCATACAATATTGGTTGCAAGTTATTTGCATTCTAGCAGAGACTTGTTATACTGGCAATTGCAAATCGTTTGCGTTTATATAATTTATTTTTTGGTATGTATTTTGAAGCAATTGTAGCGGCCGTCTGTGTTGCCCTAGCCTCGCTCGTTGGGGCAGTAGTGTTTGGCGGTCATAAGAAACTAGTTGGGATCGAGCGGTTCGTGATTCCTGTCGCAGTGGGGGTGTTTCTAAGTTTGGTGCTGTTTGAACTAATTCCAGAAACACTAGCGTCGTCACCGACCTGGGGTGGAGTTGCGGTGGCAGGAGGTTTTCTCGCGTTCTACGTGTTTGCTCAGTTTTTACATAAACGTTTTCACTCCCTGGGGGTGCAGGACTGTGACCGCAAAACATCAGCCGTACTACTACTGGTTGGTGATGCCTTTCACAACTTGGCTGACGGGATTATTCTGGGGGGAGCGTTTTTGATTGATCCGGCAGTTGGAGTCGCGACGGCGATTGGTCTGGCGTTGCACGAAATTCCGCAGGAAATAGTTGAGTTCGGGGTGTTTATCCGGGCTGGGTATACCCGCCTACAGGCGGCTTTGCGTAACTTGGTGTCGGCGTCTGCGATCGTTGTCGGGACGGTGCTGACACTGTTTGTGTCTGATATTGGTGGTGCCTGGGTGTGGGTGTTGACCGGAATTGCGGCGGGAGCGTTACTCTTTTTGTCGGCTAGCGACTTGTTGCCGCGGATCCACGGCAACCTTAGCACGTACGGTAATATTTGGTATGCGACTATAGCCATAGTGATTGGATTTGTAGCGATGACGTTGATCTTGGATTGGTCACACTCACAGTATGGTCACGGGCACATTGATGATCACGACAGTCACGAGCTAGCGGCAGATGAATACCATAATCAGCTCGAGCACGATGAGGATTACAACCACGCAGAAAAGTATCACAACGATCATATCGATGATGAACACGCCAACTAGGTCTGGTATCATTATTACTATGAAATTAACTTGGCTGACTAAACTGTTTTTATTCGTAGTGTTGTTACTGCCAGGAGTGTCAGCCGGGCAAACAGTTTATAACGAATACCAGGGCACGTACCGCGGGGAAATAGTGTCTATTCTTGAACAGCAGTACCAGGAAGTACCCGGTACTGGGACAGATGTATTGGTGCAGACTGTCTCGATTCGGGTGCTTGATGGGCCTAAGGAGGGTGAGGTGCTAACGATTGAAAACGAATATCTAGAGCTTGGTGTTGGGGACAAGTTTTACTTTAATCACAACGTTTATATCGACGGTACCGAGTCTTACTTTGTAACTAACATCGACCGCCGCGATGCCTTGTTGTTTTTTGTGGGGTTGTTTGTGGTGACGATTGTAGTGTTTGGCGGCTGGCAGGGGGTACGGTCGCTCATCGCGCTCGCGGGTAGTTTTGTAGCTATTTTCTATGTGCTATTACCGGGTTTGGTGGCGGGGTACAACCCTCTGTTTTTAAGTATGGTGGTAGCTTCGGGGGTGTTGTTTGCGGCGATATTTTTTACTCACGGCTTTAACCGTGAGTCTTTGGTGGCGTACGGCGGGACTATGTTGGCCGTCTTGATCACCAGTGTCTTGGCGATTGTAGCTGTGCTACAAACTAGTTTGACCGGGTTTGTGACTGATGAATCGGTGTTTTTGAATTTTGCCACCGATGGCACGCTGAACTTTACTGGACTACTGTTGGGGGCGATTATTATTGGAGTGCTGGGAGTGCTCGACGATATCGCGGTCACCCAAGCGGCCGTGGTAACTGAGTTGTACAACAGCAACAAAGAGTTAACGGCACGCGAGGTATACACCAAAGCTATCCGCGTCGGACGTGAGCACGTGGGAGCGTTAGTGAACACGTTAGTGCTAGCGTACGTGGGAGCGTCATTGCCGCTCTTGATGTACTTCCACTTATCACCACTTAATTTTTGGTCGTTGGTGAACTCAGAGCTCTTTGCTACCGAGATCGTGCGGGCGATCGTCGGCAGTATCGGATTGGTTTTGACAGTGCCGATTGTGACTGGCTTGGCGGTGTACTTCCTACGCGACTATGTGCCTAAACACGGACACAGTCATGGCCACAGTCACTCACAGCAGTAGCATCAGACAGTTTTGCTGCCAAAGTATCAGCACGGTATACTGGCACTATAGTTATTAAATATAAAAATAATTTGTTGTATGTCTACAAAAGTTGAAATGATAGAAAAATATACTGCGCAGTTGCAGGAGTTAGGAATAGCGGTGGACGACAAAGTGTTGGAGATGACGACAGACGCCTGTGGCCCGGCCAACTACAGCGCAGATGGTCAACTAGTGGCTGCTACCGACCCAGATGAAGTTGATCGAGTATACACCGGGTTTGTGGCAGATGAACTAGCCGAAACTGACAAAGAAAAAGGGCTGGCAGTAATTACTGAAGTTCTCGAGCAGATGAGTGGTATCAACCACAAGTACCGAGCGGTAGTGTATTACCTACTGGCCAAAAAATACGGAAAGTAAGCTGTCGGTGCATATGCATACCCAACCTAACAAAAAGCGATCCTGAGGGATCGCTTTTTGTTAATGAGCAATCGCCAGGCAGATTAGCTTTGTATTGGGTGGCAGCTGTGGTGCCAGCGTGGCCCGCGCCGCGGCCATGGTCGCGCCTGTGGTGACTACGTCATCTAGTAATATGACAGTACCCACCAGTTGTTTTGCTGCGTTCTGGTTGCACATAAACGCCCCTCGCTGCTGGGTCAGTCTGACGGTTTTGCTGACGTGGCTTTGGGCGGGGGTGTTAGCTGTCTTGCGGATTAGGTCGCTGCGGACACGATCCTGGTACTGGCTGTGTTGCAAAATAGTATCCAGATGGTGGTAGCCGCGCGTGCGCGTGCGTCTGGGACTGCTGGGGATCGTAATGAGAGTTGGGTTAGGAAACTGGTTCAGTGCAGCGTCCAGCTGCTTGGCCAGCTGCCTAGCCGATTGGGTATGGTAATGAAATTTATTATTACGAATAGCCTGCTTTGTTACCGCATCAGCGTAGCGCACGATAAAGTGAGTGCCGCGGAATTGCTGCATACTTGGTGGTGTGAAGATACGGCAGTCTGGCTCAGGCCATAACAAGTCACAAAAAAGTCTCCACGGATTACCCATAGGTAGTAGTATATCGTGAGCGCCAGCATGCTACTATTTTACCTAAGAACTATCTGTCTATGGGCTTACTATCCAATCTAATACAATCGGTTAATCTGCAAAGCAACACGGCAAACGTGGTGGGTATTGATATTGGATCATCTTCGATTAAGGTGGTCGAACTTGAGGATCGGGCTGGGGTTATTACGCTGCTGACATATGGTGAAATCCAACTTGGACCATATGTTGAAAAGTCCTTAGGTAGTGCCGTACAACTTAATCCTAAACAAGAGCAAGCAGCGCTGGTTGACGTGATTCGAGAATCAGCGGTCAAATCTGGGCAGGCGGTGTTCGCA
>Ga0136561_1000304_pt1 | contig 17100 bp, 13 predicted proteins | sample AntRauMeHopE1498_FD_104641 | JGI IMG/M metagenome (GOLD analysis project Ga0136561, IMG submission 104641) | Saline lake microbial communities from Rauer Islands, Antarctica - Metagenome Hop E1 #498 | ecosystem: Environmental > Aquatic > Non-marine Saline and Alkaline > Saline | place... | reverse complement strand
TGTCGCCGAGTATGCCCGCCAGCTCAAACAGGTTGGCTCCGCTGCGGGCCATCTGTGTTGCGGCGGTGTGGCGCAGACCGTGCCGGGTCAGCAGCAGATACCGCTCGCTGTTCAGCGCCTTTGCTGCCCGCTTCATAAACCATTCAAACGCCGGACGGATGGGCATATCGGTGTCCAGCACGTACTCCCCGCCCCGCTCCCGCTTCATCATGTCCAGAATTGGCAGAGACCAGCTTGGTATCGGCACAGGGACGCGGCGCTTGGTCGTGCCCGACGCGGTAAACCGGAACTGCTTTTTGTCTAAGTCGACCTGGTCCCAGCGCAAGGTTTCGATAGACCGCCGCCGCGCCGCAGACGCCAGCGCCAGCACAACAAACCTGGCCGCTCGGCTCATGCGGCCGTGTCCGTCGGAGTCCGCCATTCCGAACTGTAGCAAGGCGTCTGTCTCAAATTCATACAAAAAGAACTCGCGAGCAGCGCCGGCGGCAGGTAATTGTATCCAGGGCGCGCTGTCCGCAGACAGGCGCTTCGTGTTGACCAGGTAATTTACGGCGGCGACCAAGATTGCCAACTCACGCCGAACGGTGCCGGACTTCACGGCCCGGCCGGTCGTGCCGAATTTACCCCCCATGCGCCCGGTCGTGTACTTGACGACCTTGGTGTCTGTGATCGCGTCCACGGGCTCTTTGCCGAGCCCCCGGGTCAGGTTAGCGATACACACGTCGGCCCGCTCTGCGCTGCCTTCGGTGTTGCGCTGGCCTACGATCTGTTTGCGGTACAGTGCGAGAGCCTGGGTGACGGTCGGATTCTTCTTTGAACTGCGATGATCAATGTCCGCAGTCAGAAAAGCCGCAAGGGCTTTTTGAGCGGTGCGGCTGTCTTTGGTGCCGGCCGTCTTACGCAGGGACCGGCCGTCTTGTGTGTATCGAATTTCATAAACGCCGTACTTGTTAACCGCCAGGTACGGGCCTTTGTTGGCGCGCGGCATGGTGTTCTCCTGTTCTAAAGGTTCTTGTAGTCGATAGGATGTGAGCAGCTGGTCGCGCCATGTATTTCGTTTTGCTCTGCGGCGCGGCGCGCTATTTCTTCATGAGCAAACACTCGCGCCAGGCCGGTTATCTTGGCGCGCAGGTCTTCTGACCAGTCCTCGGCGTCCCCCCAGTTCAGGGGCACTGCGACGAACATCAGCAGCGCATCCCACATGAACGCGCAAGTGCGGTAACGCTCTGGCTCTATCGGCGCGAAATCGTCCGAATGTTTCACCTCGTCAAACGGGGGCTGCACCGTCATAACGTCCGGCGCATGCGCGCCTTTCACGGACAGTACCCGGCCGGCAGACATGCCGCCAATCAGCAGCACAGGCGTTGTTGAAGTCGGCGTCATAGCGTTTGGTCCTCTTTAGCTGCAGCAGGCGCAGGCTCTTGCTGCAGGATGGTCATTATCTTGAGTGCCTGCGCGGACGTGACCAGTCGGTTCAGGCGCATCCAGACCTGGCCAGGGTGTCCGGTGGATTCTTTAATCTCAAGACTCGGATTGTCGCTGTCGATAGCAGACGCGACGGTGTTCGGCAGCAGCTCGTGCGGAGACAGGCCCAACGTCTTTGCCATGTTGTTGAGCGACTTTGGCTCCGGAAAAGAACGACCACGTATGTAGGTGCTGACGCTGTCCCGGCCGATATCGGACCGACGGGCCAGCTCGGATTGATTCAGACCACGATCAAGCATGAGCTTTTGCAGTCGACGCCCAAACTCTTGTTTTGTGAGCATGCGCGGCTCGGTATCGTGACCGACGGACGTTGATTCAGGCAAGTGAGTACGAGAGTTTGGCATTGGCATTTCCCTTTTATATCAATTTATTACGTCGCTATAGTTGTTCTCGTAACGCGAATATGGACGTTCACATAGGTACAAGATGCAACAAAGTGTCGTAACCTGTCAACAAAAACTGTCGCTAACGCTATACACAGCTGCGGGCTCTGCGGGAGTTTTGCGCGGCGCGCTCATATAATGGATGTTGATTTGTGCGACAGACTGTAGTTAACTATTACCTACAATCCATCGACACGGCGCTGACATGAGCCAATCACAGACCCAAGACCTCGACGTGCAACGTGTGGTCGCCCACTTCGGGGGCCGCCAATCGTTGACGAATAAACTGCAAAAAGCCGGCTCGGACATCGCGAATGTACGGGTGCTGGACGGCTGGATTTTTCGCGGTCGGATACCGTCGCCACGGCTCATAGAGATAGCCAAGGTGGCTGCAGCGGAACATCGGACTTTCGACATTCTGATGTTTCAGAAGAAAGAACAGCCGTAAATCCCCCAGACTCTTGGGTGTGGCTCTTTCCCCGCCGCACCTTTTAGCCTCGCTCACGCGGGGCTTTTTTTTTTAAACCCCAACCATGCGCCCAAGTGGAAACAGCCGGCCGACAACGGCAGACAGCTGTCCGACAGATGTTATACTCAAATAAACAACACAACAGCTTGTCGTAATCAAAAGTTGCTGATAATGTTGGCCCTCTGTAGGGGGAATGCTCTACAGCAATACACCACCACCGATAATAGGAAGACGCATGTCCCGAACACCTAGCCTCAGTACACGGACAGATACAGACTTTAACGTCACGACTGGCGCGCAACTTAAACTGACGCACACCAACCCCGCAGCGGCCAGGACAGAAATATCCGAAGACGACCAGATCGTTTTGCGGATATGTGAAATCGCGATCAGCAATGGCTCGGCCGAAAGCGACCCTGACCTGGGCACTATGGTCGATGCCGCGCTGGCCGATCTACGCCGACGACATCCGGACCTGCTCCGCACCGCCAAGATCAAGACTGTCGGCAGCTGAAAAGCGTTCGTTTTTATTTGGACTCAATGTCGGATTTGCAGACAGACAGAAATCACTAATAACGACAAACGAGGGCGACCATGATTAACGAAAACCCATTTGACGAAATGCGCTTCGCGCTGCAGGCCGCCAGGCGCGCGCAGGCCGCAGTAGACAACAACACGGACACAATGGCGTCGATGCTGGTTAACCGGCTACGCCGGGCGGAAGTCCAGCCCGCTACGCTGCGCAAGCTCAAAAAAGAGTTGGCGCAATTCAACATGGCAACAGGCAAATGGAAGGACTAACGATGAACACCGACAACGATGCCTGAATACTACCGCTACCAGCTAGAAGGCGGCGCTTGGCTGGCAGAGCGCACCGACGCCCTGCTGGCCGACAAAGCCGGGCTTGGCAAAACCTGTCAGGCAATCATGGCGGCGGACTTGCGCGGGGCCAAGAACATTCTGGTCCTGTCGCCCAGTGCGGCGAAGTACAACTGGGTAAAAGAGTTCGCCAAGTTTTCGACCAACGTCCGGCCGGTCAACATGCCGTCCGCCCGGGCTAAGTTTTCCGCCGGCGGACTGACAGTGGTCAATTACGACATCGTGGCCAGGCCCGGTCTGTTTCACCAACTGCAGCGGCAGCGATGGGACGTTTTGATTTGTGACGAAATGCACTTTCTTAAAGCCGGCGAAGAAAGCCAACGCGGCAAGGCGGTTTTAGGAAAGTCCGATTCACTGGTCCGCAGCGCCGAGTGCGTATGGGGGCTGTCCGCCACACCCAGCCCGAATCATCCTGGCGAGCTATACCCGTGGCTGTCTGCGGTGTCGCCGGCGTGTCTGGCCGGAATACCGGATTACGAGAAATTCCTGACGGCATACACCGAGCATTATTTCCACGAGAAATACGGTCTGCGCGTCGTCGGCTCCAAGAATTTAGACAAGCTCCGAAAACGACTGGCGACGGTCATGCTGCGCCGAGACAAGTCCGTGCTGAACTTGCCGCCGCTGCGCATCGGCACCGTGACCGTGAAAGGCAAACAGCTGCCGGAGCTGGCCAGCGTCGAGGACCACGCTGACGCGAAGAAACTGCGCGACGTTCTGGTCACTCTAAAGAATGACCCGACGGCGCACGGATTCGACGAAGCCATGGCCGCTTGCGACAAAGAGCAGTTAGCCCGTCTGCGCCGGCTGGTCGGCATCGTTAAAGCCTATCCGGTTGCAGACATGGTGATCGACGAGCTGAACGGCGGCACTGAAAAAATCGTGCTGATGTGCTGGCACAAAGAAGTTATGGATATTTTAGCTGCGGCACTGGTGAAGTTCCGCCCGGTCCAGATACGCGGCGGCGTGTCCGCACTCAAAGCACAAGAAGCGGTAGACCTTTTCCAGAAAAACCCCAACGTCCGCGTGTTCATCGGACAGATACAGTCGGCCGGGACAGCGATCACGTTGACGGCCGCGCACGATACGCTTTTTGTTGAGTCGTCCTGGGTGCCAGGCGAAAACGAGCAGGCGGTCGAGCGCATACACCGAATTGGGCAAACCAGCCCATGCCTTGCCAGATTCGCAAGTCTGGAAGGTTCCGTAGACGAACTGGTGACGGGCGTAGTCGCCCGCAAAGTCGCCAGTCTAGTCGAACTTTATGACAACTAAGAAGGACAGACACATGGAATTGCACCTGAGTATCAACACCCAGCACGACGGCCACGACCAGATTCGCAAGGCCATCGCCGCGCTGTCCGCGTTCAACGTCGCCATGCTGGATATCTCTGCCGAGGATATGTCTGGGACGAATACCACTGGGCCGACAAAAGCCGAAATGGAGTACGAGCCTAAAACGACGCAAAACGAAGGTGACGACGAGTCCGCAGAAGACGAAGTCGAGCCCGAAGTCGAGCCCGAAGCCGAAGCCGAAGCCGAAGCCGAAGCCGAAGCCGAAGCCGAAGCCGAAGCCGAAGCCGAAGCCGAGCCTGAGCCCAAGAAAAAAGCCGCGCCAAAGAAAAAGCCTGCTGCCAAAAAAGCCGAGCCCGAGCCCGAAGCAGAAAAAGCCGAAGACGCCGAGCTGACTGCAGTCGATGTTCGTGAAGCATTGATGGCTGTCTGCAACACGAAAGACGCCAAGTCGGCTTTTGATGTGCTGTGTACGTTCGGCGACGCCCGGTCCATCGGTGATGTCCCGAAAGAGCAGTGGCCCGAGCTGGTCGCGAAGCTGAAAGAAGCCTTAGAGGGGTAACCCAGCATGGCCGCACACGCACAACTAGGAGCGTCCAGCGCAAAACGCTGGATGACATGCCCCGGTTCGGTTGCCGCGTCTGCGGACAAGCCGAACAATACGACGGTATGGGCGGCCGAGGGCACGGCCGCGCACGAGCTGGGCGAGCGGTGTCTGCAGGACAGCCAGCAACGACTGCGCCCAGCCAACTACGCCGGCGAAATAATCGCGGTGGCAAAGGACGGCGGGAACTGGGAGTTTGCGGTAAACGACAACATGATCGGCGCAGTGTCGGTTTACGTCGATTACGTCCGCGACATCATGGAACCCGGCGATATTCTTATGGTCGAGTCCCGGGTGTCACTGGCCGGCATGGGCGAGCCTGGCGAAGATATGTTCGGCACGTCCGACGTGATCTTGTATCGGCCAGGCACGAAAGAGCTGTGGGTAATCGACTATAAACACGGCTCCGGAATTGCGGTTGATGCGACAGACAACCCACAATTATTGTATTACGGGCTTGGAGCCTGTTTACTTTTACAACAGCCTGTCGTACAGTGTCATATCGTTGTCGTGCAACCAAGAGCGCCGCACCCCGACGGACCGATACGCAGCCAGACCATTGCTGTTATTGAATTAATGGAATGGGGGTACAAAGAACTGATGCCGGCCGCACGAAGAACGCGGGAAGAAAACCCGGCTCTTATCGTTTCTGCCGAGTGTCGATTCTGTCGGGCTGCAGCTACATGCCCCGCCCTACACAGCGAAGCCCTGGAGCGCGCAATGTTGGATTTCAACGAAGAAGAACGCACGATAGAACCGAAAATGCCCGTAGAGCAAATGTCGGGCGCACAGGTCCGCATGGTGCTGGATAATGCGTCGCTGATCACCGCTTGGATAAACGCCGTGCAGAAGTACGCGCACGACGAGCTGGAAGCAGGGCGCGACCCGGCCGAAAACAGATACAAGCTGGTCCAAAAGCGGCCAATGCGCAACTGGGTAGACGCGGACGCAGTAGCGGACACGCTTTGTATGGTCTACGGCCTGGGCGACGAGGACATCTTTGAGGAACCCAAGATGAAATCGCCGGCAAAGATCGAAGAAACATTGAAGGCGCAGACGGTATCGCTGCCGCGCAAAGAATCCGCCGCGCGGAAAAAAGACATAAAGAAATTCGTAGACTCGCTGGTCAGTGCGGTGTCGTCAGGGAACACACTGGCGCACGTCAGCGACAAGCGCGAAGCAGTGACCAAAGGGCCGGTTACTGATTTTGACGAAGACTAGGCCCGTACTCTCAAACTCTCTCAAACTGTAGGAATGTAATTATGGCTAAGCCAAAAACCCCCATCGGTCGTTTGTCCTTTCCGGCGCTGTTCGTAGCAACAAAGCCTAAAGGCGATAACAACGCCGAACCGAAATACAACATGACGCTGATCATGGACAAAGCGGCCCAGGCAACGCCGGAATTTAAGGCGATGAAAGACTCGGTTGCCGCGGCGCTGTTAGACAAGTTCAAGACGGCACCGAATAAGTGGAAGTCTCCGTTCTTGACCACGAAAGACCTGGACGAAGTGCCCGACGGCTACGACGCAGATTGCGTGTTCGTGCGCATGTCCAGCAAGACCAAGCCTGGCGTCGTCGGCCCGAACCCACAATTCCCCATCGAAGACGCGGACGAAGCCTATGCCGGGTGTTATGTCCGGGTGTCATACAACGTCTACGCATGGGACCACCCAACAGGTGGTAAAGGCGTGAGCATCGGACTGGGTAACGTGCAGAAGATTAAGGACGGCCAGCCGTTCGGCAGCCGCACGAATCCGGAAGACGATTTCGACCAGGTGGAAGGCGGCGAGTCCGACCCCCACGCAGAAATGTTCAAAGTCTAAGCTGGTTTTTTGCCGACACGGATGTCGGTTTTGTAGACAGACAATCAACACCAAATCACCAAAAGGAATACCGAACATGAGCCACGACCCTATCAAAGTCTTGATTGCCCAAATGGAAAACCATGCCGGTGCGCGCACTAAAGGCGAAGACGCGCCAATGACGTTGGCCATGCGCCGCGAACATGCCAGAAAAACACTTCTCCTGGCCAAGCAGTACCTTGCTCCGCGCGCTAACCCGCTGAAAGTCGGCGACGTTGTCCAGTGGAAACAAGGCATGCGCAACCGCCGAGCCCCCGAGGGCGGACGGCCGGCCGTTGTGATGTCCATTCTGAGCGAGGTTGTCTACGACCGGGAATCCGAACCAGGCTCGCCGTATTTCAGGGAGCCGCTGGATGTAATCTGCGCAACGCTGACTCCGGACGGCGAGTTCATGTTGTTCCACTTAGACAGCAACAGGCTTGAACACTACGACGAGTTCCCGGCCGAAGGTTCGCACCCTCACTGATACCCACAACACCGACAACGGCCGCCATTGAGCGGCCGTTTTTATCTGAGGACGGACCATGATTATCCCCGCGATACCACAATCCAAGACCGATCAGCAAAAGCTGGTCGACGCAGAAAACGAAATCCGCGAGCTGCGGAAAGCTGCCAGCAACCTGAAAGACAAAATCAGCGACCTGGAAGACGAGCTGTCTTCCTGTGAGTTAGACAGCTTCGACACTGAAAAAGCCGAGAACGTGCAGACCATCATCGACCGCATCCACTACACCACGCCCGGGCTGAAACACGTCCTGCTGGCCGGGGGCGCATACCACAACGACGTGCATGAGCTGCTGAAAACCCTCGGCATGCCTTACGAACTGGAGTAGTGCCATGCCGACAATTCACGCAGACCTTGAGACCCGCAGTGCGGTCGATCTGAAAAAGACCGGCGTTCATATATATGCGAACCATCCGACGACCGACGTGTGGTGCCTGAAATGGGCAGTAGACGACGGCCCGATACAACTTTGGATACCCGGCATGCCCGCGCCGGAGTACCTGAACCGCTTGATAGCAGACCGGGAGACGTTCTGCGCCCACAACGTCTCGTTTGAGTATCACATCTGGCGCTACATCATGGTCGAGCGGTACGGCTTTGAGTCACTGACGCTCGATCAACTGGATTGCACGGCCGCCCGCGCCGCCATTCAAGCATTGCCCCGGTCGTTAGAGGGCTGCGGACAGGCGCTCGGTCTGGACGTTCAGAAAGACAAGAAGGGCCACGCGCTTATGCTGCGCATGGCGAAACCCCGCAAAGCGCGCAAGCACGAAGACACCGACGTGCTGGTCTGGTGGGACGACGACGAGCGCAAACAGTCGTTGTACGATTATTGCGAAACCGATGTGGTGGTCGAGCGGGAATTAGACAAGCGACTACGGCCGATGTCGGACTGGATGCGCAAAATCTGGCTGATGGATTTCCGGCTAAATCTGCGCGGTGCACCAGTGGACCTGCCGTTCGTGCTGAATGCCAAAGCCGTCACCGATCTTATGGCCGACGACTTCGACCGCAAGATCAGAGACCTGACCGGCGGTGCCGTGCCGAAGACCAGCGACGCCGGCGCACTGCGCATCTGGACCGGCGAACAACTGGGCCGCCAGATAGACAGCTTAGACAAAGCCTCGCTGACAGACTTACTGGCGTCTCCTGGACTGCCAGATCACGTCACAAAGGCACTCACGCTGCGCCAGTCCGCCGGCAAGTCGTCTAACGCAAAGTGGGCGCAGTTCATCAACCGCACCGACCTGAACGATCTGCGCACCCGTGAGACGCTGCTGTTTCACGCAGCCAGTACAGGACGCTGGGGCGGCCGGGGTATCCAGCTCCACAACTTGCCGAGCAGGACGCCGGTCTCTGCTACCGAAATCCGCCAGGCCATTCGGATACTGAGCGAAAACGACCCGTATTCTGCGTACCTGATTCTGCAAATGTCGTTCAGCCATTCGGTCGCCGAGGTGCTGTCCGCATGTATCCGGGGCGCGATATGCACCATTGCCGGCGAAGAACAAAAAGTCGCTGACTACTCAAACATCGAAGGCCGAGTAAACGCCTGGCAAGCCGGCGAAGAATGGAAGCTGCAGGCGTTCCGCGACTTTGACGCCGGCACGGGACCGGACTTGTACAAGGTGTCTGCGGCCGGCATCTACGGCATATCCGTCGAAGACGTGACGAAGCTCATGCGTCAGATCGGCAAGGTATCCGAGCTGGCACTGGGCTACCAGGGCGGCCCGTCTGCTTACGACTCTATGGCATCGAACTACCAAATCAACATCGCCGAGTTTTACGACACGGTTATACCCAACGTCGACCAGGCATACGTCGCCCGCGCGCGCGAAGCCTGGGCAAACTATGGTCATCGCGGCGACATGATAGAGCGGGCCTGGCTGACCGCCGAAGTGGTCAAGCTGGCCTGGCGCGACAAGCACCCTGCCATCGTTCAGTCGTGGTCGGACTTAGAGTTGGCCGCCATTCGGGCTGTCCGCAGTCCCGGCTCTGTCTCTTTTGCCGCCAAAGTCGCGTTCTTTTGCGACAACGTCAACGGCACCCCGTTTCTGATGTGCCGGTTACCGTCCGGCCGTCTGCTGTATTACTGCCGGCCCCGGGTAATCGACAAGAAAACACCCTGGGGAAGTGTGAAGCCTTTGCTGACTTATATGTCGGTGAACTCCACAACCAAAAAGTGGGAGCAGCAATCGACCTATGGCGGGAAGTGGTGCATCGCGCAGGGCACACCTGTTTTAACCGAACGGGGGCTCGTGCCTATAGAGGATGTAACGGCCGCGCATCGTGTATGGGACGGCTTCGAGTGGGTGCGTCACGACGGACTGGCAAGGCAAGGTTTTAAAGAAACGATAGAAGCGCACGGCGTCCGAATGACGCCGGAGCATGAAGTTCTTACAGAGCGAGGATGGGTTCGTGCATCACAGAGCGAGAGATATACGCGGGCTAACTGTCGGCTTCCTTCGGGCTACGACATACCTCGGCTCCAACGGGAAAAAATCGGTATGGAACGTGGACTGCACCGCTTGCGGGGCGACAGTGCGCAGGGAAGCTACCGAACTGTTGAAGCAAAAGAAGAATGGCGTATGGGCATCTTGCGGGTGCCAGCGGGGGGCAACTGTCGGGGCGAAGCAATCTACACACCAAATGTCACGCCACCCAGGGTACGCAGTCTGGCGAGGTATGGTGTCTCGCTGCACCAGGCCAACGCATCCTGCATGGGAAAACTACGGAGGGCGGGGGCTTCGTGTGTGCGAGAGCTGGCTGCGCTTCGAGAATTTTTGGAGAGACATGGGGCCGCACTACCGGCCGGGACTGTCGCTGGAGAGGGCCGACAACGAACAGGGTTATTGTCCGCAGAATTGCCGCTGGGCAACGCCGACGGAACAGGCGAACAACCGCCGAAATTCCGTCAGAGTAGAGACTCCGGAAGGGATGATTACTCTAGCGCAAGCAGCACGTATCTTCGGAGTGAAGCGGTCGACACTAGCCTATCGGCTGGCCCAAGGATGGGCGGCCCCTGCACTGTTCAGGCCGGCAGGAAGCAACACGTCTACGACCTAGTGAATGCTGGTCCTCGACGCCGGTTCACCGTTTTAGACAAGAACGGACTCCCGCTTATCGTTCATAACTGCGAGAACATTTGCCAGGCGATCAGTTTTGATCTGATGGCAGAAGCCATGGTCCGCACCGAAGCCGCTGGATACCCCCCGATATTGTCCGTCCACGACGAGATCAGCGCCGAGACCGTCGAAGGCGTCGGCTCGCTTGAAGACTTTGAACGACTCATGTGTGAGCTGCCGGCGTGGGCGGCCGGCCTACCCATCGCGACCGAAGGTTTCGTAGACAGGAGATACCGCAAATGAGTATGCACCACATCGTTCGCATTGATATGTACCTGCCGAACCACACGAAGCTGTTTACGGACGTGGAGCATTACCGCTGGGCCTGGGTGGCGAAGATGCTGGTCCGGGTGTACAACCTGGCCGACCGACACATACCTGGCGGCGGCGAATTATATGCTATTGCTACTTATGAGGTGGTGGAACAATGCGACAAGGTGTAGTACGGTTGCGCTCTTGCTGTGCGTTAAGCGGGGCGCTAAACCCCGCATGCCTGTTGACTTTGTAGACAGGCGGCGCTGCACCCCCTGTCTGCACTTGTAGGCTGTAGACAGACAGCGTCCTACATAGCACTCATAATGCTGGGGTCGGTGGTTCGATTCCACTCCTTGCTACCAGATTTCTCCCTGTAGATTCAAGCACTTACGAGAATCTACAGGGAGCCTACAAAGCCTGTCTACATCCATTCTGCGCGTTAACTGCGCGTTACGTCCTTCACTTGTACTTGCTATCGCTGCCGCCGTACTTGCTACCGCTGCTGCCATATTTGCCTTTGCTTCCCCCGTATTTATCGGCCCCGGCAGTGCCCGCTCCCGTCTCAAACAGGCCGGTGATCGGCTGCGTTCCTCGCTTCGTCTGGCGTTCGCCGTTGAGGGCGTCAGTGACCAGGGGCTCCCCGCGAGGGATGGCGTAGGTGGTCGCGCCGACCGCCAGCAAGCTGAACGGGACCGGCGTCAGAGCCAACTGCAGTGCCGGCTCCATTATCCAGTTATACAGAGCTTTGGTTGCGTTGCGCTCGGCAGTGTTCGTGCTGTCGCTGTTGCGCAGGAGCGCCGCTATCACGTCATCCGTCGCACCGCCGACACCGCCCAGGAACGGACCGACCAGCGAAGTCAGTACCGGCCGGTTATACCGAACGCCGGACAGGCTTTGCATCCACGGGTCCGCAGCGCCAAACAGGCCCGCCCGACTCAGAGCTTCTTCCAGCTTGGCCTGCTTGGTTCGATCACGTCCGTTCGGGTCGTACACTTCGCGGCGCAGCTCACTCAGCATGGCCTGGAACGCGACCAATACGCCCAGGGTCGCCGTCATCGACAAGGTAACCGCTGCTGCTTCCAGGCGGCCCATGTCTTTTCCAGTGATCGTGTTAGCGCCCAGCCGTGCGTAACGATTTAAGACATTCTTCTGAAACGCATACCCGAACGACTGTAGCTGGAACACCACTGCGCCCAGCGGCGAGGTGGCCCACTTCGGCCGGGTCGAGTTAGACGGGCGCATAACGGTCTGGTCGGTGAACCGCAGAACCGCAGTCTTGTAATACTTGCCGACTTCGCCGGCACGACTGACCTGTTCAAACGTCGGGTAGTTGTCCCCAAACTCGCGGACGAACTTGCCGAACTCGGCTTCTTTGCCGGCCGGCACTCCCAGCTCCCGCAAGAACAGGGCGTTTTTACGGCTGTCGCTGCCTGCCATATCCTTTGCCAGGCGGCGCAAGAAGACCTGTCCGTTTTTCAACGTGGTAACCCGGGTGTAATTGGTCAGCTGCTCCAGCAGGTTGCGACGGAAGAACGCGGACATCGCCTGACTTTGTATCTGGCCGACCGGGTCTCCGCCGGCGAACCGGGCCGCCATCAGGTGGTTGGAACCGTGACCTGCTATAGCGCCCAGGTCTTGCGTAAACTCATACGCTTGTTTCAGGGAAAAGCTCCTGCCCGAACCTGTCATGCCGCGCACAGTATTCCAGACATGGCCGCCGATGTTGTTCGCTACGTTGGTAAAGTCGCCCACCACATTTCCGGTGGCCCCGCGCATAGGTGCCAGCACCAGCTCGCCAAGCGAGGCAATGGCGGATTTTTCCAGGGTCGCCAGCGTCGTCCAGGTCCGCAGTGCGGACAGCGTGTGCTGCCAGTTTGAGCCTGTGGAGCCGCGCTGCACCCCGGCCGATGCCGCCACCAGATCGCGCAGATCGCCGAACACGTTCTGCGTATCCGGGTCTTCTTTGGTCATCTTTTCTTCCAGCTCGTTCCACTTCGTCCAGCGATCGCCGAAACGTCGGGCTATCTCGGCCCGGCGGACGGCGCGTTGGGTGTAGCCGCCCAATACCGCGTTGATGTCGCGGACGTAGAACTGCTCCAGATTCTTAGCGGCTTCCTTTGAGAATACACGGCTGCTTGTGAAGTCCGTGCCCATGCCGCTAGGAGCCTCGTACCCAGGAGTGCCGCTGTCGCCGAAAATCGTGTTCTCCCAATACGCCTCGCCCCGGGTGCGCGCTTCGGAATCACTCATGGCCTGTCCGTTCTCCCGGGCCGTCTGCTTGTACGCTTTCGCCGCTGCCGTCACGAACTCGCCACGCTTACGTGCGACCAGTCCGCGCTCCAGCTCGCGAGGGAAGTATCCGTTTTTGACTTCGCCGATTTCGACGCCGGCTTCTTTCATGTATTTCAGTTCGGCTTTGACGAACTTATCCAGCATGTTCGCAGCTTCGCCCAGTGTGCCTACGCGGGACAGCCGTGGGTTTTCGACACGGGCAATCACGTCCGCGTCTTTCAGGTTGGCGTCTTTTATAAACGCCACCAGCTTGTCGACTTCGCCCAGGCGCGTAGCCATGCGCGAACTGACCGCCTCGTCCATTGTCTGTGTAACGCCGTCGCCACGCCCGGCCGTCGCATGAAACATATCCGGAATAGACTTCATGGTCGGACTGTCGAACTTGCCGACCAACAAACGCATGCTGCCGTCTGTCGAGGCCATTACCGCACGGAACAAGTCTCGTCCTACAGATGCCTTGGTTGCGCGTCCGGAGCTTCTGAGCCCGCCTGCAGCGTCTCGGACGCCCTGTGCCATTTTCGACACAGTCGCGGGGAAGCCCTTCCACTCTTTACCGGAGCCGCCGGCAGTCTCGGCCGCCCGCTTGATGTATTCGCCAGGGTCGATACGCGGCAAGTCTTCGGTGAGCGTCAGACCTTCTTTGCCCAGGTTGCTCGGCAGATAGTTGCCCAGGTGCCGCACGTCTCCGTTGGGAACACTTTGGTCTACGTCGATCAGCTTTTTAGACACTTCGATCACGTCGGACAGCAGCGAGTCGTCGGAACTTTTCATGCCCAACGCTTTGCGGACCATAGCGACAAAGTCGTCGAACAGCGTCCGCCCTTTACCCATGCCAGGCAGAGTTTTCAAGAACGCTTGAAACTCCGGATTGGTCAGGCCGTAGGTAGGCAATTCAGTCACCCTGCCGATCACTTCGTTAATAGCGGTCTTCGTACCAAGACTTAAATCCGCGTACTTGGTGAGCATATTCTCTTTGCGCCATTTCGTGATTCGGGCGCGGATAGCTTCGGCGTCATCCACTACCGATCTGTCGAGCTTGAAATTGATCGCCCGGGCCGTGGTCGCGTGAACCAGCTCGTGAACAATAACCTCGGACACCAGCAGCTCCGGGGCGTACTGGTCATACAGCGGGTCGCCTTTGCCGTTGATCATCTGATTCAGAAAGGACAGGTCTATGGTCACTGTCCGGTCGGCTTCGTTGATCTTGCGGGAGTAGGTGCCCCGCGCACCGCCGCCTGATTTAATCTCGATTGCCAAATCCGCCATCCGACTATTGCCGTCCAGCGCCTTGATAACAGGCAGGTGTGCCTCGATGCCGGCCGCACGGGCAATCTCGATCAGCTTCTCTGGCGTAGGGTTCGGGTCTTTCGCCAGCGCCTTGAGACGTTTGAACAGCTCTTTGGCAGACACGGGCTCAGGCTCAGACGCGACCGCCTCGCTGTCTTTACCGACGCGGCTCAGTGAGCCCCCGCGCGTTTTAAATTCAGACGCGGAGTCACGACCTGCGAACGGACGGAGCTTTCCCTCGTAATCTTTTGCGGACACGTTGCTGGCGACTTTTTTCGCGCCCGCCCGGCTGCCGCTCAACGGCTGTCCGACAGGGGTCGTAAACGTGCCGTAGCCTTTGCCGTCCGCGTCTTCTTCAAGGTACACGTCGACCGCGTCCAGCGCGCTGTCGTTATTACCTTCCAGATCGTTCTGACTGACGAACTCCGCTTCCAGATCGGCCTGCTTGTTGTCGGTCGATTTCTCTTTTACGGTCTCGCGGAACTTCACTTCGCCCACGTCTGCGACCGCTTTGCGGGCAAACTTAACCGCGTCTGCTTTGGTCCGCGCGCCCTGGCTCAGTGACAGGCCGGCCGATGGAACAATAACCGCCCAGCCGTCTTTACTCTGGACCGCGACCGTATCCACGCCGCCGATCTTCTGGTCTTGGCCAGGTGGGTACGCGGTCACTTTACCTTTGGCTCCGGTGCCGAATATCATCTTGGCTCCGGCCGCTTTGGCCAGCTCGTAAGCGTAGGCCAGGTCGCCTTCCATGATCGCGTCTTTTATCGCGGTAGCGGTGGACGGGATTGGCTCGGGCTTGCGGTAGTTCCGGGCCGGGTTTGTGTTTCTGTCCGTTGCGGCCATGCGGCTGCGGAACTCGCGCAGACGGGCTGGCGTGTTACGGACTTTGAACCTGCCGGTCTTGGTCTTGAACTCAACAAAGCCGACGTTCTTCCGCGCGGACATGATGCTGGGTGTATCCATCCGGGCGTCGGTGCCTTTGAGCTTGGCGTTTTCTTTAGCGTCCGCGATGTCGTTAACGCGCTGTTGCGAAGGGCTGTCTTTGGCTTTCGCTTCTGCCTTCTCAATGGCCGCGTCGATTTCAGGAAGCAGGTCAGCTCCTTTGGTCGGCGTCGTTTTGCCGGACCGCTGCCGCTCCATTTCATACTCGCGGTCGCGCTTGGCTGCGTCGTCTTTGCGCTTCTGCTCGGCACGGGCGTCGTCCGCTTCGCGCTCGGCGCGTCGTTCAGCCTTCGCATCTTCGCGTGTGGTGTCGGCCGGGACTGCCTCGACTTTCGGCTGCGCAGCAGGTGCCTGCCTTGCCGCAATAGCTTCGCGCAACGCAGCTGCGTCGCGTTTTGCTGCTTGCGCGGTCTTGTCGCGCTGGTCCGGATTAGCACGCTTATACCCACGGGAAACCGCCACACCCTGCTTGCTCAACCTGGCGATGGTGCCGGCCAGTCCTGTCGTGGTGTTGGCGATCTCGCGCAACCAGGCCGGCATGTCTTCTTTGCGAGACATAGAATAGCCTTGGCTGTTCAAGAACTTAACGGATTCGTTAGCCGCGTCAGACGCTTCGGATATAACATCGGATATTTCGGGTAACGCTTTGGCTTCCTGAAAGTCTTTCTTCTCCCGGTCGTTCTGCGCCACGACCGATTCCAGGGTCCAGTCGTCTTTCGTAGAGACGGCGGTGCCGTCTTTTTTGGAGCGGGCCTCGTCCAGTCTCTTTTGCTGAAACGCGACTGTCTGTTCGGTCGGTCCGCCGGACGTTTTCAAACCTGCACGGACGACCGAGGCCATCCCTGCGTCACCGATTTCTTTTTCCCACTGGTCCGCGATGTCTTCGATCTGGCGGCGGCGCTCAGCTTCCCCGGTAACTTCCCCGGTAACTTCCCCGGTAACTTCCCCGGTAACTTCCCCGGTAACTTCCCCGGTGCTTTCTGCTTCGGCCTTTGCGGCGTCACGCTCTTTGCGGAACGCCTCGTAATCGCGTTGTGCTTCGGCGCGCTTCTGCGCCTCTGCCTCTGCTTCGGGCGAGGTGCGCGCAGGTCCGGTAATCGCCTGGCCTAAACCGTCGGGCTCGGGCGGGCGCTGGACTTCGTTAAATCCTCGGCGTTCGTCTGGCTGTCCGTCCTGGCGGAACGTCTGCCCTTCGCGCGGACGCGGCTCGGGCGCAGGGCCAGGCTCAGGCGCAGGTATCACGTCCTCGGGCTGCACGTCGGTATCGCGGACCGGGTTAAGAACCTGGCGAGAACCAATGGCATCTGTCTTTTTGCGGGGTCCAGGTGTCTCGGTGCCGATGCCAGCGCCGCGATCGACGGACCGCGCTTCGACATCCTGTTCCATACGCGGGTTAGCCGGTGTGGATTCCTGCGTGATGCGGTCCATGGGCACGGTCATTTCCCGGCCGTCCCCTGTCTTCACGCGCAAGCTGATCTGTCCGTTGGGACCAGGCACGGTTTCGCCTTCGGAAAACACTTGTTCGCCGCCGACCAGTTTGCCGCTCTTGTCGTACTTGGCGTCCAACAACATGACCGCTTCGCCGCGACCTTGCGGGCGTTCGCTGCCGCCTGCTTGGTAATCGCGGCCTTGGGTGAAACCTTGCGATTGTGTGCCGTCTTCGCGCTGCTTGCCGGCAATGGCTTCGTCGCGGCGACCACGGCGAGCGCCGGCCACACC
>Ga0136561_1000302_pt1 | contig 17124 bp, 20 predicted proteins | sample AntRauMeHopE1498_FD_104641 | JGI IMG/M metagenome (GOLD analysis project Ga0136561, IMG submission 104641) | Saline lake microbial communities from Rauer Islands, Antarctica - Metagenome Hop E1 #498 | ecosystem: Environmental > Aquatic > Non-marine Saline and Alkaline > Saline | place... | reverse complement strand
CATCTGCAGTAATTACAAACGAACCAGTCACTACTGCATTCGCTGCTTGACTGCCAGTGTAGGACACCACCGGAGCAGGGCTCGCTAATACGTTTGTACCGGAAAACGTAACAGCATCTCCGTTGTTGTTGAGATTTGACACGCTTAAGATAACTGAAGCACCAGCTGAAATGGTCAAATTACTAGCAGCTCGCAACGTATTTGGAGTGGCAGCAGCATCCGTAATGGCTAGCTGTTCAATAGTTACATCAAATGATTCGTTGTTGGTAAGAGTAATAGTCTCTTGACCACCAGATGGATTTGGTACCATCGAAACGCCTATAGTGACGTTTTGAACTGCTGCCTCCGCGAAATTGAAATTAAAAAAAGACACCGGTAAGGCGCTTAAAATCATTGCGGTGGCGGTGAGTAGCGTGAAGGCTTTCACACTGAGGCGCTGTTTGATCGTTGTGGGTTGATACATAAAATAAAGTAGTTACCTCCTTAATTAGTAAATAAGGCTTGCTCCTAAAATACACTCTTTTTGTAAATAAGCAATAACATTTTGTAAGTTGACAGATGTCTAAAATAATGTTTAATAGCACCATATGGAATTCCCTATCCGACTTAATAAATACCTCGCCCATACGGGCGTAGCCTCGAGGCGCGAAGCTGACACCCTCATCAGTAGCGGACAGATCGCTATCAACGGCCAAACTGCGACGCTTGGCCAGGCAGTGCAGACAGGTGATGAGGTACAAGTGGTCGGTGCCACTAAAGCCAAACAATACTTAGCGTACTACAAAGGGCGTGGCATTATTACCCATTCTCCCGAGGAGGGTGAGACTGATATCGCTACTCGACTGCGTAAAGACTACGATCTCACCAACATTTACCCGCTTGGTCGACTCGATAAAGATTCGGAAGGCCTAATCATACTAAGTAACGACGGCCGGATTACCGCGCCGCTACTTGATCCTGAAAGTAACCACGAGAAAGAGTACGAGGTGAGTGTCGATAAGCCAGTTAATGGTTGGTTTTTAAAGCATATGTGCGACGGCGTGAAGATTGAGCACTACAAAACTAAGCCAGCGCAGGCTGAGGCCACCAAACACCCTAAAACCTTTACCCTCACCATCACCGAAGGTAAAAAACATCAAATTCGTCGCATGTGCGCCGCGCTGGGCTACCAAGTACAATCGCTTAAGCGTGTACGTATTTTAAATATTACGTTGGGTAACATTAAACCCAACCAATACCGTATTATCAAAGACGCTGAGCTACAGACACTCTTGCAGACACTGCGCGTGCGGTAGTATTTCATCTTGTACTGCTACCACAGAGGCTGTGTCGTAGTAATGGTGGTGGTTCGAGGCTTTGCGGAGAGTTTTAGACAGACTTCTGATCAATTTTCATTATAACGAAACGATTCGTCTAATAGATTTTCTAACCAGCCACTAACACCCTCTTCGATCAACACTGGCGGTGCAGAGACCTCATCACCAGCTAGTATTCGCCAAATCGTAGCGAGTTCGGCGTTAAGGACACTAGCTGCAAACGCGCTGTCGCAAGTGGAGAAGATAAAACGATCACCTTCATAGCGCACATCGTATTCGTACCCCGAACCGACAAACGTGTCACTACAACTGATCGTGGAAGCGGAGTCGTTGACGCTCTTAGTCAACGCCACCTCTAACAATCCGATCTGAGTAGCCGAAATACTACTCGTATCAAGGGTGAAGTTGGCGTCGGTTTGCCCTGGTGGTAAGTATTGGTAGGTTCGATCAGACAGCAATTCAAACCGCGAACATATTTTTCCAACTTCCCTTTCACAATCTCCAACCATTGTCGCCCCAATGGTCCAAGATGATTCGTCACGCGCTGTCTCTTTTGCCACTTGGGCTGGTAAAAAAGCCGTCACGTACAAGAAAGCACCGGCCATCATTCCCGTCACAAACGTGAGACCAAGTAATGCATAATCGCTCCCTTTCATCTCTGTAGTATAGCAAACGTCTGACGCTGTAGAAGCCCGTTACTTTGGCAGTGCGCTGCAGATACGGTATGATGTGGGCGCATAGATTGTCCGATTGCCGATCGCAATGGCACAGACTATTTAGGGAGAGATGGCTGAGCGGCTGAAGGCGCACGCTTGGAAAGCGTGTATACGTTTACGCGTATCGGGGGTTCGAATCCCCCTCTCTCCGCCGCGAACGTAGTGAGTAAGGAGAGAGAAGTAGTGACTCAATGTCACTACTGTGGGGATTCGAAAAGGTTGCCAGCTATTTTAAAAAATAGCTGGCAACCTGTACTGCTCGTATAACGAGAAAAAACTCCCTTGAGATTGTACGCGTTCTTCACCAAAAAAATGTACGCCGATGAGCAATTGGACTAGAGTAACTCAAAACCCTCAATTTCACACTAATTTTGCTATAATATGTTATGTCTGTCATTAAAACTGTCCAAGCTGGAAATATAATCATTCACACTAAATCAAGTGAAGTTAGAGATATTTCATCTACAGAAACAATGAGAATCATTCAAGATTTGGTAGATACAATGCGCTCTGAGGATTTAGTGGGTATGGCTGCACCTCAAATCGGAGAAAATGTTTGTATCTTTGTCAGCGAAATACGCGAAACTGAGTACCGTAAAGAGGGTGTCGACAGGCTTAGGGTTTTCATTAACCCATTAATAATCAGTGTATCTGAAGAGAAAGTTGAAGGCTACGAAGGTTGTGGGAGTGTGGCTTCAGCACAATTTTTTGGCCCAGTAGAGAGACCTAAAGAAATTACAATAAGCGCACATAATGAAAACGGGGGAAGTTTGAATATACTGCCACAGGCTTATTAGCAAGGGTTATTCAGCATGAGATTGATCATTTAAACGGCATACTCTTTCATGAAAAAATTACCGACATGAAGAAAGTTATGAGTAAGGAAGAATATATTAACACTCGTCGGAGGTGAGTGTTTGATGTGCTACTAGACTGAAGATATCGATATCCATCAACATGAAAACCGCGCCTGAATTTATTGACTACGTCTTGGACCAACTCTCCTCGGTTGGCGTTATTCTTACCTCCAAAATGTTTAGTGGGGTGGTGCTCAAGGTGGATAACAAGCAGCTCGGGGTGATTATTGGTGACACTCTCTACTTTAAGGTGAAAGAACGCGAGCTGCAGAAAAGATTTAATGAAATGTATTCAATTCAATTTTCTTACGCCCCAAAAGACGGAACGCAGCGGGTAGTGTCTAAAAACTTATGGTCGGTGCCAGAAGGAGTACTCGAAAATAAAGATGAATTGGCTAGCTTGGCGTATGAAGTGTTGTTGCAGGGTTCGTAGTGTTACGACACCCACTGCCGCACCTTAATTTCCAACGTGCCGACTGTAGTGGTGGTGTACTCACTATTGATTTAGTACCACAAACCACCCTAATTTTTGCTACAATAGGCTGATGCGTTACCTCCCTTACCTCATCGTGGCGATTGCTCTAGCTGGACTGCTATACGTCCTCATGATTCAAAACAACCCTAACATCACTAATTATCCCGCCAGCGGTAGCACGATCGTTGCCTTTGGCGACAGCTTGGTGAGTGGCGTCGGCGCTACCGCCGGCAATGACTTCGTGAGCGTACTCGCCCGCCGCATTGATGAGGACATTATCAATCTTGGTAACGCTGGCGACACCACCGCGGCTGCCCAGCTACGCCTCGAAGCTGTCTTGGCGCTCGACCCAAAAATCGTGCTCGTACTGCTTGGTGGGAACGATTTCTTACAGCGTATTCCAGCGCCAGAGACGTTCTCAAATCTTGAGAACATAATCACCACCATTCAAGACTCAGGCGCGATCGTCGTCCTTTTGGGGGTGCGCGGTGGCATGATCCGCGACGAATTTAATGCCGAATTTGAACGGCTGGCCAGTACCTACGGAGCCGCGTACGTACCAAACGTACTGGCAGGATTACTCACTAATCCCGACCTCATGACAGACGCGGTCCACCCGAGTGACGCTGGCTACCAACTAATCGCCGACAAAATCTATCCCGTACTAACACCGCTTTTAGATTAAGTTGGTATGAATGAAAAGATCACGGCGCAGTACGATTCATTGTACAGTTCACAATCAGACATGATGTACGGCAACGGCGAACCCATCAAGGCGGTTGTGCGGCTGCCTAAGTATTTAAAAAGCGGCACTGTTCTTGACGTTGGAGGTGGTGAGGGCCGCAATGCACTCTACCTGGCCCGAAACGGCTTCCAAATGACGGTGACCGACTTATCGACGGTCGGACTGGCGAAGTTGCAAGCTTTTGCCGCGGCAGATAATCTACACATCAACACCCACGTGGCTGACGCCACTGCCTCAGACATTAAAGAATATTACGATGGAATCGTTTTTTCATTCGTCTTACATCACATTCATACCAATAATGTGTACGCCCTCCTCAAACAAGCAAAGGAACATACGCACCTAGGTGGCGTACATGTTATCGCAACGTTTAGTAACCAAGGTGCCTTAGCTGATCGCAACCAAGACAAAAGTCGCTTCTATCCCACTCCTGAATCACTCAGTGCTGCATACGCTGATTGGCATATCCGTGAGCTGGCCACTAAGGAAACAACGACAAAAGCCCGGGACAAGGCTGGAAATAGATTAAAAAACGGCATGATCACTCTGATCGCGCAGAAACCTTACTAGTCTTTATAAATAACTATCAAAATAAATCGCGTGACAGGTGTAGCCGCCTGGATTTTTAACCAAGTAATCTTGATGGTAGCCTTCCGCTGCCCAAAAGCGCGTCAAAGGTTCAAGAGTTGTCACTACTGGATCAGGCCAACGCTTTGATTCATCCACCAATGCAATCATTTCTTCAGCGAAGACTCTTTCTTCGTCATTAGCATAGAAAATAGCCGAGCGGTAACTCGTTCCCTTATCATTTCCCTGTTGATTGAGGGTGGTAGGATTGTGAATCTGAAAGAAAAAATTGAGCAACTGTGTGTAGCTCGTCAGCGCGGGATCATAGGTGATGGCCACTGCTTCGGCGTGACCGGGATGTTGTTCGTAAGTTGGGTTATCATTATTACCACCAGTATATCCCACCTCAGTTTCGACCACTCCAGACTGAGTGCGGATGAGATCTTCGAGCCCCCAGAAACAACCGCCGGCGACTATTATTTTATTATTCATATTTCAATATAGATTACCTTATCTCTTACAGAGATTGTTCAGGTTGTCAGTATTTTTAAGAATAAAAATACTAGGCAACCTCTTGCAAAGTGACATTGAGTCACTTTTCACCCCAGAAACAACCGCCAGCGACTATTATTTGCTGTAAGTCTGGCATAGCTACCAGTATCAATTGAAGTGATCTAAGATTTTCCATCTTAGAGCTTTGATAATAATTTGACGGCAAAATAGATATTACCTCCAACAGTCACTTCAGATATATTTACCAACACTACGATATCTAAATTTTAAGTCGTTGCTGGCTGGGGAGTCTTTCGATCATTATTACTAACAAATTAAAAATTTATCGTGTCCCGGCATCCATTGCGCGCAAGCGGGCAATGCGATCTGACGCCGGTGGGTGGGTTTGGAAAAGTCCCCCGATCTTCTGCCAGAAAGACTGCTTCTCACCACCGAAAGGATCGGAAATAAATAAGTGTGCTGTAGCGTGACTGGCTTTCTTCATTGGGATCTTTGCGCCTGAAATTTTTTCGAGGGCGGATGCCAAGCCTTCTGGATAGCGCGTCAATAAGGCGCCAGTAGCATCAGCTACGTATTCACGCTTACGTGATACTGTCATCTGAATAAGCTGTGCCGCGATTGGAGCCAGAATAATACCCGCGATAGCAACTACTAAAAAGATAGGGTGTCGATCACGGTTACCGCCAAAAAACATACTACGCATCAGGAAGTCGGCTAAGATAGCGATGAAGCCAGCGAGCACAACAGCAACCGTCATTACAAGCATATCTCGGTTCCCCACGTGTGCCAGCTCGTGCGCCATCACGCCTTCGATCTCATTGCGATCGAGCATGGCGAGTAGGCCAGTAGTCGCAGCAACAACCGCGTGCTCGGGGTTGCGACCAGTCGCGAAGGCATTAGGGGATGGGTCGTTCACAACATATACTCGCGGCATGGGCAGCCCAGCCGTGATAGACAAGTTTTCAACGATATTAATCAGTTCGCGATGCTCGTCGAGATTGGCCGGGACGGCGTTGGTCATCCGCAGCACGAGCTTGTCGGAAAACCAGTAGCTGTAGAAATTCATCGCCAGAGCAAACGCTACCGCCACGTAGATTAGTACTGGATTACCGATGTACCAAGCGGCACCGTAGCCGATGGCAATCACGAGCACCAAAAAAACGGTCATCAAAAGCCATGTTTTGCGAATGTTGCTGCTTTGTTGCGTGTAGAGTGTCGCCATAATCTAGTTTACTGTTTTTTGATACCTTGCGGTGTTTCATTACTTTTGTACTCGCTGTCAGCTGACCAGTGGAGGAAATGACGTGATGTGTATAAGCCTTTTTTACTGACATTATCCTCTAGGGTGAGAGCAAGCTCAGCTGGTGATATTTCTAACAGCTTAGTAAGTGCATCCAGTGCGGCCATTAGATCGGCATACTCCTCAAGAAAATCGGCTCGGGTGCGTACGTGAGCTAAAGCCCGTGACTCTTCTGCCACCTTCTTGAGCAGTTCTTGCTCAAACTCTGCATCATCGCTGAGTTCACGCACTTCACACTGCTCACCCTTAGCTTCAATATTGCTCTTAATATGGTCACGAATCAGTTTGTTGTAGTAGATTCGATTCATAGCTACGGTTACTAAAAGGCAACTTTAACGTTTTCTTTCTCTACACTGCCCTCTTCCAATTCAAAGTATGGTTCTTCTTTGAAATTAAAGGCGTTACCGATGATATTACTTGGGAATGACTGCAATGAGATAGCTAGGTCGCGGACGTTGGTGTTGTAGAAGCGGCGAGCAGCTTGGATTTTGTTTTCGGTGTCTGCCAGCTCTGTCTGCAATTGAGAGAAGTTGGTGCTGGCTTTGAGGTCGGGGTAGGCTTCGGCGATAGCGAGTAGATTGCCAATCGCGCCACCAAGGGCCGACTCTGCTCCAGCCATAGCGGTAATTTGCTCAGGGGTTACGCCAGACGGATCCACGTGCATTTGAGTGGCGGTAGCGCGGGCATCAGTCACAGCTTGTAAAGCCTCCTTTTCGTGCGCGGCGTAGCCTTTAACTGTTTCGATTAAGTTTGGGATCAGGTCGTAACGGCGCTTAAGCTGTACATCGATATCTGCCCAAGCTTCTTTGGTGCGCTGCACTAATCTGATAAAACTATTGTACGCAAATAACGCGTATATCATTACCACTGCCACTACTCCTAAAACAATCCAAAGTGTCATATTTAAAATTTAATTTGTTACGCTGACAATAATACCACAGGCTGCCATTGACACAACTGGTATATGCAGCCTATTACTCGAGTCTGCTATTCGTGAACGAGCTGATTGACAATCTTATCAAATTAGGGTTTATTATTCGCGTACCCCTTAACAGAAACAGAAAGGTGAAGGCAATGAAAGTTCTTTTTATAGTGGAAAATGGCGGCAATGCACCTGGCGTGAAGGAGATGCTCGGCCGAGCAAAAATCAACGTTTTTTTTAGCGAGGCCGATGAAGACGTTGTCGATCTGGCGAAGCGGTACGATCACGACCTGATTTTGTTGGATCTTGGAGTGGCTGGGCATGAATGCTTATGCCGTCTGCGAGCAGCAGGAGTGACCACGCCAGTAATGGTGTTGAGCCGCAGGAGTGATATCGGCAACATAGTGCGCTGTTTCAGCGCGGGCGCCGATGATTACCTGATCAAACCCTACAACCATGAGGAACTAGTGGCGCGTATCCACGCCATTATCCGCCGCTCCAGGGGCCCTGCGCGATCGGTGATCAAGACCGGCAAGGTGTCAGTCAACCTCGATGTCAAGACGGTGACGGTCGAAGGCGGGGCGATGCATCTGACTGGCAAGGAATACCAGATGCTGGAGCTTTTGAGCCTTCGCAAGGGCACGACCCTGACTAAGGAGATGTTCCTCAACCACCTCTACGGCAGCACGGTCGCGCCGGAGTTGAAAATCATCGACGTCTTCATTTGCAAGCTGCGCAAGAAACTGACCGAGGCGACGGGGGGCGACAATTACATCGAAACCGTCTGGGGCCGGGGATATGTGCTGCGTGACCCAGCTCAAGAGCAGAAGGAAGCAGAATAATGAACCTGCCCACAGTAGCAGTAGCTATACCGTGGAAGTTGCACAACCTACCCGACCCAGCCACGAAACGTTGGGTAGCTTCAAAAAAGGAGTCCGTTATCAGGGCGGTGCAAACGGGTAAGGTCATGGAGACAGATATCCGTAAACTCTACGCCATTTCAAGTGAGGAGTGGAGAGAGTGGGTCGACAACTATACCGAGAAAGGTGCGGCCGGCCTCTGCGTAACGAAACAGTAACGACAACAACGCCAAACGGCGCAGACACCCGTGTGTCTGCGCCGTTGCTTATTTTGTAATATGATCGTGTATAAGTGGGTAAGGATATGAATTAGTACATACCGCCCATACCGCCACCCATACCGCCCATACCTGACATATCTGGCTTGCTGTCTTCTGGTTCGTCAGCGATCGCTACTTCCGTGGTGAGGAAGATGGCGGCCGCTGAGACAGCGTGTTGAACACTTGAGCGCTCAACCTTCACTGGGTCAATGATACCTGCTTTAATCATGTCTTTCACGAGCTCACCTTTGGCAGCGTCGTAACCAGCATTGCCACCCATTTCTTTTACTTTCTGGACGATCACCGCCCCTTCGTCACGACCGGTATTATCTACGATTTGACGTAATGGCATTTCCAGCGCTTTAAGAACGATTTTGTATCCAACCATTTCTTCGGCCGAAAGATTTTTCTTTGCGAGCTGATTGGCTTCCACTGTCGCTGCGGCCTTAGCCAAGCTCGTCCCACCGCCGGAGACAATCCCCTCTTCAATCGCTGCTTTGGTGGCCGCGACCGCGTCTTCGATTTTGAGCTTTAAGTATTTCATTTCAGTCTCGGTGGCAGCTCCTACTCGAATAACTCCTACACCACCACCAAGCTTTGCGATCCGTTCTTGCAGTTTCTCTTTGTCAAACTTAGAAGACACGTCTTCAGCTTGCGCGCGCAGCGCAGTAATACGATCCTTAATCGCTTTTTTCTCACCAGCACCAGCGACGATGGTGGTGTTTTCTTTGCTTGAGACCACTCGTGTAGCTTTACCTAAGTGAGCAAGTTCAGCGTCTTCGAGCTTCATACCTAGATCGCTCGAAATCACTTGTGCACCAGTAAGGACTGCCAAGTCTTGCAACATATCTTTTTTGCGGTCACCGTAGCCCGGCGCTTTGATTCCCAAGACTGAGAAGCCCCCTTTAAGTTTGTTGACAACAAACGTAGTCAAAGCTTCACCCTCAATATCATCGGCTATAATCACCAACTCTTTCTTCCCTGCTTGAGCGACTTTCTCTAAGAGCGGTAAAATTTCTTGTACGCTGGAGATCTTTTTGTCGGTAATCAAGATTTGCGCGTCTTTGTACTCTGACTCCATGCGTTCTGTATTGGTCACCATATATGGCGACACGTAGCCTCGGTCAAACTCCATCCCTTCAGTGTACTCAGTCTCGATCCCGAAAGCCTTACCTTCTTCAACCGTTACCACGCCATCTTTCCCAACTTTCTCAATGGTTTCGGCGATTTTAGCCCCGATCAATTCGTTTTCGGCGGAGATAGTGGCCACCTGTCGAATTTCTTTGGTGGTTGAAATGGTTGTGGCTTGAGCTTTAAGTGCTGCCACGACATCGATGGCGGCGTTTTCCATACCAGCCCGGACAGCCATAGCGTTGAGACCCATTGTGGTTTGCTTAAGACCCTCGTTGATGAGCGCTTGAGTGAGCACCGTAGCTGTAGTTGTTCCGTCGCCAGCCAGCTCGTTAGTCTTGTTGGCTACTTCTTTAACAATCTCAGCCCCCATGTTTTCAAATTTATCTTTGAGAGTGATTTCTTTCGCGATTGAGACACCGTCGTTGGTGATCAGTGGTCCGCCGTAGCCTTTATCAAGCATGACGTTACGACCGCGAGGTCCGAGTGTCACCTTAACCGCGTTTGCGACAGTATCCACACCTTTTTGCAACTTTTTCTTTAGGTCTTCACCAAACATTACTTCTTTTGCCATAATTATTTATTCGATTGCTTACTTTTTAAGGGGTTAAACCCCTTGCAGAGTTGATAATGGTTGTGTATTGCTAGTTACCCTAAAATAGCGAGGATGTTGCTTTCAGCCACAATAAAATAGTCTTTACCGTCCATTTTTATTTCATCAAAACCATACTTAGAGAAAACAATCTGATCGCCGACTTTTACTTCTAGAGGAATTCGTTTTTCGCCGTCTTCATCCCACTTCCCGGCTCCGATTGACATTACGATTCCTTGTTCTGGTTTTTCTTTCTTAGCAGAATCAGGGATAATAATGCCAGAAGCCGATACTGTCCCCGCTTCCTTGTCGGTTAGCGGTCGGACTACTACTTTATCCCCCAACGGTTTAATTTTTACGTCTGACATAGCTGTAGAAGATTACGTGATAAATGCGTTTAGAATCCAAAAGTGCGCCACTTTCTAATCTGACACAGAAAAAACGAGTTCGTTTCCCCTGGCGCAAGTGCATTATACTGCGCCGTGCAAAGTTTGCAATTTTTTACTATTTAAAGTCTACACTTATGTTTTAAGAGAAATCGCATTCACACAATGATGTAACTTTAATTGTTTTCATACCGTAATAAAGAATGCATTTGAAGAGGAGGACCCCAATGCAAATTTATGTTCTTTCCGTCGATATCACCTATGAGCACGGCTCAAACCATGATACAGGTAGATACAATCACCACGTAACCATCCCCGCCGCGGACATAACCGATGCCTTTAGTGTTGCCAGTGATTTTGTCGAGCGTTATCACGCGTATTACAAACACCTAGGCGACTACGCTTTGTCAGCATCACTGTCTTTGCAAAAGCCGCTTTTTGCCAGCCGCTACGAACTGACCGAATTTTTCACTTGGTCAGCAAGGAGTGAGGTTGACCTGACTCACAAGGCAGTCGAGACCCCTACCAAAAAGACGCACGAAGCGACTTTCACCACAATACTGACGCTTGCCGAACTCAGGGAGAGTTTGAAAACCTAAAACAGCTTGTGGTTGTGAAGATCAGCTTTACCCAAAACAAACAGCGCGGCCCAAACCAGGGCTGCGCTTTCTCTTTGAGTAATTTCTCCCAACTTGCTATACTGGCGGTGCAGACACAGCTTCAAACAGCCCGCAATGTGCAAGACCTAATTAGGTCTGGCTGGCCTGGTACGAGAGTGTTTACGAACACTTGTTGGCCACTGGAGTCGTTGATGTGGCGTATACCTCACATCATTATTAGGAGTTGTGTTTGCAGTTGATGGCGACGTGCTTTGGCTCGTCGTTTTTTACTACCTAAGCCCTAGGGTTCGGCGCCTGCAGGCGCCGATCCCTAGGGCTTCCCACCAAGACATTTTATCTCCACTGCCCTATTTACTCTCCCGCCACAATCTGCTATCATCATCCGCATGGAAATGATTCAAAATGCCCTGCCCTACGTGCAGGTGATCACTGCCTTTCTCCTGATTGCCGCGGTCCTCTTGCAACAACGAGGCTCGAGCTTAGGAGGAGCCTTTGGTGGTGACAACTTCAGCGCGACCTTCAGTAAACGCCGTGGTGGTGAACTCTTTATTTTCCGAGCGGCCACCGTACTTGCTTTAGTATTTGTAGGTAGCGTCCTCCTCCAAGCAACTATTGGCTAGTTAGCCGCACCACCACAATACTCTGTCCAACACAACGAATCCGACACCAGCAACAATTTTACTGACCAATTGCATCGAAACCCTCTTCTCTAACTGCTGGCATTTCAGACGTTTGCAGTTCAGCTATTTTCTACTTCCTTACCTAACCTTATGCTTACCGAACCTAAGCGATCAAAACCTTCACTTATTAATCGTTATTTCGCTTTTTTAGAAAGGCGCTCATTTGGTGACCGGATTTTGTTTCATCTACTGCTGACCACTTTTTTTGCGGCGTTGTTATACTTTCTGATTGCTCTAAGTAGTACTTTTCTGATTAAAATTCCCGTTAGTGGTGGCACCTTAAATGAAGGTATCATTGGTACACCGCGCTTCATCAACCCAGCACTTGCAATCACGACTACCGACCACGATGTCACCACACTTCTGTACCGCGGGCTGATGAAAATCGACCCAGCTGGTGATTTAGTACCCGATATTGCTAGCGCTGTCACTTTAAATGAAACTGGCACGGTGTATAGTGTCACACTACGTAATGATATTTTCTTCCACGACGGCAGTAAACTCACCGCCCGCGACGTTGCGTTTACAGTCAACCTCATTCAAAATCCCGAACTTAAAAGCCCGTTGCGTGGTAACTGGGAAAACATAGCTGTAACAGTGATCGATGACCAGCAACTTACCTTCACTTTAGGCGAAAGCTACCTCCCCTTCATCGAAAACTTAACCCTCGGCATCATGCCCCGAGCACTATGGCAAGACATTCCGATTGCTCAGCTGCCCTTTAGCCAACTCAACACCGAGCCGGTTGGTACCGGCTTCTACAGTGTTTCTGGCATCACCCGTAATCAGTCTGGCCTCATCAGCCAATATACTCTCACTGCTTCGCCGTTTAATGTGGACGCTGTAAACATCGAGACCATCAACTTAAAATTCTATCAAAACGAGTCCCTGTTGCTTGAGGCCTTAACATCAGGTGCAATAAACAGCACTGGGGGCCTCAGCCGCGAATTACATAATGATCTGATTACTGATAACTTTAATCGCCGCGACCTTGCCTTACCGCGAACAATTGGCCTCTTCTTTAACCAAAACCGCTCCACCACGTTACGTGATGATAGCGTACGAGCAGCTTTAGCTGCCGCTATTGATCGTGACGCGCTAGTTGCCCAAGCAGTCCGCGGTCAGGGTATTCCCACAGACAGCCCTGTACCAGCCGGGTTAATAACGCTAGAATCAGTACGGGTAACTACCACCAACCAAATCAGTGAAGATCATGTTGCTAATGCTATAGCGCTACTTGAAGCTGGTGACTGGGTACTAAACGATGATGATGTTTGGGAGAAAACTGTCGGTGAAGAGAAGATTCCTTTACGTCTCACTATCAGCACCGTAAACTCTGCTGATTTTCAGACTATGGCCGATTTCGTCGCCGATGCTTGGCGAGCCATCGGTATTGATGTCTCAGTTGACCTCTACGAGCAAACTGACTTAGTACAGGCCGTCATTAGACCACGTACGTTTGAAGTTTTATTATTCGGTAACGACAATAATCGCACTGCTGACCTCTACCCGTATTGGCACTCTAGCCAAAGAGATGATCCCGGCTTAAATATCACGCAGTACACCAACGTCGACACCGACGTTTACCTACAAACCTTACGCTCAAGTACCAACCAAGCGGATCGGGACGAAGCCTTACAAAATTTCTTGGCTGTTATCAAAGCCGAATCACCAGCAATATTTTTATTGTCACCGACATTTACGTATGTCTACAGCAATAACGTAACCCTCCCGGACATGAATCGATTGAGCAATCGCGGTGATCGCTTTGTAAATATCGCCGATTGGTACATTCAAATTGAGCTTCTTTGGCCCTTCTTTACCGAACAACGCTAGCCTAGTAGCTAGATGAAAGCGGCTAATCTGTTTGCCTTTTTCATCCAGCTATTAATCATAAATAATACTGAAATCGATATGGAACCAACCAATAACAACAGCGCGGCAGCGCGTCCGCCCCGCCGACCTTACGATGGTAAGCGTCCGCAGTCGCGGCCACAAGCTAATTCGGGTGCGCACCGTACTAATGAACGACGACGTCCAGTTCAAGGTAGTAACGATGCGCCAAAGAAACATACTGGCCAGCGTGGTAACGGTGCGCCCAAAAAGCGTAGCGGCAACCGCAATGGTGGTGGCCGACGTAATAATCGCCGCAAGATGACAAGCCCTGCGCTTACCCACCGCATGACCGAAGTAGATGCGCGGGCACCGATCATTCCCGAGATCACCGATGAAGATACCGTACGTATTATTCCTATTTCTGGAGTAGAGCAGATTGGACGAAACATGAATATCATCGAAACTAAAGATGACATTTTCGTGATTGACGTGGGCTTTCAATTTGTGAGTGCTGGTGGTGGGACACCAGGCGTGGATTATATTCTTCCTAATACACAGTACCTCGAAGAACGTAAGGACAAAATCCGTGCTCTGATCGTCTCGCATGGTCACCTCGACCACATTGGCGGTATCCCCTTCGTTATGGAGCGTATCGGCAATCCTCCAATCTACACGCAATACCTCACCTCACTCATGATCCAAAAACGGCAAGAGGAATTCCCCCACATGGACCCTATAACGATCAACGTAGTTAAGGAGGGTGAGTCATTTACCATCGGCAAGATGAAGATTGAAACCTTCCCAGTCACTCACTCAATTCCCGATTCGATGGGACTGTCGTTTAAGACTAAGCATGGTGATGTCGTCTTCACTGGTGATATTCGCTTAACGCATGAAAATGGTGAGGTATCCGATAAAGAAAAGAAGGCTTGGGGTGATGTGGGTAAAAATAATAACTTGCTCCTCATGGCTGATTCTACGAGTGCCCACAATGAAGGCTTCTCTGCCTCAGAATCGACCGTCTTCGATAACCTAGAAAAAATAGTCAAAGATGCTAATGGCCGCCTCATCATCGGAACATTTGCATCGCAGTTTGAACGCTTAATTCACATTATTAAAACCTGTGAAAAATACGGCAAAGTAGTAATTCCAGAAGGTCGCAGTATCAAAACCCACATCGATATCGCAATCTTGGCCAAAATGATGGAGGTAAAACCAGGTGTGATCGTCAGCCCTCAGGAAGCCGAGAACTACCCGTCTGATCGTGTGGTAGTGCTCGCTACCGGCGCGCAGGGTGAGGAGTTTGCAGCACTGATGCGCATGGCCACAGACAAACATAAGTTTATTAAACTCACCGAGCGCGACACGATCGTACTCTCGTCTTCAGTCATTCCTGGTAACGAAGTGGCAGTGCAAATCCTCAAAGATAATCTCTACCGCCGCAACGTTCGTATCGTTAATTATAAGAGCCAAGGTGGAGTACACTCTTCTGGTCACGGCAACGCCGGAGAGCTTAATTGGGTTCGTCAACAAGTCAAGCCGAAGTATTTAATGCCCGTACACGGTCATCACTTCATGCTCAAGAGCCATTTGTACACGGCTGTTGAAAACGGTTTCCTAAAAGAAAATGTAATTGTCCCTGACAACGGCACCATTCTTGACATCAAAAATGGTAATGAGTTGCACATTCTACCAATGAAAGCACCAAGTGAAGAGATTTACGTTGACGGCTTCACCGTTGGTGCACGCCAAGAAGTGGTACTGCGCGATCGACAATCACTTTCAGAACAAGGTATGTTTGTTATTATCGCCACCGTAAACACTCGCACCGGCAAGCTCCGCAAGTCGCCCGACATCATCTCCCGCGGCTTCGTGTATCTGCGCGAGAACCAACAGCTTTTGGCTGAAGCCCGTACGCTCATCAAACGTACCATTGAGAATAAGACGTCTGGTATGAACCCAATTGATCTTGATATGGTTAAAGACGACGTCACCAATGTCGTCAGCGGTTTCCTCATGCAAAAGACCAACAAAACCCCCATGGTGATCCCGGTACTGATTGGCATTTAACGCCTAAGCCTCTATAAAATGAAAAGTGGAGCAATCTTCGATTGCTCCACTTTCGTAGCACCAAACATACAATGATATACTGCAATAACATGCAAACTAAAAAACTAATCATCATCCGCGGCAACTCCGCCTCAGGCAAAAGTGCTGTGGCAGAACAACTACGCAAGGAACTAGGCGGCAAGGTAGCAGTGGTTGGGCTAGACACTCTGCGTCGAACTATTTTACGAGAGCCTGACGAGCTGGAAAACACAGACGTCATCGGATTACTAGATCAAACCGTCCGCTACAGCCTAGACCATGGCTACGTCGTTATTGTCGAGGGTATCTTATCCAAACCAAAGTACCGTGACATTTTGATGGAACTAATGAATGCACCTGACTGTGATTCGTCCATCTTCTACATCGATGTATCTATCGAAGAAACTATCAATCGTCACAAAACCAAACCAATTGCAGGTGAAGTGACAGACGAGCAGCTACGTTCGTGGTACCAGCCTAAAAACTACTTGGATGTGCCTGGTGAGGTGATTATCGACGAGACGTACACCCTAGAGCAGACGGTAGATGTGATTAAAAAGGCCATCTCCTAATAAATCGCATGACTAAAGACCAAGCCATCACAACCATCTGGGACTACACCCATTTGCATCACGAACTAGAAAAAGCTGATGCTATTTTAGTGCTCGGAAACCGAGATATCAGGGTCGGTGCCTATGCTGCACAACTATGGCTTGATGGTTGGGCGCCGTATCTTATCTGTGCTGGTTCCGGTAACATTCATAATGATAAACCGGGACGGGAGCAATTTGTCGGCAGTACAGAAGCTGAAGTCTTTGCCGCCATTGCTATAGATATGGGTGTGCCAGAATCAGCTATTATGATCGAAAATAAGTCACAGAACACCGGCCAAAACTACGAATACGCTACCAAGCTACTAACAGACCAAGGCGTGAACCTGCAGACGCTGATAGCGGTCCAGAAGCCGTATATGGAACGTCGCACCTACGCTACGGGCAAAGTGTGGCTGCCTGAAGTGAAGCTGATTGTAACCTCACCACCTATTAGCCTGGCAGACTACCCCAACGAATCAAACAGCGCTGGTGAGCACTGGATACACGCTCTGGTTGGTGACATGCAGCGCATCAAAGAATACCCCAAGAAAGGCTTCCAGATTGAACAAGAAATACCAGATAATGTTTGGGCAGCGTATGAGTTCTTAGTGGAGGCTGGGTATACTAATAGACTGATAACGAAAGAATAATTGGTGAAAATTAGTTT
>Ga0136561_1000300_pt1 | contig 17209 bp, 17 predicted proteins | sample AntRauMeHopE1498_FD_104641 | JGI IMG/M metagenome (GOLD analysis project Ga0136561, IMG submission 104641) | Saline lake microbial communities from Rauer Islands, Antarctica - Metagenome Hop E1 #498 | ecosystem: Environmental > Aquatic > Non-marine Saline and Alkaline > Saline | place... | reverse complement strand
TACGTTGAAGTATAAAGCCACCACGCGCTCCGCGCGTTGCAATCATCGTCTTTTCTCAAAATGGGTTCGAGTAAAGGCTAGTATTTCATCACCATCACGAGCGCTAGTCCGATCACTCGAGAAGGGTTACAATATTTATATGAATAATAATTTTGAGCAAAAAAACATAAGCGGTGATAATAAAATTATTTTTGTATCAAAAGGAGATTATATTGACCAGTCTGAGCAAATACGAGAATCATACAAAGAAAACAACAGACAGCAGTTATTTTCAAATATCATTGCTGTGCTTATGTTTGTAGTTGCATTATTAGCATTGATATTGAAATAGTTATGAATAATTTTACACAAAACAATCAAAACGGAGATAATGTAATGAATTTCGGATCTCAACCAAGAGAGTTGAACGGTTCTTTAGAGAATCAACTCAAAGAGCTCATCGCACCAAAATCAAAAGTACGAATTACTGCTGTAATGGGAGATGGCGAAGCCTTTACTTTTGCTTCCAAAATAAAAGAGTATCTTAGTGGACAAGATTATCAGGTTGATGGCGTAGATCAAGCAGTTTACAGTAACCCAGTCACTGGACAAATAATTGAAAACCCAAAAACAGAAGGTGATCCATTTAATATTATTATAGGTAATAAAGAATAATTTATTAGTCACATAGGCCGGGCCTATGTAGTCAACGGCCTATGTAGTCAAAAAATCAATCGTTGAACAAACTTGTGCTGATACTGCATCAAGCTTAACTAATGAGAGTGTGGTTATTTTTCTTTCTTCACCTACTCGTATACGTGCTTTCAACTGATTCGTTACGTGAGGTTTATATCCTGCAACATTAAAACTAGGGATTTCAAATTTTATATCAGGTCCAAATGAGTGGACTAATTGATTGTGTAACTGTAAAAGTTCGTTTGTTTTCCTTAGTTCTACTACTAACACATCTCCACTTGATCCAAAAGATTTGTTTACGCGTCCTACCACCGTAAAGTGCGATGTTCGTTCTGCAACTTTGGTCAGTATAAGTGATAACTCATCCTCATTCGCGTCAGTATAAAAGTTTCCTTGAAGGGTTAGGTGAAGCGGCCAAGTATTACGTAAGAAATTAGTCTCTATTGCACGATCTAGAAACGCAACTACAACAAATAAGTTCATAAAACGAGTATATCATGATGTGTTGAAACACCTTTTATCTTAGACCCTTACCTTGCTGGCATTTAGCAACGTTTGGCTTGCTAAAAACGTATAATTCTGGCATAGTTCATGCAACCAGTTCCTGTAGGAGAGACCAATTAACTACATAGGCCGGGCCTGTGTAGTTATTTACTGCTGAAATCTTTAATAATCTCTCTTTCGTTGCTGGCGTCTAATGACTTCTTGAATCTGGTACCGCGCTTACCTTTGACTCTGCCTTCACACTCGCTCCAAGTCTGATGGGTTTGTACGACGCCATTGAGTAGACTAACGTATGAATAAGCCTTTTGAGCAGAGCGCTTGCGGGCCACGCTTCGCCCTTTGGCTTTTGCTTCATCGTACGATGTATCTGAAATATCAAACCCGTACTCTGCTTTGGTGCCAGAATATAGATTGTATGATCCAGCAGAAGCAAAATCTGAGGCGATTGTATCGGCTCGCTCGTTACCGATAATCCCCACGTGCCCGGGGACTTTGTGCCACTGGATTTCCACTTGTTTCAGGAGCGGTACTAATTCTTGCCACAAGACTTTGTTTATCACCGCCGTACCAGCTTTAGTCTGCCAACCATTTTTCTGCCAACCAAATATCCAACCCTTAGCTCCTTCCACCACATACTTAGAGTCAGTATAGATAGCAACCATTTGTCCTTTGTCTTTCACTGCTTTTAGAGCTTCAACTACCGCTCGTAGTTCCATTTCATTATTGGTAGTTAGTTGTTTGAACCCACCCAATTCTGTGATTATATTTTGGTGTGATACAACCGCTCCGTATCCACCCCGCCCCGGGTTACCCTTTGCCGCTCCGTCGGTAAATATTGTTATAGAATCAGCCATAGCATAAGATTTTACCACACGCTGGTATTACACAGGTCCGGCCTATGGAGTACTTACGGAGTCTCAGTCCCATCACCAATGGCTGGTGAAGTGTCGGCCGCTGACTGGTCGAGGACGTCACCCTCATCCATGCCGCCATCAGCACTGAAATCTTCGGGTACAGTTTCTTCAAAGTACTGGGCTACGTTGTTACTAAATTCCTCGAAAGCAGTAATGGTGTTGCTTAGGGAGGTGATGATACTTCCTTCTATTGGGACACCATTTATTTCAGCGTTACTATTGACTTCCTGTTCTATGATCAGGAGTGTACTTTGGTGGTCGCGGAGTATTTTATTAAAACGACCGATTGTGTCAAGGAACGTGGCTCGCTGAGCTTCTGTTAATTTTTTCTCTTGAGCACTCGTGACTGCAGCATTGAGAATATCAAGTTGGTTAATAATTTGTAGACGTGTTGCGATAGCAGTCTCTATCGTCAGAGTACCATCTGAGATTTGTCGATCAACTGTTTCTAGAGTGGCTTCAAAAGTCATTACTTCTTCGTTGACAGCGACGGTTTTATCCGCGGTTTGGGTTTGGTAGTAGATGATGCCGCCAATAACGATGAGAACAGCAAGGACTACGGCGATGAGGGGGAGCTTTTTCATAGTGATGTGTAGATTACGATAATAAGTATAAGAGTAACGCTTGGTGGGTAAATGTAAAGCGATGTAGTGCGGGCGGTGTTGGTATTAATTTATTTGGCGGAGGTTGGTTTTAACGTCAAAGCGGGGATTGACTTTCTTGCCAGGGTTGAAGATGTCACTTGGATCACAAATATATTCCAATGCAATAAATAAATCTAGTATTTGCTTAGAGAATATTTTTGATAGGTGCGGCGTGCGGATAATACCATCGTTGTGTTCGCCACAGATATTACCGTCGAATTTAACCGCTGTAGCGAAAAATTCTTCAGACATTTTTTCTATCAGTTGGGGCGTAGTTTTATTAGTAAAATCGATTAGTGGGTAGAAATGCAGGTGTCCGTCACCACCATGTCCATGAACAGCAGCTTGAACGTTATACTTCTTTAAGAGTTTTTTGATGGCAAAGAAGAATTTAGAGAGGTTCTTAGCTGGCACTGTCATATCTTCAAGGAATGCCGCTGGTCGCTTGTTGAGGTCTTGAAGCTTCGACAAGGTGTAGCTGGCGCGCCTAATCTGCCAGAACATTTCTACTTCCATCGGGTTTCTTACTAGACGCGCACGTTTACCTTGGTGCGCCTGTAGATCTTTAACGATGTCAGCTGCTGGCGCCTGTGCACGTTTGTCGAGTGTGATCAACATGAAAAACTCAGGTGTCTTTCGATTGTAGCGAACATGATACGTGGTGTACATCGCTAGCATTACTTGGTAATACTCAAGTTTACCAAGACGGTCTTTAAAGAATGCAGGATTCTTTAAAGCCAGATCAAAGGTGAGTCCATCGAAGAGCTCGATGTTGCGTGGATCGTACTTTAAGGCGCGAGTGATGATGGTGCTAGCATCCATGAGATCGAAGATGGGGACGACAATGAGCTGACTATCTTTGGCGATCGGTTCGGTACGCATGGTGATGGAGGTGATGATACCGATAGTGCCTTGGCTACCAGAAATGATCCGAGTAAGATCGAATGTACCCTGACCTTTTTTAAATTCTGAAACCGAAGTGCTGAGTACATCCCAGAGTGCGTAGCCGGCGGAGTTTTTCTTGGTGTGTGGTCGGGCATCGGCGATCATTTTTTCATTCTTTTCAAGCAGTGAGAAAACTTCACGAGCAATGGTGGCATGTGCATTGTCTTTCTTAAGGAGTTTTTCAAAATCTGTGAAAGATAGTGGTGCTAAGGTGTAGGTATAGCCGTCAAAGAGAGTAACCTCTAAGCTTTCGACCCACGCTGCACAGTGGCCGAAGCGCAGTGAGTCGGGGCCGGCGGAGTTATTAGCAATCGCACCGCCAAGAGAACAAATATCTTTTGAGGCTGGGTACGATGGTAGATAACGATCATGCCGCTTAAGCATTTTTTCCACGTCTCGCCACATTGCCCCTGGCCCACAAGTAAAGGTGTTGGTGCGACTGGAATAGCTACCGATGTGGGTCATGTATTTGGTAACATCAAGCATAACTGAATCGGTGAGAGAACCACCAGAAAGACCAGTGCCAGCAGCGCGCGGTGTGAGCGAGAGAGCGGGGAAGGTGATGGTTTCAATAGCAATAAGGCGCACGGCAGTTTCCACGTCACGGGTGTCTTTTGGTTGAATAACGACTTGCGGGCGCACTGAAAAAATACTCTCGTCGTAACTGTATTTTTCGAGCACGTCTTTATTGCTTGAAACCGCACCGCGAAATCCCGACGCACGGAGTTTTTTCTCAAGTAAAAGATGGCCAAGTGGTTGGCGTTTAGTGTGGAATTCAGGCCGGAGGGTTTTTCGTTTAGATATATTTTTGATCGTGAGGGTTTGCGCAGGCAGCATGGGAAGGGCTGGACTAATAGTTTGCCTGATCGTCTTAGTTTTTTTAGGAATAGTGGATTTTAATATAATATTTCCAGCCGGAGTCGGTAATTTTTTAACCACGGTTTTTTTACTGGTAATTTTTTTAACTGAAGAACGGGTAGTCATTGGTACTATTGTACCGTATTGCAAGGTGAAGGAACTAGGCTTTTGCACAAAAGAAAAGTCGCCAGGAGGTTCTGGACAACTTCCGACCATTGAAACTTGAAACCGCTATTGCTAGGTGACTCCATACATAAGTCTAGAACTGTTGAAAAAGCCCATAAAATCGAAGCGTGATATACTGCTTTCACTATGACCCAAGCGCAAGCCCTTGATGTTTTGAAAACTGGCGGAAATGTTTTCCTCACTGGTGAACCAGGTGCAGGGAAGACCTACGTGATTAATGAGTACATTGCGTGGCTCGAGGCGTGCGGGCTGACGGTGGCGGTGACGGCCTCTACCGGCATCGCAGCGACGCACATTGGTGGCATGACGCTGCATTCCTGGAGCGGGATCGGGGCGCGTGACACACTCGATCGTCACGCGCTTGAGCAAATCGTTACCAAAGAAAAGATCGTCAAACGCGTGAAGAAGACAAATGTGCTGGTGATCGATGAGATTTCTATGCTCGACGGCAAGCTTGTGGATATGCTACATGTCATTTTACGAACGATTCGGCAAAGTACCGAAGCTTTCGGGGGTATTCAGATTGTGTTCGTCGGGGACTTTTTTCAGCTGCCGCCGGTGACCAGAAATGGCGACATGATGCGTTACGCTTTTGAAAGCCGCGCGTGGCAAGAGGCGCGGCCACTTATCTGCTACCTCACCGAACAGCATCGACAAGAGGATGAAATGCTCTTGGGGTTATTGTCGTCCATTCGCAAGAACGAAGTCGAAGACGAACACTTCACACTTTTGTCTGAGCAAACTGATATTGGCTTCGAGCAAGTAGAACCAACTAAGCTCTACACTCACAACGCCGACGTTGACGCTGTCAATACCGCTAAGCTCAAGGAGCTCGGCGGGCAAGTGCGACGCTTTTCGATGAGTGGCAAGGGGAACAAGTATACGCAAGAGTCGCTCACTAAAAGTTGTCTTTCGCCAGCCGTGCTTGAGCTTTGCCTTGATGCCATGGTGATGTGCACCAAGAACAACTTTGAAGCCGGGTACGTCAATGGCACGCTGGGACGGGTGGTGGATTTTGCCGTGATTGAAGGGTGTCCGATCATTGAAACACTCGACGGGAAGCGGATCACAATGGAGCCGACCAATTGGTCGGTGGCGGAAGATAACAAGCTGATTGGTGAGATCACCCAAGTACCACTGCGTTTGGCGTGGGCTATTACTGTGCATAAGAGCCAAGGGATGTCGCTTGATGCGGCAGAGATCGACCTATCACGCGCCTTCGTGTTTGGGCAAGGCTACGTGGCGCTGTCACGGGTGCGGACACTTACTGGTCTTAAGGTGTTAGGGATGAGTCCGACGGCGTTACGAGTGGATCCGAAGGTAGTTGAGGTTGACGCTCGTTTTCATAGTGAATCAGAACAAGCGGAAGATACGTTTAACAACATGACCGCCGAAGAAATCGTGACGATGCATCAGATGTTTGTAAAGGCTGGCGGGGGCGCGTATATGGCGCAAGTTGATCAAGCAGTCGTTGCGGCCGGCCCGAAGTTGCGTCAAGAAAGTACCTACGAAGCAACAAAAAAACTACTCGTTGATGGTCACTCAGTAGCACAAATCGCCAAAGCTCGGGATATGATTGAATCCACTATCTGGGCGCATTTAGAAAAATTACAAACCGATGCAGAGCTCACTGAAATGATGCTTGCGGCCAGTAAACAGGAATTTACTGAGTGGGCGACGGCGTATGAGGCACTACAAACCGCGATGGATGAAGTTGGAACCGAAAAATTGAAGCCGATTTATGAAGCAACGGGTGAGGCTTACGACTACACTCTCATTCGTTTGGCACGCTTACAATACTCCCTTATAAATGGCGAGCGATTCTAGCATACCCGACTTCTCCCCAAATTCTGGCCGCTATAAAAATCAATGCAGGCGTGAAGCTTGCTATACTAAAATAGTATTTAATAATCTATAGCCATGCCTATTATGAAAAAACAATTAACCGTTTTCACCTTAGCTGCCCTATTGTTTTGTACCGCCTACGCACCGGTCGTGCACGCTCAACCAGTAACCTCTGTCAGTGAGGCGGTAACGAGGATCGATGCGATGATTGCTGAGATGACCGTGCTCAAGTTGCAGCTTGAGAAGCTCTCGCTCACTTATGCAGCTAACGCCAATACACCAGTGTCCCAAGTGCAAGGCGCTCAAGCGTCAGCTATCCTAACGCTTAGGCTCGATTACGGCGTCACCAACGATGATATCGCAAAAGTGCAACGGTTGCTTGCGACTGATGCAGACTCAGTGAACGTGATTTAAAGCGAGTAGCCGACGTGGATGATCGACGGTAGAGGAGAAGGAGAGTAGATGCAAACAAACGGCCAGCGCAAAGCGCTGGCCGTTTGTTTGCTACAATACTAGCCATGTGGTTCCGTCTCAAAAAACCAAAAGTTTACCCTAGAAAACACAGTCTGGTCACTAAGCATTATCGCGCTCATAAAGAGCAGGCCCGCGCTTTAGTGCAGGCCCGTTTACAATACTTCAATCAACATTATGGGTATTTGTACGGCAGGGTGAGCATTAAAAATCAACGGCGTTGCTGGGGGAGTTGCTCGTCACTTAAAAACTTGAATTTTTCTTACAAACTACTTTTTTTACCAGCGCATTTATGTGACTACATTATTGTGCATGAGTTATGTCATTTAAAAGAAATGAATCACGGACCAAAATTTTGGCAATTAGTGGCAGAAGAGATGCCAAACTACAAGCAGTACGTACGAGAACTAAAAACTATTGAAAGTGGCGGTACCTCAATCCAGCACCTTATTAAAGTACAGACTCGTTATCTTCACGACATAAGCAAGGTGATCGGCTGAAGGTTTGACAGTTGGCAACTAGATCAGTGGGTTGGCTGATAAATTAATGGTAAGTAGTTTGTGAATGATCAGCTTTGTAATCGTAACGTATGCTGGAGTGCTGTTGAAAGAAGTCTTTGACATGGGAGTAAAGTGAACTATACTTTTAACTATGGATATTTTTCAATCGCTATTAATGACCTTCTTTAGCTTTTTTGGTTTCGCTACCACAGACATACCAGAACCTCCACTAACTAGCGAGACTTTGCCGGAAGTGCATACGGAAACTCAAGATCACACTAGTCCTTTTGGCGCTCAAGTAACTAATGATGAAGATCAAGACAATACGTTAACAGAACCAACAGCCGCAACGTCATCACCACGTATCGCTACAGCGCTCGTGGCCGGGGGTTGCTTTTGGTGTGTTGAGGCTGATTTAGAAAAAACACCGGGAGTGATTGCAGCGGTTTCGGGCTACGCTGGTGGTACCAGTCAAAACCCTACCTACACAGATTATATTAGTGACGGTCATCGCGAGGTCGTTGAGGTTACGTACGATGCCGACAAAATATCGTATGAAGATATTTTAATTGTAACGATGAAGACCACTGATCCAACTGACGACAACGGCACATTTGGCGATCGGGGCAACAATTACTCAGCGGCTTTCTACTACGAAAATAACGAACAAAAAAATATTATTGATACTCTTATTACTGAAGTAAATATTTATGGTCCATATATAGCACCACTAGCGATTGATGTGGAGCCACGCCCGCAGTTTTGGCCAGCCGAAGACTACCATCAAGATTATTATAAGGGTACGCTTTCAGCTCTCAGGTATAAGTACTATCGAAATGCATCTGGGAGGAATGATTTTATTGCGCGCTATTGGAACGATCCACATTCACCGCAATTATCCTGGCGTGTCGACTCTACAAGTGCTGGCACAGAAGTACAAATAGTTGCAACAGACGAATATTCTATAGCAAACAAAATTATGGATTGGAAAAATTATAAAAAGCCTAGCAAGTATATATTAAAAATGGAAATGGATGCCCAAGCGTTTAAGGTGACCCAAGAAGATGGCACAGAGAGAGCTGGCACGAGTCCTCTTGATAAAATTTACGAAGCAGGTATTTACGTTGATGTACTTTCAGGCGAACCACTCTTTTCCTCTAAAGATAAATTTGATTCAGGTACTGGCTGGCCATCGTTTACTCGACCAATTAAATCTGACGCCGTCATCGAGCTCGAGGATAGAAAGTTTTTTTCTGTCCGCACCGAGATTCGTTCTCGCTACGCCGACAATCATCTTGGACACGTATTTAATGATGGTCCATTAAATGACGGTGGTTTACGGTACTGTATGAATGGGGTAGCGCTACGCTTTGTACCCAGGGATGAAATGGAAGCTGCGGGTTATGGTAATTATCTAGATACTTTGTAGCGTAGTTTGAGGCGAGTATGAAATGGTGGGGTGAGGCCTCTGGCCTCACCCCACCATTTTTCCACCATTAGGGGAAAATAATACTCAATAGTGTAGAATAGTGAACATATGGGAATCTCAGCCTTACTCATTTCAGTCAGCATTCTAGCGGTAGCTTTGTTTGCTTTGGTGCGCGGTGCTGATATGTTTGTGGTGGGAGCCAAACAAGTCGGGGCGTCGCTTGGGATGAGTAAATTTGCAATCGGGGTTTTGATCGTTGGGTTCGGTACTTCTTTACCTGAGCTTGCATCCTCCATTGCTGCGGTGCTCGATGGTGCATCGGAAATAGTACTTGCAAACGTAGTCGGATCAAATATAACTAATATTTTATTAGTGGTCGGTATACTCGCAACCCTTGGTGGAAAGATTGTTATACAGCGCAATTTAATTAAAACTGAGCTACCAATTTTCTTTATCGCTACGGTGCACTTCATAGCGGTAGTGTACGACGGCACAGTTGATCGTTTAGAAGCGTTTCTGCTTCTAGGTACTTTCTGTGCCTACTTGTGGTATTTGTTTGTAGAAGCTAAAGATGAAGATTCTATTGAGTTACAGCACAAAGGCCGTCGCCCCTACTTACAGGCTAAATCAATCGCTTTTATATTGCTTGGTATGGGGGCAGTAGTAATCGGTGCTCACTACACTGTCGAAAATGTCGTCCTGATCGCAACCGCGTTTGCGGTGCCCATTGGACTCGTATCAATCGCGGCGATCGCACTAGGGACATCTCTCCCAGAATTGTTTGTATCGCTTCAAGCCCTGAAAAATGGTGAGGCCGAAATGGCGATCGGGAACATCTTTGGCTCCAACGCCTTCAATATTTTGGTGGTTACCGGCATCTCAGGTCTAATCGCACCCTTGTTTGCTGATGCCGTCGTGATGCAGCTTGGAATTGGTGTCTTTCTAGCCGCATCGGCTATTTTCTTCGTCAATGGTCTAGCGCGGCAGATTATGCGTTGGGAAGGAATTATGATGCTACTCTTTTTCGTTTTCTTTTTGGTGAAGTTAGTAGATTTTTTATAGTGGTAAACACGCAGTCAAAATACACGCTGGCGAGCGCCGCTCGCCAGCGAATATTTTTGTTGCTATAGTGCAGCAATGCTAGATTTCACTCAATCATTATTACTGGTCGATAAGCCACTCGGCATTACGTCATTTGATGTGATTCGTCGTTTGCGGCGATTTTACACAGTGATGCACGATGAAGCTAAAGCCCCAAAAATGGGTCACGCGGGAACGCTTGACCCACTTGCTACAGGATTAATGTTGATTGGCGTCGGTAGCGGGACCAAGGCACTAGCTAATCTGATCAAGCTTGATAAAGAATATATTGCCGCAGTTAGGATCGGTGAAGCGAGGACAACTGGCGATTTGGAAGGGGAGGTTTGTGCCGAAAAAAAAGTGATGGAGACTTTTTCAGCCGAAAAAGTCTCCATCATGCTGGCAACTTTAGTTGGTACCACCACCTTGCCAGTGTCAGCCTACAGTGCCATCAAAAAAGCTGGAATACCGATGTATAAACGTGCGCGTAAAGCGGCAATCAAAGGTGAGCAAGTAGCGGCAGATGAGCTACCGTTACGAGCGATGACGGTTTCAGCTGCGGAGCTTCTAACAGTAACTCAGAGCAATGGGCGGGCGGTTTTGACTGTGCGTTTTAGTGTTGCCAGCGGCACATATATCCGCTCACTTGCGGAGGAGTGTGGTAAGAGGCTTGGTTATCCCGCTTGTTTAGAAGCTCTGCGTCGCACCAAAATAGGCAAGTATAACGTAGAGGACGCAAACCGACTACCTACCAATAAAGACTAAGTGCCACTGCAAACATACTCATTCACGTCGTAGAATCTAATCTTGTCGACGCTGTTGCGGCAGAGGATAGATACTTTTATCTGTCGTCAGGTAGTCCCGCAGCGCGGATGCGTGTTCATTTCTATAGGTTGATTCTAAGTGCTGTTCATGAGTATCATTGATTGATTCGTGAGAAACGCTATAAGTGCCGTTTGCGCACAGGGTTGCTGTCGTCAAAATTCCTTTCTCTGAAATAAAAATTTTCGCAATCTTTAGTCCATGAGCACTTTCAATAGTCACGGTTGCTTCTGGCGAAAGTCCGCCGTTTTTTACCATTTCATTTCTAATTTCGTAAGCCACTTGTTCTTTCCAAGCAGCTAGCTGCAATAAAGCTTCATCGGGATTTTTGGCTTGTTTAGCTTCACCAAATGGTCTTTCAATATCCATGTTCCGTTATTTAATTGAATAACGCTTCGACTACCATTTTCACCTCACCGCCATCTGCTTGGCCGGACAGTTCTTTCATTACCGCTCCAACTAAGATACCCATTTTAGCTTTGTCGTGTATACCAAGCTCGGCTTTCTTCGCCACTGCTATTGGTTTAATATCGGCGGCACTCATCATTTGTGGTAGGTAACTTTCAAGTACTGCTAGTTCTTCTTTTTCTGGCAGCGCTAATTCTTTACGGTTGGCTGCTTCATACTGGGTAATTGATTCTTTACGTTGTTTAGCTGAACGTTTGATCACTGCCAGCGCCTCATCGTCTGCCAGGGTGTTTTGAGGGGTCCGATTAGTAGCGACCAACTCGTTCATAAACGCAGTAAGTAAACTGCGGATGACCCGCAACCGCGCGGCTTCTTTATTTTTAAGGGCATCTTTTAGTGAAGCTTGAATATCAGTATGTAAACTCATAGGTATAAATAAAACATCTATAAAATAATACTGCTATACTACCATTATGTCGCCCTCTAAAAAAGCCGCCATACACACGCGCGGTCCACAGAGTGACCACCAGCCCATGCTGTTCCATACTCTGACTGTTGAAACTGCATTAACACACTTCGCGACCAACACGCGAGGTCTCGCTGAAAAAGCAGTATTGGAGCGCCGTCAGCAGTTTGGTACTAATCAATTTTCTAAAGAACAACGGGTCTCTATTTTTAAAAAAATAATTAATCAGCTTATCAATCCGTTGGCGCTGGTGTTATTAGTGGCGTGTGTTATCACGTTACTTCTTGGTGAGTACTTGGATAGTATCGTAATCACCCTAGCTCTATTAATTGCAGTGGTGGTGGGCGTGTTACAGGAGGGTAAGGCGTCCAGTGCTTTTGCTAAGCTGTCTGAATCACAAGTTAAGAAAGCCACAGTATTGCGTGATGGTTCTAAGCACGAAGTATTAGCGGAAGATCTAGTTCCAGGCGATATTGTGATCCTGCAAAACGGCGACCGCGTCCCGGCTGACGTACGTATTATTACTGCCAAAAGCCTCGCTATTAACGAGTCGCCACTGACTGGCGAATGGAAAGAAATTAAAAAATCGATCGATCCGGTAGCAGCGCAAGCTTTACTGGCCGAACAGACAAACATGGCTTGGATGGGAACGTTCGTGGCCGATGGGTATGGTGTAGGGGTGGTTGTCGCGATCGGCGACACTACGCAAGTGGGCCAATTAGCCAGTAGTATTCGCAATGTAAAAGAAGTAGCCACGCCGCTACAGGTCGAAATGAAAGCCTTGTCACTAAAAATGATTGGTATTATCGCCGTGCTTGTAGTGGTGATATTTACCATTGGTTTGTTACAAGGTCAACCGCTGCATGACATGATCATCATGTCGATCGCTATTGCTGTTGCATCGATTCCGGAAGGTTTACCAGCTGCAGTCACGATCATCCTTGCGGTTGGTATGGAGGCGCTTTTAAAGCGGGGAGGGTTGGTGCGAAATTTACTCGCCGCGGAAACTCTTGGCTCAACTACTTATGTTTTGACCGACAAGACGGGTACGTTAACAGAAGCTAAAATGTCGGTGGCGGGGTTGCTAGTTGATGACGGTATGTACGTCGAACTGCCCCAGTTGGGAACGTTTGCTCCCGCCGAGCGTTTTTTTGATATTGCTCTAGCAGCCGCTGACGCTTATCGTGACGATGTGGGTGAAGAGACCGTACTACGGGGTGATTCAGTCGAGCGGGCCGTCTTAAGTACGGCGTATTCTCTAGGAATTTCAGATACACGAGATAGTCTACGTGCTCAGCGGATAGACTATCTACCATTTACTTCCGAACAACGTTTCGCTGCGGGCTTGGTGCCAAACAAAGATGGAACAAACTTACTGTGCATCAATGGCGCCCCCACCACACTTCTTAAGCACGCAAATAAATGCCTCACCACTAAAGGTGATGAAGCAGTATTTTCCAGTGCAATGCGCGATGATTATACCAGTGCCATCACGCGCCTGACGAACACTGGTAAACGCCTGATTGCTGTTGGATACAAAACAGTGCAGTACAGTGATATTCCAGAATCTGATCCAACAGTTATAGATGATTTGGTTTTCTGTGGGGTAATAGTGCTAGATGATCCGCTACGGGAAGGAGTTGGCGAAGCTATTTTAGGCGTACAGTCGGCGGGTGCACGGGTGCTACTCATTACTGGAGATAACCCACAAACAGCACTGTCGATAGCCCGATCGGTAGGTATTACTGACGCTACTGGCGTTGCACTAACGGGAAAGGATATCGAAGTCTTAAATGATGAGGAATTATACAAAGCAGCTACTGAGGTGTCAGTCTTTGCGCGGGTGCTGCCCAACCAAAAGATGCGTATTGCAATAGTGCTGCAAAAATACGGTGAGATAGTGGCTATGACGGGTGACGGTATTAATGACGCCCCAGCATTGAGACGGGCTAATATTGGTATAGCGATCGGCTCCGGGACTGCGGTCGCCAAAGAGGCATCTGATCTTGTCTTGGTGAAAGATTCTTTCACCACCATCTACGCGGCGATCGAGGAGGGTCGGCGGGTGGTGAGTAATTTGCGTAAAATTGTTGGCTACCTATTATCGACAAGTCTCTCAGAAGTAGTGCTTATCACAACCGCGCTTATGATTGGTGCAGCGGTGCCAATCTTGCCAGCACAGATCCTCTGGGCCAATATCATCGAAGAGGGTTTAATGAGTGTGGCTTTTGCTTTCGAGAAAGGTAGTAAAAACGCTATGAAGCGCAAGCCGAGAGATATTCACGCTGAAGGCCTAGTTTCTAAACAAATGTTTTGGTTTATTGCTTTTGCAGTTTTCGTACTCAGTGTTTTAAACGTTGCACTTTATTTTTACTTACGTTCATTACAGTTGCCAATTGAAGATTTGCGCAGTCTTATTTTTCTCGGCGTAGCGATGGACTCACTTTTCATGTCATTTGCTTTTCGTTCACTGTCGACGCCAGTGTGGAAGATCCCGCTCAACACTAACTGGTTTTTTATTGCCTCTTTCTTTATCAGTGCAGCACTCTTCGCTTTGGCGCTGACGGTCCCATTTTTTCAGTATCTCCTTTCGTATAATCCGCAACCATTTAATCTCCTCGTACTCCCTATTATCGCGAGTGCATTATCTCTCTTGGCTATAGAGGTTGGTAAGTGGCTATTCTTTGAACGTCGATCATGAAACTGAGCTTCTTCGCTGACCTAGGTCCCATGCTATAATGTTCACTATATGGAAATGGTGCTTGTAATTCTGATCGCCGTCGTACTTTTGGTGCAGCTCTATGTATCGTTTATCAAAAAACCAGTTGAAAAACCGGATGATCAAGGTATGGTCTTGCTGCAGCAACAGCTGCAAGACTTAAATCGCACTGTCCACGAGCAAATGGGTGAGGGGAGTCGGGCTATGCAGGTAAGCGCACGGGAGCAATTTAAAGAGAGTAAGGAGCTTATCCAAGCGATTAATCGCGAAGTGAACGAACAGATTCGTTCTATTCAAGAGAGTGTGGGGGCTAAGCTCATTGGTGTACAAAAAAGTGTGACCGAAGTGACGGAGAGCTCGAAGCAGGTCTATACCATCGCGGAGCAGCTCCAGAATCTAGAAAAAGTCCTCAAGCACCAAAAGCAACGTGGAAATCTCGGTGAAGCTAGTTTGCAGCTCGCCCTTGAAAATATTTTACCGGCGTCTTCATACAAGCTGCAATATGGCTTTCCAGGGGGCGATATGGTCGATGCAGTGATCGAAACTAAAGACGGCCTGATTCCAGTTGACGCTAAGTTTTCTCTTGATAACTATCGGCGGTTGGTCGATGCGCCAGAAGCGGATCGTGAAGCCTTGGAGAAGGAATTTAAAAATGACCTCAAAAAACGGATTGACGAAACTGCCAAGTACATCCGTCCGAAAGATGGCACGCTGCCGTTTGCGTTTATGTATATTCCAGCGGAAGCAATTTATTATGACTTGCTAGTGAATGAAGTCGGTTCGGTCAAGGTAAATACCCGCAGCCTCATCGACTACGCCTACCGTGACAAAAACGTCATCATCGTATCGCCGACCACCTTCGCAGCATATTTACAATCAGTATTATACGGCTTCAGAGCCTTCAAGGTGGAGGAGAGTGCTAAGGAGATCCAGAAAAACGTCGAGCAACTCACTCGTCACATGCAAGCCTATAGTAGTTACTTTGAGAAGCTGGGAAACAGCCTCGGCACTACCGTCAATCACTTCAATTCTGCCCAAAAAGAACTAGGAAAAATTGATAAGGACGTGACCAAAATAGCAGGCGAGGGAATGGAACTCGATCAGCAAGTTATTGATAAGCCACATAAAGAAATAGAATAATATGTCACTTGAAAACATTTCAGGTTTTAACCAAGCTTCTAAAGTCGAACGTACTCACGAAGAAAATTCTGACCGAGTAGAATTGCATGAACGGGTGTATGACATCGGTAAAGAATTGTATGAATCAGAAATAATCCTTACTTGGCCCGGATTATCGCCCGTGGGTAAAGAGTACTTAGAAAGTGTAAATGATGAATCTTTAGCGCCGTACATCACGCCCATCGCACAAATAGTACAAATGTGTGAAGCGTCAGGTATTGTCGTACATGTCGTTGCTAACGGCCGAAATTTTGAAGTATCAATTCTGCCGGCAAACTATACTGATGAACAGGCAGACAGTATTCGAGCCCAACATCTAAATATAACAAGCTTCATGGATGGGAGTTTAGCGGAGTTGATCGTTTCGTCGCGAACACTGGCACACGCGTAAGTCTGCAACATAAAAGCAAACACCCCAGAGCGGGATGTCGCTCGGGGTTTTTTTTATGTTTTCTTTTTTTTGCGCCTCCCTCTCTTGCTACCGTCATTTGACAATCTTGTGTTTCGCTTATTCGCGTTTTGCTTCCAAGAAGTTTTTTGGCGCTTGCTCTGTCCCCCTATGGGCTTACATGGCCTGGACATTTTTGCTCCTTTGTTTAATTTGAGTGGGCCTGCGCTTACCGCAGCGGTTTGCTGGCGGCGGTTTGCCTTGGTGCTGGCGGCGGTTTTTCGCCCGCGCCCGCGCTTTGCTTTTCTTATGTCCGGTCAAGTCTATCCTCCTTTTCTACCCACCACTATTTAACCAAATACTTGCGTAAAACGCAACCCAAAAAGGTATTAAAGTAGCTATCACATTTTTAGTAAGGTTTTAAATCCTAAAAGCCTTCACTGTGGATAGAAATTGTAAGGATTGTATATGTACGATTTGTTTGGGTCTTCAGAAAAAAAGTGCATGGTTCGCTCTTACACGACCAATCAGTTAAGGATTCCCAGCAGTAGTGAGGTTGAACATGAGCTTGCCAAACGGGATTGTTTCAGGTATTATTGCGGCCACTATGACAACAGCAACAACTACTAAAGACTTTGCCATTATCGCCACTGGCGGTAAGCAATACGTCGTGCACGCGGGGGATATCTTAGATGTCGAGATGATGGACAATCACGAAACAGGAGACAAGATTGAGTTTGCCGAAGTTTTAATGCAAAACGATAAGGTCGGCACGCCGCACGTAGCGGGCGCAACAGTCACCGCCACCTATCTCGAATTAAAAAAAGGCGTCAAACTTTCTATTGTTCGTTTTAAGGCTAAGAGTAACCGCAGCCGAAAACTTGGTCATCGCCAAAAATACGCTCGCGTCCGGATTGAATCAGTCACATAGTTGGCACCATTACTCAGAATACAAAACGCCCCTCACGGGCGTTTTGTATTCGGTGACATCTATATAAACTATGAACAGGGCCTCATTATCCTCGGTTTATAAACGCGTTTTTAATGGTATCTGCGTCGGCATATTCTAGTTCTGAGCCAGTGGAGAGGCCACGACCGAGGCGGGTGATAGTTACTTTAGTGTCGGTCAGAATCTCTTTTAATAAGAGCTCGACGTAACGGGCAGTGTTATCGCCG
>Ga0136561_1000299_pt1 | contig 17236 bp, 20 predicted proteins | sample AntRauMeHopE1498_FD_104641 | JGI IMG/M metagenome (GOLD analysis project Ga0136561, IMG submission 104641) | Saline lake microbial communities from Rauer Islands, Antarctica - Metagenome Hop E1 #498 | ecosystem: Environmental > Aquatic > Non-marine Saline and Alkaline > Saline | place... | reverse complement strand
TGCGGCGATCCTTCCCGACCCGACCGGGAGTGCGTACGCACTGACCCATGCCGACCATGCTCCGACCACAGGCTCTTTGGTGATACGGCGTACTCGGTACCACCACTGACTCTGCGTCGGGGCATCTGCTGTTCCGGCGAGAGGCAATGGTGAGTGGACGAGGAACACCGTGCCCCAGTCTGTGTCATCACCTGACGCACCGAGTCCGGTTCCGTCGAACGCGAGCGCGTACGGTGTGGTTCCTCCATCGTCAGAAACTTGCCACTCGTATCGGTCAAGGTTCGTGAGGTTGAGTTGTCGGTCTACCGTGAGAGCCACACCCGCGTCTGCACTGGTAGCGGTCGCTGTCGGCTGGGTCGGTACTGTCGTCCCTCCGCCACCGGTGAACCCGTCAATGATCTCTTCGTACGTCGGTCTGTCTACGATCGCGCGCTCTGCGGCACGGTCGGCCGGTTCCGCAGGTGGCGCGTAGTCGATCTCCGCATCACCAGACACGACTACGTATCCGCTGATCGCCTCGGCGGTGATCGTCTGCACGCCAAACGCGTCCTCCTCTACCTCGATCACCCGAAGGTCCTGCTCGATATCGAGTGTCGATTCGTTCAGCGCGAGTAGTTCGCCAATCGAGCGCGAGGCGTTCGGGTCCATCCACGTATACACATATGGGTTGAAGCGATTGTATCGGTAGAACCCGTTCGCGAGCCGGTCGGCCTGATCTTGTGTCGAAAGCCACTTTGCGTCGATGTCTCGCACCCGACGATCCTCGGAGGATCCCCGGCGAAGCGCTATGTTTCGAGTCGCGCGATCTCGAATAACCGCCGTTCCGGTGACGTCGAATCGTGCCAATGTGCCACCAGAACCTCCGGCCTGTAGCTGGACGTGGGCCCGCTTGAAGTCTGCTACGAACGTGTTCGTTGCGACCGCCCCCGCGCTCGTCTCGACGTGTAACGTCGGGCTCTGCACGAGCAACAGGTCGCCGTCGTCAACTCGGAATTCCGCATAGGTGGTCCGCGAGTCTGATCCTTCCGGGTAGTACTCGTCCGCGGCCAAGGCAACGCTCATCTTGTCCGCGCCTGTCCCGCCGGTCGTATCCGAAAACACCGTTGTGCCCGCGACACTGATCACCGGCGACCACTCGACGCGCACCGCATCGACGAGCCGTTCGCGCTTCTCGATCACAAGCTCGTCGTAGGTATCCGCATTCGTGATCGGGGTCGTCGAATAACTCACCGGGTAGACATCGTGGAGCGTAACCGTTCCATCGGCGATCGTGTCCATCACATAGCCGTGGTGGAACAGTAGCTCGTCAATGACGAGGTAGTATTCCGAGCGGTTCGCGTCGGCAACGAACCACGGTATCGTGATCGCTACCTCTGGCAGGTCTTCGCAAAGGTCCGTCGGTACCCCGGCGTCAGTGAGCAGCCGATACATGATGCTCGCCCCGGTGTCGGCCGGGTCTGATATGTCGTAGTTTGCAAGCGCAATCGAGGATCCAAACTTGCTTCGCAGCTTGATTAGGTAGTCGGTTACCTCGACGACGATCCCGTCGAACCCACGCCGAACCGTGCTCCGCGCCGTCGAGCGGATCACCCCACGGAACCACAATACGTCGTCTTTGAGAATCTTGCAGTCGATGTCCTCAGTTGCGGCGTTGATCTCGTTCGCGATGCTCTCGTCAGTGAGCACGAACCTCGCGGTGTTGATCACACTCTCAAGCTCGTTGTGCATCGACTGCGTGCGAATCATGTCCCCGGTCGTGAACTCGTAAACGTCGGTCGGTTCGCTGTCGCCCGGTAGTTCGAGCAGTATCTCCCAGCTCATGCGTTCAGCACCCCGAGGAGTTCAAACTCCTCTTTCATCATCAGCGCGAAGTCCCGCATTGAGCGATCACCGCCGAGAAAAAAGTTGTCGCTGATGTCTTGATTGATCGTTATCGGCCGCGCCTGTCTGTACGTCGCGCTCGACCCACCCGCCGAAACGCCCGGAGCGTCCGGGTCTGGTGTCTCAGTTGGTGCGACCCCCGGTAGGTCCTGATCGGTCCAGACCCCGGCCACCGCATCTCGAATGTGCCCAGATAGATCGGTACTTTCCATTCCGCGGCCCCATGTGCCGGGTCGGAACGGCTTGTCGACTACGTTCTTGATGAACCGCCCGAGGTTGCCGATGATCGCGCCGAGCCAGTTGAATATGCCCGCGAGTACCGCGATGGGTGTCATCACCACTTTGATCGCAAAGGCGAGGGCATTGAGTAGTGGCGTGATGAGTTCGAGCACCATCGCGATCATCTGGAACTGAGTCGCGAACATTGACATGATCGGGATGAGGATGCTCATCACGAGGTCTGCGATGATTTCCAGAATCGGTCCCAACGCCTCGAAGATCGGCACGAGCATCTCGCCGAGGATGGTACCGAGCCTTTCGTAGAGTCCGAGCACTACCGGAAGGAGCGACGTGACGACCGGAGTGATCGCGTCTGCCATGTGCATCATGATCGTGCCCAACGGGTCGATAGCTTCCGAGAATCCTTCGATCGACGACATAGCCTGAAGAGCAGCCATGGCAACGGCGATCATCGCCGCGCCCACCGCCCCTGCTGCCGCATCACCGCCTCCGCCCTCGGTCATGCCCGGTGGTAGTCCGAACGAACCCGCCCCCTCAGGCGTTGCGGTCGGCCGACCCGACCCATCGTACCCAACAGGCTCAGGAGGTGCCTTGTCTTTCATACTCTCGAACAGGTCCAGCGATTTCGTAGCCTTGACCAGTTCTTCGGTGAGACCCGATGCCTCCTCGGTCGCGTCACGAAGCGACGGGGCCCACTGCGCGAAAGCGTCTGATACGATTGCTCGATCAAGATCGCTGAGTTCGCCGTCGAGGTCACGAACACCCGATAGCATCTGCCGCATCATATCGAGCGCGTTCTTACTGGCTTCCTCTTCTTTCTCGGCTACCTCGTCGGTGCCCTCGAGCTGCGCGTCAATGGATGCCTGCAACGCTTGCGACCGCGCCTGTATCGCTGCGATCTCTTCGGACTCGCGCGCCTCTTGCTCTGCGCGTAGCGTTGCCTCGAGGTCAGCCATGTTCTGCTCGACAGATGCGCGCTCTTCTTGCGCCTCAGAGCGTATGCGCGTAATCTCGCCTTCGTAGTTGCGTATCTGCCCAACGAGTTCGCGCTGCGCTCTCAGGTTGTTCGCGAGGAGGTCCTCTCCGTACCCCTCCGACCGTGCTCGTTGCTCAGCCTCTCGGAGGCGATCAAGCTCATCCTGCGCAGCTCGTAGTCCCCTCTGATAGTTCTCGATGTTGCTCTGCGCTGCCTCTTCCCGTTTGTCCAGGAGTGCCAGTGCGTCGCTGTACTCGTCCATCGACTCGACGTTGCCGGTGATGGCGTTGGTAAGTAGCTCGCGCTCTTTCGCTGCCGTTCGAGCACGGTGGATCAGGAACCCGACACCAGCTACGATGGCAGTCAACGTTACGAGGAACGCAGCAAGCATTGGATTGCTCAGACCGAACGCGACGCCGAGGCCTCTGATTGCTCCGGCGGCAGACATGATCTTTCCGGCGAGCCCCACGGCCGGACCAATCGCTGCGGCTGTCGCAGCTACAATGAGGATAGTGCGCTGTAGTCCGCTGTCCAGATTGCCAAACCCCTCGAGTGCACTGCGGACCGAAGCCATGAGGCTGCGAAAAGCCGGGAGTACCGTGTCTTTGATCACTGGAATAAGGTCAACCGCGAAGTTACGCCACAACGTCTTTAGCTGCGCGCCAAGAGATTCGATTTCGACGCGGTAGTCATTCGCCGCATTCAGAGCATCGCCGTCGAGCACAAGTCCGAGTTCGTGCGCCTCGCTCCGCGCCGCTTCAAACTGATCAGCTGTCATCCCGAGGATCGGAGCGAGGTCGTTGAGCGATCGCCCGAACACCTGCTGCGCGATGGCGTTGCGCTCGGTCACGTTCTCGACGTTCTGTAGCGACATGATCAGCTCAGGGAACAGCTCCTCCATGTCGCGCACGTTGCCCTGCGAATCCCGAAGCGCTACGCCGAGCTTGTCGAACGCGATCGCGGACTCTGAGGTCCCTGCCTCGATCTGAGGTAGCCGCGCGCTGAACCGTTGTATGGTACCGGTGAGCCCCTCGAAGGAAACGCCCGCTACGGTAGCGACGTGCTCAAGCTCCTGTAGCGACTCGGTGGAGAGTCCTGTGATCTGCTCAAGGTCGAGAATCTTGTCGGCATAATTTCCCGCCTCAACCGTAGCGGCCGCGAACGCAGCTCCTACCGCTGCAAGAGGAAGGGTCAAACTCCGCGTGAGCGAGGACCCGACCTGCTGCATGCTCCGACCGACGCGCTGGAACTGACGGGCGAGGTCATCGGTCCCGCGCTTTGCGTCCCGCATGCCTTTGACGAGTGCCGTGGAATCTGTCTTGAGTTCGAGTACTGCCTCGCCGAGTGTCGCCATCGTCAATCCACCTTTATGCCTCGAGATCCGAACATGGCCGCTACCAAGTGTTTCGGTGGCGGCTCGTTCGACGACTCAATCTTTGCTTCCCGTTGCCAGCTACGGATCTGCTCACGCTGGGCGCGTTGCTCCATGACCCCGGCGGCAACCGCACCGATGCGAACCTGACGTAGCGCCTCTTGCGCCCGAAGCGTCGGCATCATCTCCGAATACATACGCAGATACCGCATCGGCATACCTAACCACTGCTCGGGGTCGCCTCCGTAGAATCGCTGAAGCTGGGGGACGACTGCTCCCCAGTCGAGGGGTTCGCCACTGCCGCTAGGTCCCCCATCCCTGCGGCTTTGGTAAAAGCCTGCATGATCGCAATCTTGTGCGAGAGCGAGAGCTTGCCGAGTACCTCTCCGATCTCCTCATGCACGACGATCCTGATTGCATCGTCCAGACCGGACTCGAGCTTCTGCCCGAGCCGGTCGTCGATCTCCCCTTCTGCGGTCCGCGCTTCCTCGAACTTCATCAGCATGACGCCGATATTGTGCAGGGTAACGCTTTCCCTTGGCGAAACGTCATCCTGACGGGATAGGTGGAATACCTGCCCGTCGATGGAAAACTCTTCTCGCTCTACCTCCGTCTTGATGTCAAGGACCATTACGTATCAGCCTCCTCGCAAACGTAGTGACCGAAGCGCTCTGCCTCGGTAGCCGCCGCCTGATTTTCCAGTGCGGTGAACTCAAGCGCGAGAGCCGCCGCCGATCCCTTGTCGAACGTGATCGAAGGCTCGCCCGAGTTGTAGCACCGGGGCACGTAGAACTGGGCGAGCTTGTCGCTCTGGTACGGCGATACCCCGCGAATGATCACGGCGTACTCGTGAACCGTCAGTCCTCGATACAGCTGCGTCTCGGTCTCGCCTGCGGCGCTTGCCGGAGTATTGTGGTTCAGCGCGTGGCGAAACTGCTCAGGCGTGAAGTCTTCGAGCTCAAGCGAGAACGATATGCCTTCCTCGTTTCTCGTGACCTTGATGATACCGGTCGACCCGGCGTTGCGATGCTCGGTGTACGAGTTCGGCAGGTTGAGCGTTACGCCTCCCTCGGCGTAGTTTTTCTTCCCGTACGTACCGAGCAATACGAAGTTGGTCGACGATGCCGGGTCTGCTACCGACAGCGAGACCTCAGACTCCCCAGCCGGTGCAAGGTAAACCTCGTACGGCGTCATGATAATTTCTGCGCGGTCACTCATGTGACTCCTCCTATTCGCTCATGGTGATGGCGTGCACGTCGTACGTCCGCCATTGATAAGGCCAGCCGAACGTCGGATCGCGAGCGGTATAGCTGCCCCCGACGTCGACGCCTCTGATCGCCACCCCATCGTACGTCGCACCGTCAAGCATGTGCAAGTCCTGGGCTATGGCGCGGTCTAGTTCATCGGCCTCTCCGAATGTACTACCGTACGCGATCACGTCGAGACGTTGCGGCAGGTACGGAAGGAAATGCGACTGGACAATCCCACCCGTCAGCCGAATGACGACACTCGATCTCGGCATGTTCGCCGCTTCGCTCTGCGGTAGCTCGGCTACGTAAGCACGGTCACTGACAAGCGCGACCACGCTCGCGTTGGCGAGCAATCTTGAACGTATCGCAATCGCGGCGTTACTCATTTCGTGAGCCTCCGGTAGTGCTTCTGAATCAGGTCTGCGAGCTGCGGGTACTTCTCGTCTGCGACTGGTCGCAGGAACGGGCGCTGCCCGGTCGAGTTCACCGCCGGTATCGTCTCGACGTAGATCGCGTAGTTAACGCCGTAGCTGCCCCACTCGCCGACGACCTCGCTCCCGACTACCTTTGCCGGTCGCATCTGGATCGACCCTTGCAGGACGGTCGTGACGACAGGCACGATCTGCCTTGCCGCGATCACGCAAGCTGCGGCCGTCTCGTCTATGGCAAGTCGGGCTGCCTCTTCGGTTGCGGTCACCAGCTCATCGCCTCGCCATACCATTTCGCTCACTGCGCCCGCCTACAGACAGCTTCGAGATATCCGGTCCTCCGGTTCACGCCGTCGATGTCCAGGCGCCCGTGCACCGTTTCTCCGAGGCGCGTCTTGATATGCGAGAAGCGGTCAGTGGCGAGGATGTCAGTACCGAGCGGCAACCACACCCGTATCGATAGCTGCGCCGTTACCCCATCGTCAACGTTCGCCTTCCGGCTTGGAGTGTCGGTGTAGACGTAGCACGCCACGCCCGGCTGATCTACCCATTCGCCGTTAGGTTGACCGTAGGCGTCTGCCCCGGACGCGCGGCGCTGGCAAGTAGCCGTGTAGCGCATCATCCGTCTGACGCTCACGCAAACCGCCTCATCTGTAGTCTACTCGTAATCCGTGCGCGTTCCAGATCCATCTTCTGTGTCGCCCCGATCGTCCCAAAGTCACCTGCCGATGTGCTGAGCCCACTCTGGTAGTTCAGCCGTAGCTTTGCGAGGTCGATCAGTACCGAGTCCCGGAGCGTCGTGGCTTCGCTTACAACGTAGGTGACCTCAACCGCGAAGTCGAAGTCTCCTTTCTTCTGCGGGTTTCCGTCTGCCGTGATCCGGTATTCGCTCGACGCGAGAATCGAGTAGTTGAACTCGTCGATCCCTTCGCGTATCTGCGTGATAGACTCCGCTGGGCGCTTCAGGTGTAGCCGATTAGTGCGCGTCTCGAACATGAACTCTTCGGTCACCGTCCCGGTCGGCGCGATCTTCGCAAGCCATTCTGCCTCCGATTCGATGACGGTCTGTACCTCAAGATCGGTGAGGTCGGTTTCGATGTGCGCGCGCAGCTCAGTCGGTGTGATCATCGTCGGTCACCTGCTCGGCTCGTGGCTCGGACAAGCGCGGCTTTGTCTCGACCGGGCGCGGTTGGATCCCCGCTTTCTTGCGAGGAGGGTCGTCTACGTAGGCCGCGAGCTCCGGGTGCTTTCCGATCTCGCCTGCTGGTATCTCCGCTCCGACCCGGCAGTATCGCTCAACAGCGCGGCCGGACCCAGCGGGTCCGACCTTGCCGTTAGCCATCACGTACAATCTCGTGATCGCTTTCATCAATGCACTCCTCTGACGATTAGGTCTCGTCGTCTACTCGTACAAACGCAGCGGGCCGGTAGTTCACCAGCGCGGCACGAAGGTCGGCACGTATCGCCTGTTTGCCTTCCACGAAGTACGTACTGTGCGAGTCCGTGATCCTCACCTCAATTCCGCGTCTCATAGCCATAGAGGCGAAGTTTGCGAAGTCTCCGACGATCGACGTTCCTTCGTCCCAGCCGTCGAAAAGGACAACGGGAAGACCCCATACCTGCATCGGCCCGGAAGTTGAAGGAGGACCCCACAGGTACGCGCCGGTCGTACCTTCTCGCGCGAGGCGTAGCGTTTCCCAGTCGTTAGGGTGCATCACGACCGCATTCGGTCGAGCGCGCCCAGTGACACGAGATGCGGTGATTGCGCGGTGGATTGCGTCCTGTCGCGAATCGCTCGTCGCAGCTTCGTACACTCGCTGAGTTCCCGCGTTGTACAGGATGCCCGCAATGTTCGGCGCGATGCCGTCGCCCATGATCACCTGTAGGTCAAGGCGCTGCTCGATCATAAACCGAAGTCGACTTTCCACGTAGGACGATGCCTGAGCCTCGTCTTCCAGCTGTTCGTCGGTGATCGGCAGGAAGATCGGAATCTTCCGAACCGCGACCGTCCGCTCAGTGAGCGCGAACGCGGCTTCTCCGAACGAGCCACCTTCCGACTTCTCAACAGCGTTGTTGGTGAACGTGGTCTCCTCCATGTAGACCACCGATGCCTGTTGCGTCGTCGTCTGCGGGATGAGGTCCATGACCTGCGGTGGGCGCTGCGCGTCGAGGATGAGGGTACCGCTTCGCATGCTCTCCGGCTCCCAACCTGCGGAGGTTTCGAACAGGGTCTTCATTTCCACGTCGATATCTGCGCCCATCTTCTGACCGCGATTCTTGTACGCGGCCGACTCGACGAAAAGCTCGCCGATTCCCTTCTGGCGCTGGCGCGGTGCGGCATTGCCTTCCGGGACAGGCGGTGCCTTGTAGCCGTCGCTGGACTTCTGCGCCCGCTCGATCTCCGACATCTCGTCGATCTCGGTTCCGAGCGCCTCCACCTCTTCGCGCATGCCACGGAGCTTCGCGAGCCGTTCGCTCGTGGTTCCGTCACCGAGCTTGTCGGTCTTCGACAGGTCATAATCCTGCCGGTTATCGTCTCCGCTCTTCGTCGCGCACTCTTTGAGAACGGTTTCGAGAGCCGTAGCTTTCGACTGATACTTCAGTCGAGACTCTTTGAGTTCTGCCATTACACCCATGTGTCTACTCCTGCCAGCGTGCTGGCAACTGCGTTGAATTCCGCTACGAGGTCGACGACCTCTTCATCCTCGGCCTCGGTAGGCTCGCCGGAGTGCGGTGCCGCGATGAGAGATTTCATCTCCTCATGCAACTCGTCGAGGCGTTCCGTCGCGAACGTCAACCGCTCGATCGTGGTAGCGCCTATCTGTCGTCCGTCCGCCTCGCGCATCTCTTTGAGTGCCTGCACTCGACCCGCGAGTTCTGTCATGCCGTCCCGCAGCATGTCGATATGGTCTGCCAGTCTCAGACCTCCGGACTTCACGTCGAGGGTCCGTGTCGCGATCCCGGCTCCGAGGAGCACAGGAGATATCTCGAACACGTCCATCGACTCTATGATTCTGTTTGCCTTCGACCCCGAGTCAGGACGCGACTCGGTGAGGACATCGTATCCAAAGCTATACTGTTGCAGGTCAGGCGAGAGTTCCTTGACCGTTAGGTAGGTATCTCGTCCCATCGTGGTGCTCAGGAAAAACCGACCTTTGAACACGAGCTCATCGCCGCGTTCGGTTGCGATCCCGCGACCCACCGGAAGCGCCCCACCCCACGAGCTGTGATTGTAGGCGCTCACCCTGACGTTGCCGCCTTTCAGCGCGCCCGGCCGGATGATGTCTCCGTCAAGGTCCACCACGTCAAGTGTCGCGAAGACAGCTTCAAAGCTGCCCTCCTCTGCGCCGTCTTCCAGAAACTTCACGTCAAGCGATACTCGTTTCTGTTCCATCTCTACTCCTCCCCGTCATCGAATACAGGCGCGAATGAAAGCGTTCCGTTTGGGTGCTCAAGGTCTTTCATCAACTCCGCTTCCGCGAAGGTGACCACCCGGCCGTTACGATCGGCGCACTCGGTGTGATCGTGATCGACTTCCGAATGACCTATCTGATCGTCGAACACAAGCACTTCTCGAATTGTATCACTCGCTTCGTAATGCTCCAAGGTCGCCACGTTCTGCGCATACTTGGTCTCCGTTCGCGCGATCAATTCCGCGCGAGCGTCTACTGATAGCCTACCACCTGGGACCTGACTACGTATAGATACCCCAAGAGCAGCAGATCCGAGCCCCTCTGCGCGACCGGCAGAGAGTACCCGGAACAGCTCCCGCCGCGTTGCCTTGTCGAAGTCGATGAGCCCAGCCCGACGACCGCCGGTCTGCAACAGGCGTTGTTCGGCTGCGTTCTCGAGCATGGTGCCGAGGCCAAAGTATGCGTTGACCAGCTCGAAGGTGTCGCGCCCTACTCTAACGTACTGCTCTGCAAGCATGAGCGGGTTGCGATTCGTGAGTCGATCCATGATTGACTCGACGATGATGTCGTCCGGCGTCACGTCCTTGAGGTTCCCGTCGTTGTCAACGAGTTCAAGGTAGATACTCTCGATGTCTTTTCCGAACGCGAGTAGCCGCCGGGCGAGCTCCCGCGCGAATCGTTTCTCCATGACCATCTGGTGTTGGTGCAGAGTCTCGATGTAGTCGGTCAATCCTCGCTGCTCAGGCGTCACCTCTTCCGGGTCGTACTCTCGCTCTTTCCGAGCCTTCCGTGCTGCGAAGCCGAGACCAGCCATCGGGTTGCGGTACTCGCCACTCATGTCGTCCTCTCGAATGCCGAGCATGGCACGGGCCTTCTCATCGGTGATGAGTCCGCTCATCCAGACCATGTTGACGCGCTGATACTTTGCGTTCTCGTCGTCCTGTAGCACCCGGACGTCGTGAAGGTCGAAGTTGACTTTCCATCGGGTGATGTCCGGTTCCCACTCGCTGAGGAGCTGATTGCGGAGATCCGCTGCGACGAGCCGTTGCATCGGAATGATGCAGTCCTCGTACGCAGCCTGTCGTGCCTCGCCGTAGTTCGCGTACGTGCGCTGTTCCTGCCCGGCAGAGAGCCCGACAACCTGCGCCGGGATACCGAGTAGCGCACAGACCCGCGTCTCTGGCATAGCCCGCATCGCCTTCAGGTTCATCTTCACCGGGTCGATCCCGAATGGCGCGAGGTCTACCGGTAGGCTCGTCGCGAACGGCTCGCCCGCTCCGTCGCCTGAAAATTTCTCCTTGATGTACTTTTTAACGTCGATCATGTCGTTCGGGTCGACCACCTCGCCGGACTTCGGCGTGATGATCAGCCCCGGTACCCCGAGGTTGCGCAACATTGCCGCTGAGTAGTTCGCCGCGTGATCGTCGGTCGCAATCTCGCGTGCGAGTATCTTGATCGGAGAGATACCTTTCAGCGTGTTCTCGGGGTCTATCCCGTAGCGCAGATGAACAACGTCTTCCGGAGCAATCCTCATCGACCCGAATCGTCCAGTGTAGCGATACGCGGTGATGTACTCGTCCTGACTGTCGCGCACCGGCTCTATCTGCAAGTGTGGCACGTACCACAACTCGCGCAGGACTCCGCGACCGTCTCCGCTTCTTCGTTTGAGTAGATATGCGTTACCGTCTGCGAGTAGCGATATGACCAGACCCATCGACATGACCGGCCACGAGTAGTGCGGATTCGGCTCGTTCAAGATGTCGAGCATAGGGTGCTCTTCGACAATCTCTTCTCGGTCGTAGAGGAGCTGCACCGGCATTTCCGGGAACACCCGAGCGACCCACATGATCGGTGCCATCGACACGGCCGAATGCGTACCGTCTCCGATCTCCGCCGCGTAGTTGTGTCTCGACCCCGGCAGGAGCCGTATCGAGAATCCTTGCAGTATCTGCCCGACTGACTTCCGTTCTGTTTTTCTTCCGAATAGGCTCATACCATAACCCACCTTTTTACTCGCGAGTAGTGCGAATAGCGTACCGCGTCGAGGCAGTGGTCGTCGCGTTTCTCGACAACTGGCAGAATATCGCCTGTCACCCGGTCCTTCTTGTAGCTGTAGCTGCCGAGCTCCGCGATAGTGTGTCGGCACCTGGGGTGCACCACGATCTGCTCGAACTCTTTGATCCTCTCGATGCCGTCCTCGACCGATCCTTTCGGCTTCGACGCCCCTCGCATTTTTGGATATCCATGGTGCTGCATGTAAGATATGGTCTCAGGCCTCGCGGAGTCTGCGACCGATGGCCAGTCCATCGCCCCGGGGACAGTCGCGAAAAGCGCCGGCAAATCATCCAGCTCGACACCGACTCCGTATGCCTCATGGTCAATGTATAGCTTTCGGTCGACGACGAATGAGCGGACCATCGTAGACGGGTCCTGCGAGAACCCCCAGTCGGCGCCGTAGTAGAATCGGTCCACGTCCTCGGGAGTCTCGAAGTCCTCGATCCGGTATCGCCCGCCGTATACAAGAGCCTCGGTGAGCTTGCGCGGGTTGCCCTCCCATACCCAATCGTACTTGTCTGGGTCGACACGTCGCACGTATTCCATCTCGCGTCGCAGCGTGTCAGGGAGGAACGGGTTGTCTCGGAAGGTGACCTTCCGCACGATTGCGTCGTCGGGACTATCGAGCACGAAGCGCTTGTAGGTCGGCGCTCGCTCGTCGTCTGGGTTGAAGTCGATCCATATCTCCGATCCCTCGGAGCGGATTGTCGGGATAAGTATGTCAAGCGAGTCATCGGTGGTGCGCTCTGCCTCGGCGAGCCATGCGATATCGATCCCCTCCGTCGACTTGATCTCTGCCGGATTGTTTCTGATGCCCTTGAACAAAAAGTGTCCGCCATTGGCGCACCGTATCTGGTCTCGAGTGACTCGAAAGATTGCGCCCATGCCGAGTAGCTCTATCTGATCGGCTATGAGCTGATGCACCGAAGACCTGATCGAAGCTTGATACTCCCGAGCGCACAATACGCGGATCCCGCGCTGCGCCATGAGAACCAGAAGCGCCCGAGCGAAGGACCACGATGCTCCCTTCCCGCGACCGCCATAGAAAACCTTATATCTCGACGGCGTGAACAGCGGCGAGAACACTTTTGGTATCGTCGCGTCGAGTGTGATCACTCCGGCAACCTCATCCACCACGTATGATCGGCGTCGAGTTCCAGCCGGTCCGCGTTGAACGCTTCGTCCACGGCTCGCGCGACTCCGGGGAACCGCGGGAGATTGTCGTAGTCATGACCGCCGATCCAGCCGCCGCGCTTGACCTTCGGGAGCCACGCTGCAATATCGTGCTTGACCGCTTCGTAGGTGTGGATTCCATCGATGAACACGTAGTCGAGCTCGTTGGGTAGTTCCGTAGCAGCGTCCGCCGACGTGCCTCGGTAGATAACCGCCCGCTCTCCGAACGGAGCCATGCGCCGTTGGACTCCTGCGAATATCTGCGCGGCCAGTGTTTCCGATCCCATCATCTGCCCCATCTTCGTGCGCTTGCCGGACGCATCGTTCTCGTAGTACGGAGCCCACGGGTCGACGAGGTAGTGAGTCACGTTGCGCCGCGCCGCGAGAACCGACGCCGCTGTGTCGGCCTTAAAAACTCCGACCTCTACTCCGACGATTGGCCGGTCGGTCGGTATGCGCCTGATCAGTGCTTCCCATCGCCTCGGTCTCATGTCACTCCCCTGAAAAATGGTGTCGTGTCTACGATGACAGACGGCCCTTTGCGGTAGCTCGGCCTCATGTTCCCACCCGCGCCGTCTCGTTCTTTCTTCGCTCCGTATCCGAGCTTGTCTTCGCCGTGTAGCCGTCTGCCGATCATCGCTGCGTCTTCGGTGCTCGACCGTTGCAGGAACCGCAAGTGCAGACACCGTAGCATCGTGTCATCCCATCCCTGCGCGAGCGAGTACAGCTCGCCGGTCTCCATCCGTGGTCGCGCCTGAAACAGGATATGGCACCCGTCGGACGGCCAATCGAGATTGCGGAAGTTATAAAGCTTCGTCGGATTGTGCGACGGCGGACTGAGGTGACCGACCGCCTGTTCTCGGCACTGCGAGAGCGCGGTGACGTGCAGGTACCGACCTTTGATCTGGTAGGCGTTACCGTACTCGTTGCCGACGATCTTTAACCGCAGCTCGCGTAGCCCTTCTGGATCATAAAGCTCGTCGCCGTCGACGCCGAACAGCCAGCACGACTGACCGCTGTAGTCCTGGACGTGATCGTGGGTCTTGGTGAGGTCCGGTTCGTGAATGATCCTGTCGACACCTGCCGCGCGTACCTCTTCCACCGTGCTATCGGTCGACCCGTTGTCGATAACCACGATCTCATCGCAGAACGCGCGAATATTCCTCACCGCCTGTCCCGCGTACAGGTCCTCATTGTGCAGGAGCATCACGCCGATGATCGTCACGCCGATGCGCCCGCACTGACGATCTCGCGTTCGAGCGCCTGCCACTGTAGTGCGAGCTTGATCGTAGCTTCCGAGTACCGGGTGTTCCGTCCGTTCGGGAGTCGCGAGAAGATCGCCCGCCGTAGATTGCTCTTGCAGTGGATCATGCGTGTGTTATCCGTGACCGATCCCCAGTCCGAGTCGGTGGCGTTGTACACCTCGCACGGGAGGGCGATCACGGTCGCGTCATACTCCACGTCAGTGACGACCTTGCCGAATGCCGCTTGATTCATCCCACCATACTTCACTTTCCACGGCCGGTGCTCGGCCGGGTCTCGGTAGAACCGGTCATTCCACTCGCGCCACAGCTCGAAGAATGCGAGCGCCGCTTCGGTTGGCCGGGCAAACACAACCCCGCCGTTCATCGGCAACTTCGCCAGCCTTCGCGTGTAGGCCACGTCGAAGTCGAAGTCGAAAGCGTCGGATAGGTCTCCGGTCATGAGCATGTCGCAGTCGCAGAAAACGATCTCGTCGGCCGGGTCGGCCTCGCGCATCACTCGCGCCCACTCGCGGAACTTCCACGTATTGCTGACGTAGCTACGCTGGCGTTCGTTCACCCCATCGGGCGCCGGGATTCGAACGACCTCGAAAGATGCGTTGGGCATGTGCTGCGCGACCGAGTACTCGAAAACGCGCAGAAGCCGTGCGTACATATCAAACCCGCTGTAGTCGAACGCGACCGTCACGATCCTCATACTTCCGGATCCTCTTCTGGATCGGGGTCTACGAACGTAACCCTGAAGTCGATGCCTTCTCCGTCCTTTCCGCTGAGCTCGAGCCCCATGCGATCGCCGTACTTTTTAGGTAGCCGCTTTGAGAGGACCCATTTTCTGGTATCGATCGCAAGCTTCACGGCTTGCACGTTTTTCGCGGTTGCTTTGTCGGCCAAGTCGACGAGCTCGTCGAACGCCAAATCAGCATCCGCCTCACAGGCCTTCGCGTATTGCTCCGCAAACGGAGGCTTCTGGTTGAGCCACTTCATTATCGTCGACATCGCGGGCATTGATGGCATCCGCGCGATTGCTCTGAGAGACTTACCCTCAGACCGAAGCTTGCAAATGTGGCTCGCGAGCTTTTCATTGTACTTCGTTGGTCTACCACCTGGCATGCCTATAGTCTACCGTAACCTGCGTGCTGTGTCTACGACAGTGCCCCGCACCTATTTTTCGTCCTGCCTGTCGATCTTATCGTTCGGCAATCCACGCCGATTGAGGTACTTCCGAATAGCCGTGCGGATCACCGGCGAGATATCAACCTTCGTCCCGGTCGTCTGCCCGTCCTCAATGGCGATCTCTTCGAGCCCCGCCACGTAGGCGTCACTGATGGTCAATCGAATCTGCCTGCTCATCGCTTCACTCCGATGAAAAAAGGCACGCGCGGCTTCGCAGGGTTTCCTTGGGAGATATCCCAACCGCGCGGCCAAACCTCGGCGTCGCCAGCCGCCAAGGGTTCCGGTCGGGTTGATGGTCGCCGTTTTATGTGCGTCCCGACCGGTTCTACTTCGTGGGCCCCCCGGTGTACCGCTCACGGCGGGATGCCCGGGTAGGCACTGGTGCGCCGGGGCCATGCTCCCCGCTCTCCGAGCTGATTGCCCGGTGTCTTTCTGCATAGACGAGCGCTCCGGTCTCATAGCACCATTATCTCCCTCGCAGAAGCTACGAACTCACCGGCAGAATGGCATACCGTGACCGAGTGACCCATGTTGCGCAGCTCCCTATAGTCTATGGATTCGCTACCCGTGCATGATATGACAACGCTTTCCTGTTTCTCACTGCTATTAGACATATTTTCCTCCTGATTTTCTATACGCCGGGGTAGTCAAGGTGTGCTTTCCATGGCCACTGCCAAGGACCACCAACGGTACAGCGCATACTTGCATACCACGGCGGTAGCCACGGAACGATGTCGCCCCTGTTGCGGAAGTGAACAGCTCGGCATGTCTTTTGTTGCCGTCTCACGAACACCTTATTACCGGTCCTCTTTGTGCCATAGGTCAATAGCGTAATGTCTACGTTGGCCAGCTCATACGCTACGATCTGCGCGATCGCCCCGCCGCGCGAGTGTCCTCGTATCCTTCTCAGCTTTCCGCGTTGCTCCGGGGTGAGCGAGCGCAGTATCACCGTCGCCTCGTAGCGGTCCATGCGGTTGACGCGGATCTGCTTATCGCCTTCCATCCCGATGCGGCGCGTGCGGAAGTTGAAAGCCCAGTCGTCACGGTCGTTCGATCCGAGTATGAACAGCTCTGTGCCATCGTCTGATATGCGCCACTCAACCATGGTATTCCTTCTTCCATCCTTCGTTGATCGCGTCCATCGCTGCGAGGTAGCGCGGTTCGTACCCTGCGTGTAGTGACGCTTGGATGATCGCGGGTATGTCCTTGTCCAGGCAGTGCGAGGACACATAGGGGTGATCACGGTAGACGAAGCTGTGTGCGGGACTGATACGTGGATCTTGCCGCAGTAGCTCTCGCCACTCGTCATAGTCGGCACCGAACGTACGGCAAATACGGTACCATTCGTTGAAAAACACGACGCGGTTGTAGAGGTAGGCGTTCTCCCCGTACTTCACCAGCTCTGCGGTGAGCGAATCGGTTTTGAGTATCCGGAAGTCCGCTGGCTTCACCGCCTTGTACGCCTCGGCCACCTTCGATCGGTATGGCTCTGCGCCCCCGAGTATCACGAAGTCCTCGTCGATCGCTCTCGAGTGCTGCGTCGCTCCGTCGAACTCCGGTGACATCACGATTGGGTAGCCTCTCTGCTCGTAGGCTCCTGTGGTCCGTGGTGGGACGGTAGACTTGATCACCACGACATCGGCGTTCTGTACGTGCTCCTCGATCACCTCGTCTACGATTCTCGTGTCCGCTGATCCATCCCCGCGCATGTCTGTCGGCACGCATATGAACGCGATATCGTACCCGCCCTTCGCTTTCTTCGAGTACTGCGCTACCGCAAGGTCGTAGATATCTGCGTCAGGGAACGTGCGGTGCAGCGCCTTTCCGACGATTCCGTAGCCGACTATAAGCAGCCTCACTTCAAGCCCAGGAGCTCGCGAAGGTCCGCGTCGTCTACCCCTTCGCGACGAGCCGCCTTCTCCCGCTCGATCCGTTGCCGTGCACGCTCCATCGTGGCGAGCATTTGCTCGTCCCGAGCGTCTTTGATGCGGCGGTGCCGATGCCGTCCATGTT
>Ga0136561_1000295_pt1 | contig 17326 bp, 18 predicted proteins | sample AntRauMeHopE1498_FD_104641 | JGI IMG/M metagenome (GOLD analysis project Ga0136561, IMG submission 104641) | Saline lake microbial communities from Rauer Islands, Antarctica - Metagenome Hop E1 #498 | ecosystem: Environmental > Aquatic > Non-marine Saline and Alkaline > Saline | place... | reverse complement strand
GTGCTCCGGGGCCGGGTCGTCTTCATCTTTAATCGTCCGGCCAATCAACGCTTCCAGAACATCTTCAATCGTCACCAGGCCGACGGTTTGACCCTCATCACCTAGCACGATGCACAGGTGATGGTGGCTTTTTAAAAATATTCCCAGTGCAGTTTGCAGTGAATCGTTGCGGCTAACATAATGAACTTTAGGATCCATGGCTTTTTCGGCCGTAACAGACTTTTTGGTCGTCAATGATAACATGTCTTGCAGATACAGAATGCCAACGACGTGATTGAGGTCTTTGGCAATAACCGGCAGACGGCTGTGACCACCTTGGTGAAGTTCGCTCAGTACTAATGGACCAAGAAATTCACTGGCTGAAACAGTCTTCATGTCTTTTTTGGGTGTCATCACCTGATGTACCATCTTATCTCGAAACGCCAGCGCACCCGACAAAAGCTTCTTTTCATCGATTGAGAGTATGTCGCCAGACTGCTCAATGGTGTGCGCCAACTCTTCACGGGAATGAAATATTCGCTGGTGTTCTTTCAAGCGGCTACCCAGCAGTCTTTCGGCCCACTTGAGGAGTCTCGTCTTTCGCAGCAGCCACGGCTCACATGGCGCGTATATGTACAGGCTTAAGCGCCTCACCGCTCCCAGCCGACTCAGCGGTCGGAACAGTACCACCACGGCCAACGTAGCGACAACACCCCACAGCCAGCCGAAGGCGGCGACGGCCAGCCAAGCAATAATCACCAATACAATCGTAGCCTTTAGCATAAGAATCGAGCGGATGCCTGGCAGCAGTTGGTCGCGTGTGCGCTGGCGCTTCATGGCTTTGTCGAGCCTGGCTCGACGCTGAAGCTCAAAGTCACTAAAGCCGCTTGGGCGGAGCTGGACTCCGCTGATAATGACAAGTGCAACAACCGAGAGTATGTAGAGAATAATCAGCAGCGTATTCATATGCACTATTGTACGCTACATTGGCGCTCAGCCTATGGGCTGAATCTGCTATAATAAGGTGAGCAAAAAACCGGAGGACAATGTTCATGAGTAAGACCGCGTGGATCATTTTTACAGCAATCGTTATTCTCGTACTGGGTGGCCTCGTTGTCTACTCACGTTCGAATTCGACCCAAATTGACGTTTCATCGGTAGATGCCAACAGCGTGCTGGCAGCCAGCGAACAAAGCGGAAATATTGGCGACCGAGTATTCAACAACACCCAGAGCAACGTCGTACTCATTAAGTATGCCGACTTTCAGTGTCCGGCTTGTGCCGCTGCCGCTGAAGGCCTTAAGCCACTCCTCGGAGAATATGGCGACAGAATCTCATTTATTAGCCGCAACTTCCCGATCACTCAAAATCACCCGAATGCTCGCGCGGCGGCGGCAGCAGCCGAAGCGGCTGGCCAGCAGGATAAGTTCTGGGAAATGCACGACGTCATTTACGAAAACCAACGCGATTGGAGTACTGCTGACTCTACCCAGCGCACCACTCTATTTAAATCATACGCCGAACAAATTGGCCTCGATATGGCTGCTTTCGATGCCGACATTGCCTCCAGCCGTATCAACCAAAAAGTACTGTTCGACCAAGCACTTGCTAATAAAGTCGGTGTCAATTCTACGCCGACTTTCTTCCTTAACGGCGAGGAACTGCCAGATGATGCTGCCGCTGGAATCCTCAGCGGAGACCTGACAGAGCTTAGGAAGCTCATCGACGCAGCCCTCTAGTAGGTGTGCACAGCCCAAATGAAAAACACCCCGGTGCCTTGGGGTGTTTTTACTTTTGTTTCGAGTTTTGGGTTGCTCGGTTCTTCATAAGAATATCTTATAGAACTAATGAGCAATGAAGATACGCCATTCGGCGGGCACCACATCCACTGCGATCTTTTTGCGTCGTGACGACACAAATTCGATGGCTATAGGCATGTGATTGTTACACTCCTTGTACTATGTACAGCTCCACGCACTCCGACCTTTATTATGTAGTTTTGGCGTGAAACACAATAATAATACTATCAAATGAACGCAAAAAATGCAAGAATGCGCTTGTTAAAACGCTACTGTTTTAATCATAAAGCAAGATTTGAATCAGCACAAGCACTTTATTCAAATCCGTCAAGACGTCGTAATCCAGGGACGTTTACTATACTATAAGCATAAGGATATATACACACTGATATGCTGCTAAGTCATACCATTCGCTCGTTTTCACCGCTACCTCTTCTGGGCGCATTCCTTATCGCATTTGTTAGCCTAATCTCACCGCTCGCCATACTGTCGCCAGCTTCAGCTGGTCCCCTCATTTCAGAAGGCTACAGCTCTAACGATTCACTGGCAGTCAGTACGATTGTCAGCCTCCGTGAAAACTCGTCAGATGAGGTCACTGCCGCCACCAACGAAAATGCCGAAAATCTACTTGGCGTCGTCGTGAGCGCCAATAGCTCGTCTATCTCTATCACCAGCTCTATCGTCAGCCAAATTCAGGTAGCCACCAGTGGCACAATGGATGTACTCGTCAGTAATATTAACGGCGACATCGCCCGCGGTGACTTTATTACCGCCTCGCCGATAGCTGGCGTCGGCATGAAAGCCACCGACAACGCTCGTATCATTGGTGTCGCCCAAGGCTCCCTACAGCGACCCACCGCTCAAACAATTAAAAACGGAGATGGCACTGAGAGAGAAGTCAACATTGGTCAGGTTCCAGTGCTCGTAAACGTTTCATCCTTTTTTAAGCAGCCAGAGCGAACCATTATTCCGGTTGCAATACAAAACCTGGCCAACTCATTTGCCGGTCGAGAGGTCAGCCCGCTCCCAATCATCCTCAGTGCCGGTATTTTTATCGTCAGCCTTATTGTCGTGGCGGTCATTGTTTACTCAATGATTCGCAACGGCATCATCTCGGTTGGGCGCAATCCTTTGTCACAATCAGCTGTCTATCGCAATATTATCCAGATGTCAGGCCTGGTGCTGGCTATCCTGGCGGCCGCTTTTGTGGCAATATACTTAGTATTAACAAGATTATGAGTGGGCATCGAACATGAGTGGGTAGGGGGATGTAGCGAGCAATTAGTCTCTACTCGCCTTCTTTGTCGGCCTTATCGGTTTTTTCGGTCTTCTTCATTTGGTATTTACGGACAAGAATCCAGACACCAAGGCCAACTGCCGCAATTGCCATCAGAAGCGTAATAGTTGAGCTTGTGCCCTCAACGCCGTCAATGAAGGCCTTAGCGGCTTCAATACCGGTAAAGCCGATGTAGAGAAACACAAAGTCGCGTACGATCGTTCCCAAGAAGGTGGTAATAACAAACATCTTGAAGGGAATGGCCAAAAAACCAGCCAATATTGAAATTGGCGCGCTAGGAATGATTGGGGTGGCTCGAATTACAAACAGTGTGAAGTAGTCGCGCTTTCGGCCAGAGAAACGAGCACCGAACTTTTCTACCTGCTTGTGGCTGAGCCCAACATATTTACCGACCTTACTTAGCACAACGTCTTCGGCCTTGTCGGCAATAAAGTACCAAATAATAGAGGCGATCGTTTTTCCAAAAGAGGCAATCACCGCAATAACCAATAGATACCAGAACGGCGAGCCCTGGGCTGCCGCCATTGAGCCGGCAATGGTCATCACAAAAGGTGATGGAATCGGTGCAATCAGCTCTTCAAGGAAGGAAGCGACCAGCGCAAATACTTCGACGGACACGTACTGCGAGAGCTGTTCGATGAATTGTAGGATCGATTCTAACATAGCCTATAGTATAGCACCCTACGGGGCTGGCTGAATGGGCACAAGAGGCGCTGGCTCTACCGGTTCAAGATCCTCTGGCCGACAACCTTCCTCATCAACAATCGAGTTGATCGGTGTCCCTGCGCATTGGTCGGCGGCGTCTAATACACCGTCACCATCAGTATCAACAGGGATGGCTTCAACTTCACAGCCGGTTGCGTCAACAGTTGTTCCGGCCGGAGTACCGCTGCAGTCATCTTCGTCGTCAATCACCCCGTCGCTATCGCCGTCAACTGGTGCTGGGGCCACGTTACAACTACCGCTAGGCACGGCGCCCCTTATAAAGTACTCCTGGTACGTTCCCTCGGTACCGCCTCCGACTGCCATGAGGCCATTGCTGAGGCAAATCGTCAAGCGCTCGACGCTGGTTGGCACCTTAAAGGGCTGGTTGGCCTTGCCGCTCATACCGGCCAACAATACGCGCTGCCAAATTGGGCCTGCCATCGATGCCCCACCGTTACGCATAGGGGTGTTGTCGTTATTCCCTACCCAGACGCCAACTGATAGCTGAGTGCTGTACCCGATAGTCCAGGCATCGCGGGCGTTTTCGGTTGTTCCTGTTTTTACCGCTACGTCGTAGCCTCCAGTGTTAAGGCTAGAGCCGAAAATCGGGGCTCGGGCTGATTCGTCATTGAGAATATCTGAAGTTAAGAATGAGGCCTCGGCTCCCATAACCTGGCGCGCCGGTGCAGCCGATTCCCTAAGGACCGTATCGCCAAATTTATCTTGAATCGAAGTAACCATTCGCAGGTCGTGTTGCCTACCCTCATTGGCCAGTGCCGCAAAAGCATTGGTCATTTCGGTCAGCCGGGATTCGCCGGTGCCAAGTGCTAACGATAAGCCGTAGTCGGTCTCTCCGCTCAGCGTCGAGATCCCCATTCGCTTTAGGGACTCAAGGGCGTTGTTGACGCCCAGATCTCGCATGATCTTAACAGCCGGTATGTTTAGTGACTGGGCTAAGGCATTCCTGACGCTAATATCACCGCGGAAGCGGAGGTCGGCATTACGCGGTTGATAGCCACCAAAATCAGTCGGTTCGTCTTGGTAGATGGTGGCTGGGGTAATGATGCGTCGCTGCATGGCTTCTGCGTAGTACAGCGGCTTAACGCTTGAACCAGGCTGGCGGGGCGTGGTGGCCATATTTACCTTACCGAAGACCGTGTTGCCGTAATCGGCGCTACCCACCAATGCCAAAATGCGACCATTGCTCGGATCAACCGCCACGACCGACGCATTGGTGCCACCGTTGGCTTGAATAAACCCTATGCGAGCATCGACGGCTTGATTGGCAGCGTCTTGCAGTGACCTATCAAGGGTGGTAGTGACTTTGAAGCCAGATCGGTTGACCGTTTCTTCACCGTATTCGGCGTATAACTGGTTGAGTACCATCTCGGCAAAATGCGGTGCCGAGCCGGCGATGGCGTCCTGCGGTGTATATGCGAGCTCTTGAATCTTAGCGGCCTCGGCTTCTTCGCTAGTTATCACGCCGTTATCAACCATTCGCCCCAATACGGTCGCCTGCCGCTCTTTAGCGAATACTAGGCTACCAGAAATAGGCGAGTAGGCGCTCGGAGCTGGCAAAATACCAATGAGCATCGCGCTCTCGGCTAGATCGAGGTCGGCAGCCGGTTTATCGAAGTAGGCTTTAGCGGCCGATTCAATACCAAAAGCCCCTTCGCCGTAATAGACTGAGTTCAAGTACAGGTCAAGAATTTCATCTTTGGTGTATTGCTGTTCAATAGCGATGGCGATGGCCAGCTCTTGGTATTTACGAAGAATTGTCTGGTCGTTATAAAGCACAGTGTTCTTGGCGAGTTGCTGCGTGAGTGTTGAGCCGCCATAGGCGGTAAAATCGCCACTTGAAACGTTAGCTAGTAGTGCCCCCAAAATACTGATCACCGAAAAACCGTTGTGCTGGTAGAAATTTTTATCTTCAGCCGCCACCAGGGCTTTTTCGGTAAAGTCGGAAATTTGATCAAGCGGCAGCCTTTCACCGCGGTCGGCTGTGCCAAAGCTATAGAAAGCCTCGCCGTCTTTGTCGAGTAGTACGACGCCGGTATTATTATGGTTAAGCAGTTGGTCGGGGTCGGCGATGGTGTTGGCGTAAAAAATATAGGTACCGAGCGGGATAATGATTAAGATGGCGGCAATCGGGCCAGCAATCAGGGCAACTCTCTTAGGCTTGCTGAGCCCTTTATACCACTTCCAGCGAGCTCCAAACCAATCCCCAACCGGTTGGAGCTTTTTTTGAATTTTTGGCGGCAGGGCCGGAAGCTTAATCCGGCGACGCTGGGATTTTCTCATAGCCTACTTAGTATAGCTGAAATTGCACCAGCAACGTCTACTTGCTCAGAGGTACCATCAGCCATGGTCTTCAGTGTTACTTTGTCAGAAGCAGCTTCGTCTTCACCAATCACAACCGCAAAACGAAAGCCCATTCGATCGGCGTAGCGCATACGGTCGCCAAACTTACCAAATTCGGTGTTCACTAGAGTATTAATACCAGCTGCTCTGAGCTGACTGGCGACATCGAATGCATAGGCTTGGCGCTCTTCGTCGATTGGCATGATAACAACCGCGGCCGGGCTCTTCTGGGTGGGCTGAATCATCCCTAGCTCGCGCATTGCGTAGAATAAGCGGGTTAAACCAATTGAGATACCGACTCCTGGCAACGTCAGTGAGGTGTAGTAGCTGGCCAAGTCATCGTAGCGACCACCGGAGCAGACACTGCCTACCTGCGGGTAGTCTACCAACACTGTTTCATAGACAATACCAGTGTAATAATCGAGGCCACGAGCAATCTTTAGGTCGATCTTGACGCGGTGCTCGGGAACTTTCATATCACGAAGGGCGTGAATCACCTTCTCTAGCCGATCAACGCCGTCATTGAAAAGTTCAGACGCTACATCAAGGCCTCGTAGTGCCGCGACAAGCTCGTCGTTTGATCCTTGCATCGAGGTAAAGGCTATAACTTTTTCGACTTGTTCGGTCGTGAGGCCAAGCTTGGCTAACTCTTCAACGAGCGCGTCGCCACTAATCTTCTCCATCTTATCGATTGTTCGAAGTACCTGCGCACTCTGGCCAGCAACGCCGATTCCTTCAAAAAACCCATTAAGAATCTGGCGGTTGTTGATGCGAACAACGAATTCCCCAAACCCAAACTGCTCAAATATCTCGTTAATAACGGCCGGAAATTGGGCATCAACCGCAGGGCTGGTTGAGCCGATCGTATCGACGTCGCATTGGTAAAACTCGCGAGCACGACCGGCCTGAGCTCGCTCGGCTCGGTGGACTTTACCGATGTGGTAGCGCGAAAAAGGAAAAACGATGTCGCTTTGATGCTCGGCCACGTAGCGCGCCAACGGAACAGTCAGATCATAGCGCAGCGTCAAGCTGGTGTCAGACCCTTCCCGGGTAAAGCTGTAAACTTGCTGTTCGGTTTCACCGCCACCTTTGGCCAGTAGCACACTGGTCAATTCAAGGTCGGGCGTATCAAGCGGCGTAAAGCCATATCGTTCATAAGTTGTGCGGATAATACCAAGCAGACGGTTAAATTCAATCTGTTCGCCGGGTAGGTATTCTGGAAAACCACTGGGGCGGCGGGGCTGCACTTTATTCATAGCATTATTATACAGGAACTCACCCCGATTGTGACAGGTGTCTCAAGGTTGATTCAAGCCTACGATATGACATATAATTAACCTCAGAAAAGAGGTTTACATGAATTTATTTGACTCATTAAAAGACATATTTGCCGGCGGAGTAGACCTTCCCGTCATCGGCGACATCCAAGACCAGATCACTCAGGTAACAGATGGAGCAACCGGAGCCCTAGGCGGCGCTGCCGAAGTTGGCCAAACCGTTGTCGACGATATTACACAAAAGCTTGGCCTTTAAGCCCGCCTCTGACTTCTTTTTTGAGGTGCCCTGCCGGCTCCAAACCGGCGATCGAACAGATCGCCGTCCCAGAAAGCCAGCGTTACTATAACTGCAACAGCATATAGCGGCACGGGGCTCGAAAACCAGGCTGAAGGCGACAACGCTTCGCCAATAGCGGTAATGATCGGCTTCACTTCACCATTCACTTGCACGGCAGTCTCCACCTGGGCAGCGTCACCTTGCGCATCGGCCGCGTTCAAAGTAATGTTGAAAGGCCCAGCCGAAGCATACCTAAAGTTAATCTTCGTGTAGCCGCTCTGAGAGATGCTTACAAGAGCATCGGGGCTGTCATTCCCCCAGTCAATATTTAGAGCATAGGGCGGCGTTCCTCCGCGCACAATAACTCCGAGCGTGTAGTCGGTGTTCTTTTCTATAATGCGAGGTATGCAAACAACAGCAACCAACAGCTTTCCGCCCGGCACACTGGCAGCATCGGGGGTATAGGTATAGCACTCTTTACCTGTCGTCGCAGGCTTACCAGGAATGAAAGAAGGGTTCGTGGGCAGGCTAGGGCCTGGAATAAGTGGAGCAACCGGCAGTACTACGTCGCCGTCGCCTCCTCTTTGAATCAGCGTGATGGTAACCGCCGGTGTCGCAGGACCCGGTTGGTTGACATTGTCGAAGTTGAGGGCCGTCAGAACATTCTGCCCTAACGGCAGGTCGACCGTCATCTGCACGGCCGTTCCGCTGACCGACTAAGCAGTTGTTTTACCCGATACGGCCACCTTTGTACTTTCTAGGGGTTTGTCACCAATGCCGGTGTCGTTTGGCTTACAGAAAGGCCGTTACCGATCTGGCCATTATCACCGCGGCCCCAGCAATAAGCACGACCCTGAATAATTGCACAGGTATGTTGGCTGATGTCAGCAGAGCCAATGTTTGACACGGTTCCTGCCATGGTCGATGTGTTGGCTGCAACAGGCGAAGACCTATTCAGCAGTACACCTTCGCCTATCTGACCACTTGTTCCCGTTCCCCAGCAGTACGTAAGACCGCCGGCAATTGCACAACTGTGAGAGCTTGCGGTAACAGCCGTCACCGTGCCGGTCATAACCGATGAGTTTACCGCTACCGGTGTGGATTGATTGCCCGTTAGTGGCGCAATTCCAAGGACTCCATTTCCGTTAGATCCCCAGCAGTAGGCGACGCCAGCTGCGACCGCGCAACTGTGGGTGTTACCTGCCGCAATCGCGGTAACCGTTCCAGTCATAACGGATGTGCTTACCGCAACTGGACTCAACTGGTCACTTGTTCCCCCGTTACCAAGTTGTCGATTTGTCCCCGAACCCCAGCAGTGAGCTTGACCACTTGCTACAGCACAAGTATGACCCCAGCTTACCGTTATTGTGGTGACCGGGCCAGACATAACTGATGTCGTGACTGCTATCGGTGTTGACCCACCAGTCGCCAGTCCATTACCAATACGCCCGTTCATGCCAAATCCCCAACAATAAGCGACCGCGTTATCAACAGCACAGGTATGAAAATTGCTTGCGGCGATTGCCGTCACCGTTCCGCTCATAACCGAAGTATCGACTGGCTGTGGAGTTGCAAAAGTTCCTGTAGTGACACCGTTGCCAAGTTTACCGCTACTTGCAGATCCCCAGCAATATGCTTGGCCACTAGCCACCCCGCACGTGTGTGAAGTACTGGTAGCGATCCCGGTAAATGGTCCCGGTAATGGCCCGCCAGGAGGAGTGTGGCCCGGACACAGCCCTTGCTGAACGCTCCGAGTGTCACTCGATATAAAGTAAGCCGGAATCGCAACATTGGTTGACGTGGCACTCAGGCAATAAGCTAACCCCGTGCCAGTGTATTGGAAGGAAACACCGGCACTTGCCCTGAGCTGGTCCGCGTTGGCGGGATACTCTTCGCCCGGGTTCTGGATCTTTGCTGCCTCTAGGCTAGTTCCTGCATTCCGAAGATCTGACCGTAGTACCCCGACAATAGCGCGCTGCTGTACTCCGTTAAAGGCAACAACAGTTAATGATGCAAGAACTCCTATTACTACGATGACAACCAGCAACTCAACAATCGTGAACCCACGAATCTTCAAATTAATTAAAGTTGGGTGGTTTTTTTTAGCTAACATACACCCCTACTTTATCATTAAAGTAGGGGTCTTGTGCAGGAGAAGCCCAGCAACATGCCGGTTCAAGTGATTTCTTAGTGGTTATCTACACGGCCGTTCCATTGACCGACTAAGCAGCCGTCTTCTTGCGACGGACAGACAGCAGCGCTGCTATTATCAACCCCACAACAATGCTCAACCATAACCAGGCAGGTAGATACACCAGGATTCTGGCTTCGACCTGTGCCGGCTGATCGCCCAGCCCGACGCTATACGTCACTCTATACACGCCCGGAAAAGCCCGCAACCGCCATTTCGAGTCCAGCGGGGTCGCTCGGCCTCCTTACCCGTTAGCGCAGTCGTATCTTCAAGATTTGTCTTACGACACCAGTATGAGTGAAGGTGCCTTCGATAACGTGATCTTCAGTCCCCTTGCCGAACGGCATATTCCAACCCGCCGAGTTGGTTCAGAGATTTCTCAACAATCCTCTCGCCCCGCCACCGTCACCCCGGCCGAATGGGTTCACCGCGTTGCCAAACCGATTCCACGAAACGAGCGTGCTCGCATCATTGCAGATATTACTCCGCGCTCACGCGCGCTGTCTTGAGGTGCTTCGTATGCTATAGCACCACACTCGCCGCGGCAGCTCGAATTTGCTCCCTAAGCAATATGAGTTCTGGATAATCATAGAAGAATCTGACTTTTTGATCTTTCTCGTTCGATCCAGTCGGCTTAGCAGAAAAAACAAATTCGGTAAAACTTTCAGCAATGTCTTCAGCAATGTTGGTGCTGGCGTAGTCACTTACAAACGAGTCTGGTCTGGACTCTAGCAATCTGGCGGCGGCTGGTTCCGACAGCTCTCCCGACTCATTCTGGGTGAGTCCGTAGGCTTTCCAAAAACGATCGTAGAATCGTTGTATATACGAACTATCATTGGCGCAGCCCTCACTCATCTCTAAGCGGGGGCAGCTGCCGCGCACTTCACCAACTTGGTTATCCGATAGTGTCAGAATATGGGCGTACTCGTGAACAATAGTGCGCATCAAGTCTTTCCGGCCCTCGGGGCCAAGGGCGGCGTTGACGCTCATGTGCCATTTGGCCGGATTGTCGCTACGCCAGACGGCCGCAGCGGTGTCACTGTTTGTATCATCGAATATCTCGAAGCTCAGCAGGCGCTCACTGGCGACCTTCGTGCCAATCAACTTCACCGTTAATGCCCAGATAGCTTCGTCTTGCTGGGTAGGTCGAGGCACCAGACCCTCCGGCGTCACGGTGTAAATGTTGCCGCCAGTTTCGCTGCCGGTCGACTGGGCGTCGTACAGGCTGCCTTGCTCTAATGCTTGGGAGGATAAAGGCTTGCTCGCCGCCGTTTTAGTTTGTGTCTGGGCGAAGCTTTGGTTCAGCTCGTCGTTTACCTGCTGACTCAGGGCAGCGCACTCTTGGTCTGTGTCGCATTCAAAATAACACTCGTCGGTTAGAAGATCGTAACGCTCAACTGAAGTACAGTTCTGTGCACCCTGCATTCGGACCAAAAGAATAGTGGCCAGTGAGCCAACCACAACGAAGGCAATGATGATGGCGAATAATACTGTTCTCTTCATTGCTAATCAGTATACACTGCGCCGCTTAGTCTAGGTTAGAATCGGCACTGCGCCCGCGGCTGCTCATCGGCGAAGCTATCGGTTGCCAAAGCGATCACTTCACCACCCTGCTGCAAGGTCCCCCGTACTAATGATTCTGTTGCATCATCGTTATCATTCAGCTCTAAGACAATTGCCGTGTCGAAGCCTTCGCGAACCGTATCGGTGGTTCGGCGAAAAGATGGTAGCAACAGGCTGGCGACCCGGCTTTCGGTAAGCGCAGCCTGAACTGCTTCGTACCCAACTGCCGTAAGCGCCGGTGGGGTCTCTTCGAATGTATGAATGGCTTCGCGGCGACGCTGTGTGTTGAACGTTTCAATAATTTCTGTTGAAGCTTCGTGCAGCTGCTGCTCGTTCATCGCCTCGCCGTTACCCTCGATGTATTTCTCGAGAATATAGGGGTAGGTCAGCACCTTTCGCATCGACCCCACGCCGTTCTCGACACCAATCAGCAGTAGCTGTTCTTTGTGCCCCTCTAAGAAGGCGTCAACCGCCCGGGCAATGTGTCGATAATAGGTCTTGGTGTTATCAAGTAGTGCATTTTCGTCACTGTGGCCATGAAATGCGCCAACGCCGCCGGATTGATGCTGCAATTCTTTACTAAACTCTACGTTTTCGGTCATCGACTCAAACGAATCCGGCATATCGTCGATTACCAGCTCGGTGCAGTTCGACGGCGAGCCCATCAGCAGACGTGGCCGGGTGTGGTTAATATCGAGTACATAATAATGTGATCCAAGACTGTCTTCAAGAACTAACGGCGACAACTGAAATTCGTCACCGATAAAGAAGGCTTCAGCGACATCGTAGTGCATACGAACCGTGTGGTAACCCTGCGTATCAGCAAATACTGCCAACCCCCGCGATTGGTACTTCCAAAACTCAACATCGTCGACGAGTTCGTGCAGCGTCTCCATGGTGTGGTCGAGTGCGTTGTCGTATAGCTTGTGCGCACGAATATCTTGCAGGGCGTTTTTAAATCTAATTGTGTCTTCTTTTACCGTGGAGCCCGAGCTGGCAGGGTGAGTTGGTTGGTAGAGGCTCAGCTTGAGGCCGGCTGTGTTGTCTTCGAGTAGTGAATTAAGGGTCGTGTCATGCATGCGCTGGTCTCCGATTATGCTCCCGACTATACAGTAGTTTGCTGAGAGTAAGCTGATGAAGCCCCCTGCCCCGGCTGACCAGCCAAGCATGTTACCATAGGTACAGATGCTACTTACAGATATTATTTCCAACCCACTAGCGCAGATCGCTCTTATCGTTCTGGCGGCGATTGTTGCTCATCATTTTAGTAGCCGCATTATAAACGGGCTGATTCATCGGCTAATGGCTCGCCACGATTTTGAAACAATGATTGACCGCGAGAAACAAGAGCAGACAGTTTCGGGTATATTCAAAGCAACAATAGCCGTCTTTATATGGCTCATAGCCATTGGGTTCATCCTAGGTGTCTTGCAGTTCGACCTTGGCCAAGTTGCGACCGGAGCTGGCTTTCTGGGTATTATTATTGGCCTTGGTGCCCAAGCGACGATTCGCGATTACCTAGCGGGCGTCTTTATTCTGGTTGAAGGCCAATACCGCGTTGGTGACATCGTTACCCTCAACGGTGGTACGGTCAACCAAGAAACTTCCGGAGTGGTTGAAGAAATCTCGCTGCGCATCACCAAGCTACGTGGCCTCGACGGCACGCTCAATATTATTCGGAACGGTGAAGCTAGTATAGTTACCAATCGAACCGTCAACTACTCAAGCGTCGTGATTGACGTTGGAGTTGCCTACGATAGCGACATCGACCTTGTCGAGAAAATTATGAATCGAGTCGGCAAAGATATGATGAAAGACAAGGAACTAGCCGAAGTTATTAAAGAGCCGATCCGGTTCTTCCGCGTCGATGATTTTGGGCCTTCAGCCGTAATCATCAAAACCCTCGGTAAAGTAGTGCCAGCCAAGCAATGGGATATTGCTGGTGAATACCGCCGCCGATTACTCCACGCCTTTCGAAAAGAAGGTGTCGACATTGCCTTTCCGCAAGTGGTTGTGCATCAAGCTAAGTAAGAGAGTCTTTAGATTCCTAAGGGTTACAGGAATCGCAGCTGCCGGCCGAAGCGGTCTGTTTGCTACCAGAAAGCGCTACTTCGCGTCGATACCCGCAGCTATCGCAGTCGTATATATCGGCAACGGGCAAGTCGGTGGGCCGACTGCACGTTTCACACGGCAGGCCGGGCTTAGACCCAGTCTTGCGAAAACCAGGCATATCGCACTTCGGACACTGGCGTTTAATATTTTCGATTAAGTCGCGCGTGGCAAGCTCAATATTCTTCATGCGCGATGCGTTCATGTGGGCCCGCAGGTCGGTCTCTATCCAGATTGTTTTGTGGGTTGTTAGAAGAGAGTTGGCGGCGGCTTTTAGCGCATCGCGCGTCACTATGCCCTTCACCATCCGCTGATATTTTTTCTGGGATGGTCGTAGCACAATGCCGTGGGCCGGGAAATCGATGCCCTCTGCAAAGTTTAAAGCATCTGCAAGGCTCGAGACCTCAGCCGATTGCGCATACGGCGCCGCTGCCACATGAAAGCCACATATTTCCAAGTTGTTGGCATCGTCGACAAATACCACCATCTCAATGCTGGCCGTCCCAAATGGAACTAGTGGATGAAATCCAAAGGCTCCTTCGCTGGCAATACCGACGTTCAAGCCAAGGGCTGCCATCGCCGCCCGGGCCTTCTTAACAGCCGTTTCTTTTTGAGTGCCAAGGCGCGGAATCTCAAGAGTGAACGTCCCAAAAGCGTCTGAGTCAAAGTTGGCGGGCACTTCAACCGTTATACCCAGTTCTTTTAAAAATAGCGGAGCAATCACCTGCTCTTTATGGTGTTTGGTGCCGAGGGCTGCGCGTGATGTGTCTTTAGAAGTCATGTGTTAGTACCTCTGTAAACTGTACCACGCGGCTGATGGTGGCTTCAAGCCTCGCCAACACTGCTATACTCATAGCATGAGCATTTTTTCCGACATCAGCACATTTTACCGCAAAGTAGTAATGCCCGAGGACGAAACCAAAGACATGATTGCCGAGCGACTGGGTGAAACCATCACGCCCAACATGCGTGCGCTGCGTCTTTCAATGACGGTGGCCGACTATCTACTGTCGATGAACGTTGCTGTTAGCGACGTCACCGATGTTGCGCTCAGCATCACCGACCGCTATTGTGAACGAAAGGTCTCGGTTGAGATTATCGCTACTGTGCTAATGTTTTCGCAGGACCGCGGTAACGACCGCGAGCCGCTCACCCTTATTAGACCAATGACGCCCCGAGCAGTTAATAGCTCACTTCTGCAAGAAGTACAAGATATCGCCTATGACATTCACAAAGGCAAGCTCAGCCTCAGTAAGGCCGAAGTACGTTTGGAGAAGCTATTAACTGCACCGAAAAGCTATCCGCAGTGGGTTCGCAGTATTGGTAGCGGAGCCCTTAGTGCTGGTATCGTTGCCGTTCTATCGAACTCGCCGATTATTATTGGATTAGCGTTTTTAGTTGGTGTGATCATCTCGTATATACCGGTGTTACTATCGAAGCACCGCATTCCACCTTTTTTTGTTCAAGTGGTTGCTACGATCGTTGCCACACTCATCGCCGCTCTCGTGACGTGGCTTGGCAACAATGGCGTCGGCTGGCTGCAGGGTATTGACCCCAATCTGATCATCATCGGTGGTATTGTCTTGCTTGTAGCGGGTCTCTCGATTGTCGCTGCGGTTGAAGATGCACTGGACGAGTATTATATTACCGCTAATGCCCGTATCTTACGCGTTATATTGCTGACGGCCGGTATTGTCGTTGGTATCATTGTCGGGCTGTCGATCGCGAAGGCTCTTGGCGTTACGATGGTCGTCAGCACAGAAAGTAGAGTCTATACGGATGTTGTTCTGCAGCTATTTGGTGCTGCTGCAGTTGCGGCTGGCTACGCTCTCAGTGTTAATACCCGGTTTGGGGGCATCTTACTGGCAGGCCTGGTTGGTGCTGGCGGTTGGGGAATCTACCTGCTGTCTGCACCCGCTTTTGGACAGGTTGCCGCCAGCTTCATGGCGGCGGGAGCCGTTGGTATTGGTGCTGGGCTGCTAGCTCGCTGGCTGCGCACTCCACCTACCATTATGGTCACAGCCGGCATTATCGCACTCGTCCCAGGACTCTCGCTGTTTAACGGACTCATGGCGTTAGTAGTTGGTGTTGGTGAAAGCGGCTCACTAACAGTGGCGTCAATCATACTTCTTAACGCACTATTTGCGGCACTGGCCATCGCCGCTGGGGCAAGTTTTGGTAACCTGGTAGCTCGGCCTATCAAGCGAACGTTTGCCCGGGCACACAACGCGCTGCCAAGGCGCAAGCTACGTAATTAGGGACGCATTAGGATATCAGGCGCCGGGCCCCCGAACCGAACTTCCGGCAGGTCTCCGATTGTTTCACCGACACTAAGATGCGGATATTGATGACGGTAGGCAGCCATAACATCGCCAAACACAGCGTCGCTCCATTCAAGCCCCAATAACTTCGAAACGGTTCTGACGTGCTCTTCGCTCTCTCCTTCAACTTCTATATACGGCTGAAGCCACGGCCATTCATCTATGACCACCTCGGCGCCATCGAGTGTACAGGTTTCTCTTTTTGACTCTTGAAATGAACCGTGCGGCAAGCCGGCGGCAGCAAGTAGCGCAATGGCCTCGTCAAAGTCACTTACGTCTACTTCGTACTCCCTGGCTCCGTCGACTGAAAGAGCGTCGAATTGTTTATAAGTAATCGTCGTTTTATCGCCCTGGTCGCGAATACGCAAGAACGCATCTTTCGCTTTCATCTCTGGGGTATCGATAGTAACTCGGCGCATCAGGCGCATTGGTTCTTCTAGCTGGGCATTGGCCGCCGCTAACTTCAGGCGGATGCCTGCAATGCTTGCGTTTAGGAATTTGGCTTCGTGTTCAGTCTTCATTGTGGATTAGTATAGCAAACTACCCCATTTGCCGCTCTGTTAACGGCATCGCCGTCAAGCGTGATTGCCAATAAGCTTTGCAGCACCAGCCGGCACCGCAGCCATCATCTGCTTCTTCGTAAGCTTGCGCGAGCGCTTGGCATGCCAAGCTTTAGTGAGCCTAGGGCGCAGCTTGTACGCGGCGCCAGCCAGAGCAATTACTAGCAATGGTGAAAACAAGCCAAGCAGTGGCATTAAGGCAAGCGAAACAATGGTGAATGTACCGATAATAACGGGGATAATGGCAAGGTTGAATCCAGAGGGTTTTGTGTTCATACAACTATTATAGCAGTTAAGCAATCTTTTCGCTTATGTTAGCAGTCTACTCTACCAGCCCCTCTTTAAGCAGCTGCGGCAACACCGTTTTTAGAAACCCGTTCGAGGCCTTAATGTCCGACTGCGTTGAGTACCAGGCCGTGCCGGTGATCTCGTTTGCTGGCGTCACGGTGCCATCTATCTCAATCAGATAGTTATCGACTTTCTGGCCGTCATAGTTGAACGTCGAATACGGCCTTAGGCTGGTAATGCGCACGCTTAGCTCTTCGGAGATTTCGCGGTGAATGGCTTCTTCCGCGGTCTCGCCTGGCTCGCGGCCACCGCCCGGCGTCCAGTAAAAATCGGCAGCGTGGCCGGTGACTAATAGAACTTTCTTGTCTTTGATGATAAGGCCGCGGACGGAGTGTCTCATAGGCTGCAGTTTCTGAGGCTTAATCATCACAACTTGCGTAGCACCCTATATATCTCTACCATCGCCAGTGTGTCGAGCTGGCAGTACTCCACCAGGTCGGCTAGAATCTGGTCTTTCTGGCCTGTACGCTTGTCGTCTAAGCCGGCTTCCATCCATAGGCGCTGGGCCGAGCCGCCTTCATGACTGCCACCGTCTTTTT
>Ga0136561_1000293_pt1 | contig 17363 bp, 9 predicted proteins | sample AntRauMeHopE1498_FD_104641 | JGI IMG/M metagenome (GOLD analysis project Ga0136561, IMG submission 104641) | Saline lake microbial communities from Rauer Islands, Antarctica - Metagenome Hop E1 #498 | ecosystem: Environmental > Aquatic > Non-marine Saline and Alkaline > Saline | place... | reverse complement strand
TCGCGCATGTATTTATGGATGTTTTATGCTGTAGGTGTAGCGATTTCTTACCTTACTATACCTTAGCCGCTTGGAGCATGATTATCGCCAACACTCATAGACACAATTTGACTGATTTCTTGCTAAAAGGTTTTCTTGACCAACTGCAAGTAGGTTTATGATTACATTTTTGATCAGCGCTGGCATAGGTGAAGATACCCAGTTGTTTGGCTTATCATTTTGCAAATATTTTACCCTTTAAACCCGCTCAACAAATCAAATATCACCCTAGCAAACTGCTGCGTTTTTGTAGGATCGGGCAACAATTGCATCCTCTGTTTCTGATGTGCCTTACAACTGCCCAATATGGCGTCGTCTATCGCTTGAGGAAAGTCGCCAACATTGCTTAGTCGCAAATGTTAGTTGCTATTTGCGTCATTACTGCTGAATTTTCAGTAAGTTTGTCTCTAGCAGTGTAAGCGTAGTTGATCATGTCTTTGTTTGTTAGATTACCTGTAGTGAATACTTCATTGAGTCTTGCCGGTATTTGAGATAGAAACTCTTCTTGTTTGTTCCTTCCTTTACCCATGCCCGAGCTTAGCGCATAGTTTAGGTTGGTCAAAACCAGTTTGAAACTTGTTGGCTACCAACACTACTTTTTACGAGTCGGTATCAAACCCTTTGCGCATGTCTTTCTTCAATGGCTTGGCACATTGAAGAAACATGAAAGGCTTTTGGTTTGTTTTGTTTATAGACCGGTAGTTCTGGATTAGGCAAACGCCCAAACAATTCAATTGTTTTTGCTTTAGGCCTTGCTGTAAAAGCATAGTGTTTAAAGTTAGCACTGCCTTTACGGGGCAGCAATATGTATTTTTAGACAATAAGCACTTTTAGCTACAGGGTTACAAAATTATCACCGCTTGAGTAGGCAATGATCATACTAATTTCTTGCAAAGAAAGGCCAGACTCATTTCGCCATGTATTGAAACAGTTTTGAATCACCAGCAGGCTTCGTTTAGATGTTAGCCCACCATCAATTAATTTATAAGCCCTAAAATAGGCTTCAATGTCTCTAGATAGAATAAAAGTATCTTTGCCAATGGCTCTCAAAGAATATGGGCCTGTATTACCGCCAAGGCGCGCGCCATGTTTTTTTAGGTATTGCCATAAACCAACAATGTCGTCTTCAGGCCAGTTTGCTAACCATTGTCCAACGCTGCTGTATTCATGGTTAATATCTTGCAGCATCTGTGCGTTCACGCGAATGGTTCTGACTTTATTAAGGTTACGGATAATGGCAGGATCGGCGGCTTTTTTCTCCATCATTTCTTCTGGCATCATTAAGATTTTTTCAACGTTAAACTGCCAGAAAACTTCTTCAAAATTAGGCCACTTTTGACGCACAACACGCCATACAAACCCAGATTGGAATATTTTTTTTGTGACTTCGGCAAGCACCCTACTATCGTCAATGTCTAAGAGTTGGTCTCGACTCTTAGGTTTGTGCAATAAAATTCTAAGTTTATTGTCACCGCCCTTCCTCTTTGCGGCTCTGCTATAAATCGTTTCAAACTTTTCCATCTAGGAGCCTTTTTAGTCTATCACTACTTTTTTTGGTAGTTTAATATATAAATGTATTTAATTCAGTGTCCGGCAAATTATTTTTTAGCTCTCATAATGTAGCAAACCATGCGATTCAAAACACACCAGATAAAAACAAACTTTAAAAAATCATATAAATAGTATAAATTAATGAGTATTTAAAAATTAAGATATTACTATGGCTTAACGGTTTGCTCGAGCTTGTTTTGTTATATGCTTAGCGCTGACGCTTGTGGGCTGTCTACAATGGGATGAATTACGCGTGAAAAACGAGCAAAATACTCATAAAGTTGTATTAAAAGAATGGCAAAACCCAGCAATATTTGCAATAAACAAGCTGCCTATGCGTGCTTCGTTTTTCGCCTTTGATGAAGACCCTGGCCGCTTTGTTAGTGAGCCTTGGGCGTCTTCTAACTATGTATTGCTAAACGGTCAGTGGAAATTTAATTACAGCACTGCCCCGCAAGAACGTCCGGTATCGTTTTATAAAACTGATTATGATGTAAGTGCGTGGGATAGCATTGCGGTACCTGCCAATTGGGAGCTTAACGGTTATGGCGTACCTAATTACATTAACATGCGCATCGACTTTACCGATCAGCCTGTGGCGGGTGAATTGCCGAAAGATCATAACCCTGTAGGCTCATATAAGCGCACGTTTGAGTTAGCACAAGATTGGCAAGATAAACGTGTTTACCTGCATTTAGGCGCTGTTAAATCCGCTTATTATGTGTGGATAAATGGGAATTACCTTGGTTTTGCACAAGACTCCAAAAGTCCATCGGAATTTGACGTAACAGAATTCGCAAGACCCGGTAAAAATGATATTGCTATTGAAGTGTATCGATGGTCTGACGGCACTTTCCTAGAGCTACAGGACATGTGGCGTCTAAGCGGCATCACGCGTGATGTATACTTATACGCCACGCCTCAAACGCGTATTCAAGATTTTCATGCTAGCACTGAATTAGACGATAATTATCAACACGGTGAACTCGCGTTAACCGTTAACGTTGACAGTTATCAGGCACTAGATGATTTAATATTACGCTATGAACTTTTAGATACACAAGACCAAATAGTAGCGAGCGCTGAAACGCCGGTAAAGCGATGTAAAAAAAAGCAGCAGCTAAGCTTTAATACCACGATTGAAAACGTTAAAGCGTGGAGCGCTGAAACGCCAAGCTTGTATCATCTGAAAATCTCGCTAGTAAACACGCAAGGAGAAATTACTCATGTGTTACGCCAGCGCGTTGGCTTTCGCACCAGCGAACTCAAAAACACTAATGTGCTCATAAATGGGCAGCCGGTGTTATTCAAAGGGGTGAATCGCCACGAACACCATCCGGTAACCGGCCAGACACTCTCGCGCGAATCAATGCGCGAAGATATGGCCTTACTTAAGCAGTACAACATTAATGCGGTGCGCAATGCACACTACCCAAACGACCCTTACTGGTTCGAGTTAGCCGACGAATATGGTATTTACGTGGTTGATGAGGCCAATATCGAATCACATGGCATGGGCGCTGCAAATCAAGGGCATTCATACGAGCCAGACCAGCACATGGTAAACATGCCGAATTGGCAGGCAGCTTACCTAAACCGTGTTGAGAACATGTATGAGCGTAACAAAAATCATGCTTCGGTGGTTATTTGGTCTATCGGTAACGAAAGTGGCGATGGTCCTAACCTTGAAGTTTTATACGATTATCTGAAGTCGCGCACATCGTTTCCGGTAATGTCAGAGCAGGCGCAACTGCGCAGGCATACCGACATGTACAGTCAAATGTATGCCAGCATAGACACCCTCATTCATTATGCCGAGTTAGGTGAGACGCGTCCGCTTATAATGTGCGAATACGAGCACGCCATGGGCAACTCTATGGGAAATTTGGCTGATTATTGGCAGGTAATTGAGCGTTACCCTATTTTGCAGGGCGGCTTTATTTGGGATTGGGTAGATCAAACTTTCTTACGCTATACCCAAGACGGTGAGGCATTTTGGGCCTACGGTGGCGACTTAGAGCTACCTGAGATGTATCACGACGGTAATTTTAGCGCCAATGGTATGCTGGCTGCCGATCGCACACCAAACCCTCATGCTTTAGAAGTTAAACAGGTGTATCAATACATTGAAACACTTGCGGTTGACCTGAACAAAGGCCACATACACGTGAAGAATAAACGTTTTTTCACCGATTTAAGCGACGTTGAATTACACTGGCATATAATTGCAGATGGCGCAATGGTGTCATCGGGTAAGGTGTTAGACCTTACAACGCCAGCCCAGTCGCAACACAGTATTATTCTAGATTACGAGCTTAGCCTTGAAGCGGGCAAGGAATACTTTGTGAATATCGAGTTTTCATTGAAACACCCTAAGCCTGGCCTATCCAAAGGTCATGTAGTGGCTAAACAACAGCTAGCATGGGCGAATTCAAAGCAAAGCGTGGCGACTCAAGCGTCTGAACATGTGCGCGCGGTGACAGTGCATGACACAACAGATACCCTAATACTGGGGGCTGAAGACTCTGTTTTTACTTTCAATCAGCGCAGCGGGTGGGTAGAGCAAATTACCGTAGCCAATACAGCGCTCTTAATGGCACCCATAAAACCATCCTTTTGGCGTGCCCCTACCGATAATGATTTTGGCGAGAACTTCCCAGAAAAAGCCAAAGCGTGGCAACATGCTGGCCAACATAGCAATTTAAGCAAATTCGTGTATGAAAAACTCGAAGATGGCAGCGTATCTATCTCTACCGAGCATTACCTCGACAAAGTACAAAGCCGATATATTGTTACTTATGTAGTATCGCCGCAAGGCGCGTTAAGCATGGACATTTGGTTTTATGCTGCACCGCATAAATTTCAAAGTGAGCTGCCAAGGCTGGGCTCATTACTGCAAATGCCTATCGAGTTTGATCAAGCCTCTTGGTATGGTAGAGGCCCACATGAAAGCTACTGGGATCGCAAAGCCTCAGCCTTTGTGGGGCAATACAGTACCAGCGTTGACGAGCTATATTTTGGGTACGTGCGGCCACAAGAAAATGGTTTTAGAACAGATGTGCGCCATGCGCAATTCACCAATGCTAGCGGCTTAGGTATGCAGATAATTGGTAAGCCTTTGTTTGAGTTTGGCGCTCAGCGCTTTGACGTAAACGACTACGACCAATTTACAAAAGCCGGTATGCACCCTCACGACCTAGCGGCAAAAGACAGAGTGTTTATCAACATTGACTACAAACAGCGAGGCATTGGCGGCACTGACTCATGGGGAACCCCACCCTTGCCAAAATATCGTCTGCCATGGCGAGATTACTCCTATCAGGTCACGTTTAAGCCTATTGGTGCGAAAGCATGATAAATTCAATAACTAATTTGTGAGCCTTATATTAATACTTCTCAGATATCACTAAAGACAAAAATATCATACGGCATAGGCGCGCTGGGCAAAGACTTAGCCTGCTCAATTGTTTACATTTACTTAATGTTTTACTACACCGACGTGGCCGGCCTACCAGCCGCATTTGTAGGTACCTTATTTTTAGTTGCCCGCATAGTAGACGCGGTTACCGATCCGCTCATGGGTATGGTGGTGGACAATACCCGCACGCGATTTGGCAAGTTTCGTCCGTGGATTGTAATTGGCACTATCGTAAATGCGGCGGTATTGATTGCAGTGTTTTCTACGCACATGCTCAGCGGTACCCCACTGTACGTGTATGCTACTGTTACCTACATATTATGGGGCGTTACCTATACCATTATGGATATACCGTACTGGTCGATGATCCCTGCCCTTAGTTCACAGCGACCAGAGCGAGAGCGTTTAGTGGTTTGGCCGCGCATATTTGCCAGTTTTGCGTGGATGATCATGGGTGCTTATGGTTTATGGGCCATAGGCATATTAGGCGATGGCGATCAACAAGCAGGCTTTTTCTATCTGGCGGTGTCGGTGGTAGTGTGTTTTGCGATAGGCAGCTTGGTTACGGTATTAAATGTAAAAGAAACCGCACCTATTGCAGTGACCCAAAGCAAGCTTTCATTCAATGACATGAAAACTATTGTGACATCTAACGACCAGCTCAAAGCATTCATTGGCGTGGTGTTAACTTTCAATATATCTCATCAGTTGGTAGGCGGTTTTGCCATCTATTATTTCGCATATGCGATCGGCGATCCGAGCTTGTTTCCTATGTTTATGCTGGTGTCAGGGATCGCCGAGATGGTTGGCGTGTTTGTGTTTCCCTTTCTTTGTCGGCACTTGCCGCGCTCAAACATGTGGTTGATTGTATGCGCCTTCCCGGTACTGTGCTGTTTGATTTTATTTGTTAGTGGAATAATTTCACCGCAAAGTGCAATACTGGTAGGTCTGTCTGGCATAGTGCTTAAATTTGGCGTGGGTATCGCAAATGGCTTATCAATTGTGATGCTGGCCGACATTGTTGATTATGGCGAAGTAAAAACCGGTTTCAGGAGTGAGAGCATTATCTTTTCGGTCATTGCGATGTTGGTGAAATTCGCAGGTGCGTTTTCGGGTTTTATTATTGGCATGGGCCTTACGCTGTCGGGCTATATTCCAAATGAGGTGCAGTCGGCGCAGACCGTGTTTGGTCTTAAAATAGTGATGCTGCTATTACCCACGCTGTTTGTTTTATCAAGCGTGCTACTTTATCTGAAGTTTTATAAATTAAACGGCGACTACTATTACACCGTATTGGGACCAAATGCCGGTAAAAAAAGCGCATAACTTACTTTGGTTAGTCTTGGTGTCATTGTCTTACTAACTTAAAAATAAGCGTGGTTTGAGGGAATACAATAGGAAGCTGCATGCCCATTTGCATCAGTAATTCTGCGCTGTAGCTTTTACCCTCTATTACTTGCAATATTGAGCGTGAATATTCGTATAGTTTACCCGGCCACACCACATTAATCCGATATGTTGCGTTGACATCTAAACCCACAAAACGATATTTTCTAGGTTGTGTCCGTCTAGTTTCAATAACGCTGTTATAAGCAAATAAGGCTTCACTTTTATCTTTTGCTACTATACCAAAATCAATGCTGTTGCCGTTACTGTCTATACGGTAAAGGTCGCCGTTGTGGATAAGCTGGCGATGCGCCTTGTGCAGCTCAAAGCCTTTCTTTAGTAGTGTAATTTCTTCATCGCTTAGCTCTCTTGGGTCCATTTCCATACCCATATGTCCAAACATTGCAACCCCAATGCGCGTTGCAATAGGAATGTGACGACCGGTTATATGACAGTCGCGTGGCCCTACATGCGAGCCCATTATACCGGCAGGAATAAAGAAAGAGGCGCCACGCTGAATGCTAAGCCGGTCAAGAGCGTCGTTTGAATCAGATGTCCAAAAACGGTCAGTATGCGCCAATATGCCATAGTCGATGCGTGCGCCACCAGAAGAACAGCTTTCAATCTCAACCTCTGGATGAGCCGCTTTTACGCGCTCTATAAGTGCATAAACAGCCTTAGTTTGAGAATGAATCGCGCTAATGCCGTGTTGGTTTCCACTGTGATTGATGTCTCTATTCATGTCCCATTTGATGTATGAAATATTGGCGTACTCGCTTAGCACATCGTCAATTTGTTTGAACAAATAGTCGCAAACCTCGTTGCGCGTTAAATCCAGCACGAATTGGTGACGAAACGCAATTTGTGGGTTGCCTTGAGTAGATAATATCCAGTCGGGATGCGCTCGAAACAAATCGCTATCAAGATTAACCATTTCAGGTTCAAACCATATGCCAAAGGCCATGCCTTTTTTAATCACATGATCAATAATAGGCGATAAGCCTTCAGGGTATATATTTGTGTCGACTACCCAATCACCCAGCCCGGCTTTGTCGTGACGCCGGCCTTTAAACCAGCCATCGTCTAATACGAAACGTTCGCCACCGACATCGGCGGCTATATCGGCGAGTGATTTTAGCGTTGAGATTTTATGATTAAAATAAATGCCTTCCCATGTGTTGTAATGAATAGGCCTTGGCGGTTTATGAAATTGCGGTTTTAAGAGCGTTTGTCGCACAAAATCATGAAACTGTTGAGACAGCTTACTTAAGCCCTGCCCGCTAAAGCTTACAAACAGCGATGGACTTGAATATTGCTGGCCTTTTGCTAACACAATTTCGTTGTTGCCCAGTAATTCACCCATTTGTACGTAAGTGCGCTGCTCGGGTAAAAGCTCAACACGGGTTCGGTGATTGCCACTCCAGCCTAAATGAAATCCGTAGCAGTGACCTTGACGCTCATTGGCATCTTTTTCATGCATTATTACACCGGGAAAGTTGTCGTGTGAGGTCTTGCCACGGCGGTTTTCGCGTGAATATGCTCCTAGAAACAAATCAATAGTGGATGTTTGAAATTCTGCTGACCAACGGCCTTCAAATGCCATCAGTTTGCATATATGGTCAGGCAAGGCGAAAGTCGGGGCAGCTAAATCGTCGACCGACACAGACGTGTCAGAATAATTTATCACTGTCGTGAAGCAGCGCAACACGTTTGACGCGTGATCAAATTGCAAAAAGTGTTGCAACTCTATGTTGCGAATATCATCTTTAGAAATGAACCGCGCTTCATTTTCTGCGCTTTGCTCTATAGCAACCAAGCGGGTGCCTATTGACCATGCCGCGTTGCCATCATCTAAACTAATCCCGGGGTGACCCGTAAAGCCATCGCCCAAACAAGGCGTTAGGCCCAGCGGCACTTCCTCAACTAAAGCGCATTTAGCCTCTTGGCGCATAGTGAGTTCACTTAACATGTCTTTGGTGGATTCAGGACCAAGGCTGCTGCCAAAATAATGTACACAAGGCACACCGCGTCTGCAATCGATGACCAGACTTGAATTCTGGCTGCGTAAATGAACATAACGAGGAAGTTTAGGCATGATTAATCTCAATAAAACAAATTAAAATAAAACGCTTGAAAATAGCGGTTTGTGTTTGGCACGAAGTAAGCAATAATACATCATAATTCAAGTTATCATATAAATATGTTAAAAGCATAGCGCAAGTGTTTAGAATCTCGGTTATCGTTTTTTCTGATATTAAAAGGAGTCGATTATGTTAGGTGTTTGCTATTACCCAGAGCATTGGCCAGAGTCAATGTGGCAACAAGATGCACAAGAAATGAAAGCGCTAGGCCTAAACTACGTTAGGCTAGCTGAGTTTGCATGGTCTAAAATTGAACCGCAAGCCAAGCAATATAATTTTGCTTGGCTCGATAAGGCAATCGCTACGCTTGCTCATGAAGGATTACAGGTTGTGCTGTGTACCCCAACAGCAACCCCACCTAAATGGCTAATCGACACGTTTCCCGACATACTGCCAGTCGATATTTATACGGGCAATACACGAGGCTTTGGTTCGCGGCGGCATTACGATTTTTCGAGTGAAAATTATTATCGTGAGTCTATGCGTATAAGCGAAGTGATGGCCAAACGTTATGCGAATAACCCGGCAGTAGTGGGATGGCAAACCGATAATGAAATTGCTTGTCATGACACTGCGCATTCAGGTTCTGAAAATGCCAAAAAAGCCTTTCAACTTTGGTTGCAATGCCAATACAAAGATATCAATACCTTAAATGAAGCGTGGGGCACAGTATTTTGGTCAATGGAGTATCAAAGCTTTGCGCAAATTGAGCTGCCGATTTTAGCAGTAACCGAAACACATCCCTCCCATCAGCTTGCCTATCGCCGCTTTAGCTCAGACCAAGTACTACGTTATCATAATGATATGGTCGCGGTATTGCGTAAGTTTTGCCCTAAACATTTTGTTACGCACAACTTCATACCCATGGTGGACACGCAAACCGACAACTTTGCTTTAGCTAAAGATCTCGACTTTGCTTCCTACGATAACTACCCCCTAGGCCGCACCGATTTATTTTTTTCCAATAGCGGCACTGCTGACTTTTCGCGCTATATGCGCACGGGGCATCCAGATTTTTCTAGCTGCTCGTTTGATCATGTGCGCGGCATTAGTAAGGGTAGTTTTTGGATCATGGAGCAACAACCCGGACCGGTAAATTGGGGGGGTCATAACCCTAGACCTGTTCCCGGCATGGTGCGTTTTTGGTCTTGGGAAGCGGTGGCTCACGGTGCCCAAACCATTTGTTATTTCAGGTGGCGCCAAGCAGCGTTTGCGCAAGAGCAAATGCATGCTGGTATTAAGCGTGTCGATAATTCTAAGTCGATAGCATGGTATGAGGCGGCGCAGTTTCGTGATGAGCTTATTCAAACGGGCTTTGATGTAAACGCAAAAGTACACAGCAAAGTCGCCATTATCATGGCCATTGAGAGCCAATGGGTAACAGAAATAGAGCGTCAGGGCGATAGCTTCAACCAACAGCGAGTAGAATTTGAATACTACAGCGCACTACGCCAGCTTGGCATTGACGTTGATTTTATTTCACCCAAGAGTGACTTTAGCCAATACAAATTAGTCGTCGCGCCTTGCTTGCCTATTGTCAATAATGACTTTGTAGCGCGATGCAAAGCCTCATCAGCACATTTTATATTCGGACCCCGCAGTGGGGCCAAAACCAAAGAGTTGACCTTAGCCCCTAATCTAGGCCCCGGCTTGCTTCAGGCCTTAATCGCGGTAAAAGTCGCCAGCGTTGAGACGCTTCGAGAAGATTGCAGCGAGGCACTAATGTTCAATCAACAGCAATATGTGAGCAATCGCTGGCGAGAAGAGCTCAAAGACTACACCGGTTTAGATGTGCTTGCTCGTTATCATGATGAACAGCCTGCGGTGGTTGCCAATAGCCATACGACCTACATAGCCAGTTTAACCGATATTGCTTTTCTAAAAGCATTGTTTGGTCGCTACGCTGATATGCTAAGCATTAATACTTATGACTTGCCTGAAGATTTGCGGGTGTCAATAAGAGGCGATTTTGGGGTCTTATTTAATTATTCTGAAAAGCCACAAACTTTTATTGCGCCTAGCAATGTTGAATTCGTGTTAGGTAGTGCCAACGTGCCCGCTTATGGTGTTTGTGTATTTAAGCAGGTGTAGGACGTTCGTTTACTATTAGGCCAAAATTTAATAGTGTGATTAATCAACGCAAATATGCCGAATTGGATCAAGCGCTGCGAATGTGTTGTTTTTTTGTGAAGCAATAAAAACTTTACACATTTATCTTATAAATAAATCAAGAATTATTTTACTTATATTAGCCATAAACTGAATAACGTTAAGAGTTTTTACGCGTTATAGAACTTATATTAACCCTTAAAATATTGAATTTTAAATTGTTTTGCGATTATTTGACTATTTTACTTAAATGATATGGCGCTGAAAAACGATCATCTTGAGGATTTTGCAAGCAACAATTAGACCACTGAAAATGTTAATCTAATGTTGACAAATCATACAAATAGTACTTAATATGGCAATGTGATAACGTCATGGGCGCATATCACACAACACACTCATAAGTTTGCAGTAACTACCGGCTCACACAGAACCAAAATTAACAACGAGCATTCATTCACTTAACAGAACAACAGGAGCTTCTCATGAAAAGAAGTTATATTAGGTCAGCAATCAAAGCGGCCTTATTTATACCTACCGCGATGCTTGTGGCTTCGCCAGGAATGGCGCAAGACGCAAATGCCGACCAGAATGTCGAGGTTATTGAGGTCACTGGGCTGGTTAGCAGTTTAAAACGTTCTTTTTCTGACAAAAAAGAAGCCTTTGCTATCTCAGATGGCATTTCTGCTGAAGACTTAGGTAAATTTCCAGATCAAAACGTAGCTGAATCGTTACAGCGTATCACGGGCGTTTCGATTGATCGTAACGGCGGCGAGGGCCAGCTTATTTCGGTGAGGGGTTTTGGCCCACAGTTTAACCTTGTTACCGTAAACGGTCGACAAATTGCCTCAGAGCGAAATGGGCGGGAATTTAGTTTTGATACCTTAGCGGCAGAATTAATCACCGGTGCCAATATATTCAAAACTTCTATGGCATCGAACCAAAGCGGCGGCATTGGTTCGGTTATCAACTTACAAACGGCTAAACCTTTTGACATTGACGGCTTCAGAGTTGTAGGTAGTGCTCAGGGCACTTACGATTCATCGTCTGAAGAATACACGCCAGAATTTTCGGGCTTGGTGAGTAACACTTTCATGGAAGGTCGCTTAGGTGTTTTAGCGTCGTTGTCAGTGCAAGAGCGTGATGCTCAAATTAACCAAGCAGATACCCGTGGGTTTTATCGCGTTGACCGCATTGCAACAAACGACTTTAACGCTACAACCGGCGCGGGTAAAGAAGCGTTCAACGTTTTTGTTCCGCGTAACCTAGATTTAGTATCAAACGTCGAAGAAAGAAAGCGCACCAGCGGAACGCTAGTGTTTCAATTTGCCGCCACTGATGAGTTAACATTAGCGTTTGACGGAATGTACTCAAAGTTTAAGGTTGATTCACAGGTGAGTAACTATGCTAACTGGTTTACGCCGGGCAATTTTAGAGACTTCGAAGTTGATTCAGAAACAGAGACAGTGGTGTTTTGGTCACACAACTCAGCCGCCGACCCGAGCGGCACTGGCGCAGGTGCGACCGACTTCGTGCAGCAAGGACTTGACCGAAACGTTGAAATTCAAGGCCTTGGTTTTAACGCAGACTGGAGTATCAACGAAGCGTTTAATGTTAATGTAGACATATCGCAATCCTCAGCAGAAGATTTGTCGGGTGACCAAAGCCGCGTATTTACGGTTATGGGTTACCCTAATGGCTACACTTATGACTTTTCTGCAGGCGGTTCACTGCCGTTGTTTAGCAGTGACGGCATATCAGGCCCATTTACACAGGCCGACGCCAGCAAATTACGTTCGCATTACGTTGAACGCGGAGGGGATGAGCGCGAAGACGACATAACTGAAATGCGGGCTGACTTTACCTATACACCCGACAGTGAAACCTTCACCAGAATGAAGTTTGGACTTTACTCACAAGAACGAACAAAAGCGGCACGGATCTTTCAATCCCCCCAATTGCCAAACTGTTTCTACTGCGGCTATGCCGGTGATGTACCCGATGATTTGGCTACTTTAGTCACCCCAAATAATTGGTTTCCTGGGATCCCATCCGCGTTTTTTGGCTATGACGTAGACGCTTATTTGTCATTCCTTGAAAGTCCTGAAGCAATCACGGCACAAAGCGCAGTTAGAGGCGAATCTGCCAGCGAGAACATTGCCACATTTGCTGCCTTAAATGGCTATACGCCCGTTGAGTTGGGTACCGGCTTTGTGATTGATGAAGACATATTGGCCGTTTATGCCGATTTTGTTTTTCAAGGCGACTTAGGGGATATTCCGTGGACTGTTAATGTGGGTTTCCGCTACAGCGAAACATCGTCCACTGCTACAGGCTTGCAAGATACCTTAGTAGACATTCAGAAAAACTTACTTGACGGTACCATCCTAGACCAAGTTTATATTGAAGACGCCACCGGACAGCGAGAAGTATCCACGATTTCAATTGAAAACGACTATAGCAATTTGTTGCCAAGCCTTAACGTCAAATTTGAAATACAAGAAGACATGCTGTTACGCTTTGCTTATTCAGAAACGCTAACCCGCCCCACCATGTCTAGCATGCGCCCGGTAACGAGTATTGGCACAACACGCCCTGACATATTGCTAGCAAGCGGCGGCAATCCAAATCTTAATCCGTTCTTGTCAACCAACTGGGATGTGTCATACGAATGGTATTATGACGATGCAAGTGCTGTATCAATCGGTATCTTCAGTAAAGAGGTAGACGGTTTTATCACTAACATTTCTGCCGAAGAAACGTTCAACTTACAAAGCGGTGCATTTGTGTTTGACGTAAATCGCCCTCGTAACGGCGAAACCGCAAAAGTGGATGGTTTGGAAATGGCTTGGACACACACACTTGACGCTGGCTTTGGCATACAGATAAACGCTACAGTTGTAAATAGCGATGCAGAGGTTGATGTTACCAACACTTCTCAAACCTTTGCTCTAGAAGGCCTAGGCGATTCGCAGAACATCATACTTTTTTATGAGAATTATGGTTTTCAAGGCCGTATAGCGTATAACAACCGAGAGTCGTTCCTGCAAACCTTGAATAACGCTGACACTGCCGAACCAGAGTTCGTGGATACATACGGGCAATGGGACGTAAGCGCCAGCTATGACATTGATGATAACTTCTCCATTTTCGTTGAAGGTATCAACATCACTGACGAGTACACAGAGAAGTTTGGTCGCATTCCCAGCCACTTCACTGAACAAGTCAGATCAGGTTCACGTTATGCGATGGGTGTAAGAGGGTCTTTCTAAGATTTTCACACACAATAAACTAAAGGGGGACGCCCTCCCCCTTTAGTTTACTTTCAATATGCAATTCAGAGCGTATTTAAGGCTATAATTTAATGACAGATTAAATTATAGCCTTAAATACCACCGGAGTGGTTTGTGTCTGTAATAACTAAACACGTCGTGATCGTTGGCGGCGGAACAGCGGGCTGGTTAAGCGCTTCTCTATTGGCTAAACAGCATGGCCAGTCGGTAAAGGTGACCCTAATTGAGTCTTGTGATATACCCACCGTAGGGGTTGGCGAAGGAACATGGCCTTCAATGCGCACAACGCTGCAGAAGATAGGCATATCAGAAGCTGAATTCATTACTAAATGCAACGCAACGTTTAAACAAGCAAGCAAGTTTGTTAATTGGGTAGCCAACAGCGGTGATGAATATTACCATCCGTTTACGGCGCCAATAGGAAACGGCAAATTAGATATCGCGGCCTATTGGCAAGATCAAGCGCATTCGAATTCATCTTTTTGCGACACTGTTACATTTCAGTCAATGTTATGTCGAGAAGGGATAGCGCCCAAAAGTATCGCGAATAAAGAATATGAAACAGTGGCGAATTATGGCTATCACCTAGATGCTGGAAAGTTCGCCCAATTACTGAAAGAACACAGTATAGAAAAGCTCGGTGTCAAACACATTGTTGGTAATGTAACGCACGTAAATCAAGATGCTCATGCCAATATTACCGGCGTTGTCACCGATTCGGCGGGCCTCATTGAGGCAGAGTTCTTTGTTGACTGCAGTGGCTTTAAATCACTCCTGCTAGGTGGAGCATTAAAAGTCCCTTTTATTGCCAAAAACGATATATTATTTGCAGATACTGCACTGGCCATGCAGGTACCTTATCAAGATCCACAGCAAGCTATCGCTTGCCAGACTATATCAACCGCTCAAGAAGCTGGTTGGATATGGGACATTGGTCTTCAACATAGGCGCGGGGTAGGCTATGTTTACTCAAGCCAGTACTCAAGTGAAGAACAAGCACGGGCCACCTTAAAAAAGTATGTAGGCCCTCAGTCAGCCAATATCAGCATTCGTAAAATTTCGTTTCAGACCGGCCATCGAGAAATTTTTTGGAAAAATAACTGTGTCGCTATAGGTCTTGCATCGGGATTTCTAGAACCTTTAGAGGCTTCAGCGCTCATGCTAGTTGAAACTTCTGCCAATTTTATTGCCGACCAACTACCCCTAACATCAGACGAAATGCTGCCATTAAGCCGTCGTTTCAATCATGTTTTTCAAGCAAAATGGCGCGGCATAATCGACTTCCTGAAACTGCATTATATATTGAGCCGCCGAGAAGAAACATTCTGGCAAGCAAATAAGCAGCCCGCAAGTATTCCCGATTCATTGTCACAGCTGTTGGCTTTATGGAAGCATCGCTCACCAAGTGACTATGACTTTTTGCAAAACTATGAAGCTTTTAGTGCACAAAGCTATGCTTATGTTCTTTATGGCGCGGGCTATAAAACAGATTTCTCACTAACACAACATCTGCACAATCAACATGAAAGAGCAAACAAACTCTTGCTAATGAAGCAACAACAGACCAACCAGCTTGCGCTTCGCCTTCCGCGTCATCGCGAGTTAATCAACCAAATTGCACAACAAGGTTTTGCTAAGCTTTAATGCAGATTACTACCGGATACTTATAAAAATGGAAAAAACTGTACCTTTGCAAAAAGCAAAACACAAAGAAGTCCATATTACGCCGCGGGCAAGTTTTGCTGATATTGCTAATAAAAACTGGATGAGCCTTACGATTGACGAACTTGCCGCTGCTGCCAGTAGTTTTCCTATCGTATTTATAAAAGATGCGAATACTGGCAGCCTTCACTGTGTTGCCTTACTCGCATTTGAGGCTGGATTGAACCTCTATTGTGCTGAAAATAACCAAAATTGGGAAGGCGTTTATGTACCCACAGCAATTATGCGAAGCCCTTTTTCCTTAGGTCCAGACCCTGATCACGGTAGCAGCCTGATGATTTATGTAGATGAAAACAGTCACCAACTGAGCAAAACGTCAGGCAATGCCTTATATGATAGCTATGGCGCTGAAACTGGCTTTCTAAAGAGTATTAACAAGCAACTTACCGATTACATTGAGCTTGAAGCGTTATCGCAAAATTTTACGTCAACTTTGTTAAAGCATGATTTGCTGAAGGAAATTGAGCTTTTAATTAAATTTGACTCCAACCGAACGAAGCGTGTTAAGGGACTGTATACCATAGATGAAGAAATTATGAAAAATCTCGATGAAAAAGTAATCCTTTCTTTTTTTAAGCAAAACCTTTTTGTGCCTATCTATGCCATGCTTAGTTCCATTACGCAATTTAACCGGCTATTGAGATTACATAATAATGTTATAGGGGAAAAAATTGTTAGTTTAAATATGCATGTGGCCGCTGGGGAAGAACTATGAACGACCAAGTAATACAAATTGTCGTTTTCTTAGGTGTGACTATCGCCATTGCTTTTGCAACTTACATTCACTGCCGCGGCAAGGGCCATCGTCAGGCAAATCAGAATAAAGAATACTTTTTAGCGGGCGGTGGATTAGCGTGGTACTTTGTAGCAGGCTCAATTACCCTCACCAACCTAAGTACCGACCAGTTGGTGGGCATGAATGGTAATCAAATGGGCCTATTGGCGCTGTGGGAATTTTCTGCCGTGGTGGGCCTCATCATATTAGCCAAAGTCTTTTTACCGGTTTACTATAAGTACAACTGCACAACTACCACAGAGCTGCTTGAAAAACGCTATGGGGATAAAAACATTCGCGCTGTGATCAGCGTAATGTTTTTTCTTGGTAGCGCATTAATCTTTTGCCCCGCGGTGATTTATACCGGCGCGCTGTTCATGCAAACCATGTTCAATGTTGATATACCGCTAATGTATATTGCCGTAGCGTTTGCTGCTGTGGGTGCAATGTATGCCATTTTCGGCGGGCTTAGGGCAGTGGCGGTGTCTGACACCTACTCAGGCGTTTTGCTGCTTGGCATGGCTATCATTGTTGTGCTTTTAGCACTAGCTGCGATTGATTACGACTTCTCTGGGATCCCAAAAGAGCGACTAACCTTAATCGGCGATAGCGATTCCCCTATTCCTTGGCACACCTTGCTAACCGGGATGATTTTTATCCAGATGTTTTATTGGGGAACCAATCAGGTTATTACGCAGCGCGCAATGGCGGCGCCAAACCTAAAAGAAGCTCAAAAAGGCGTATTTGCCGCGGCAACTATTCGACTGATTATTGTACCTGCCATAATAGTGGTGCCAGGCATTGTGTCTTATAAGCTGTATGGTGATATTGGCGATGCAGCTTATGGCCAAATAGTGGGCGATCTACTGCCCTCATGGTTATCAGGTGTTTTTGCAGCAGCGATGGCTGCAGCGGTGTTAACTACTTAC
>Ga0136561_1000289_pt1 | contig 17448 bp, 19 predicted proteins | sample AntRauMeHopE1498_FD_104641 | JGI IMG/M metagenome (GOLD analysis project Ga0136561, IMG submission 104641) | Saline lake microbial communities from Rauer Islands, Antarctica - Metagenome Hop E1 #498 | ecosystem: Environmental > Aquatic > Non-marine Saline and Alkaline > Saline | place... | reverse complement strand
TAGCTCAAAATTTGGATTCCATCCATTCGACCCCGTCGGGGTCGTATTGTTTTGATTATGGGCATCTTTATTCTATAAACATTTGACCCCGATGGGGTCTTTCCGGATGATTAATGTTGGATAGATCGTTAATATCTATGGGTTCCTTTCATACGTCCAGACTGCGTCAGTACAAATTGAGGTGTGATTTTTTTGATCAAACTCAACCCATTTCTCTGGAGTAATCCAAAAAATAAATTGTTTATAATTTGGGATAGTATGAGCCTTAGTTGTAACTGTGTAAAGCTATGTGGACGTATGAGTTAAATAAAAAAACCAGTACGAAAACTAAATCATGAATACCATTATTTTCATTTTTCAATAAAAAGGTTTTGGTAGTGGGCTGTTTTTTTTTATAATCGAACTTTAATATTATTAACTAATCCAAATTATTGTGATAAAAAATACCCTTATTCTACTAGCAGTAACCTTTTCCATATCTTTGTCACTTTACGCAGCAGAAAGTGAAGATGTGAAGCTTATAGTAGATACTAAAACAGAAAACTCAGAAGCTACCACAGCTTTACATGGAGAACCTTGCGGTGAAATTTGCGCAGATATTTGTGGGCCATTTTCACCAAGAATTTTTGATTGCATGTATACCTATTGTGACTCAGGTAATGGTGGTGGAACTTTTGCTTGCAAAAGAGGTGAGGACCCTATGAACCCAGTACCCCCTGACAACACTAAAGTTAGAACAATAAACCCATAATTTAATACATGTTAACGTGGTAAAAAAAATAAACGGTTTAATAGTACTAGGTTTGCTTTATGCAAACCTAGTATTCAGTCAAGAGATAATAGAGCGCAATTTTATTTTCCCTGACCCCTCAGATGTTCGCGAGTACGATTTCCCTATAGATTCTTTAAATGCCGTATCATCAGTAGATGCAATTTACTGGGCTGGTAGTGTTTATGATGAAGTAACAAATAGGTTGTATTCAATAGATATGTATGCTCAGAAAGGAATAATGATTGATTTAAGCACGCAAGAAGTAAAACTTTTTGGGAAAGGAGAAGGGCGAGGGCCTGAAGAAATTGTAGAGATTACTGTTGTTCAAGTGTATAAAGATCATATTGCTTTAGTAGATATAGGTGGAAAACTTTCACATATTTATTCTAAAGAAAAATTAGAGTATGTATCAACTGTATCCGATGTAAAATTACCTTTATTCTTCCAAATTATAGATAATAAAATTATTAGTGCTAACCCTTTATATGATCTATTCTTCAGAGAGTTTGATCTAAATGGAAAATTAATCACTAAATATGGTTCAATTGAAGGTTTGTCTAAGGGTATATTGAATTTTTCAGGATTTCTATCTAGTTACAAATCAAACGAATTCTATTTAACATATTATCCCGCATATCTGGAATATAGGGATATGGATGAAGTGCTTAAACTACATATTTTGCCATCTACTAAAGATTATCAAACCCAACAATTAGTAGAACCTGATTTTAACGCAAATTCAAACATAGCCCCAAAAGACAGAAGGTTTTCTTTATTGTATCAAGACAATATAATTAAAGTCATTTCTCATAATGAGAGTGAAGATGGAGTTACTGTGAAATCTAATCTAGATATTTTTGATTCTAAAAACCTGTATTTATGTAGCATAGATCGAATAGAGTTAGTATGGGCTTTTTATTATGGCGCTGAAGAACGAGGGCAGTCACTAATTGAAAGATCTTTAAAGTTTAGAACACCTTATGCTTTTGCCATTGAAAAACCTGGCTTCAAAATCAGGATTATTAACCTAGTAGATGTAATTAAAAGGCATAATAATAAAGGTAAGTGAGATGAAAATTGAGCTGTTATCAGCTGCCAACTTTGTGCTATTTTTTGGGATATATCCATTAAACCCCCGATCTCGTCGCAAAACACCTTGTTTGAGGCAACGGTTGTAATTATGTAGTCATTCCACGAGCTAGCGAGTGGAATCTAGTTTATTAGATTTGTCTTTTACTGGATTCCCGCATTCGCGGGAACGACATTCTACCTTATAACTCATCGCTCACCGTTAAACCGCTCTTCACCGCATCCCAAAACAAGTCAATATTTTTTTGGTACAGTTCACGGCAGCGCTTATCTTTCTAAGATTTTAATGTTACATCTCCAATGGCAAAAAACACCTCAATAATAGCTGAGTTCTGGGCGTTCATCAGAGAACGTAAAAAATATTGGTTGGCACCAATTATCATCATTCTATTTATGATGGGTGCCCTTATTGTTGTTGCCGGCGGTTCTGCAATTGCACCTTTTATATACGCACTGTTTTGAGCAAACCTATTCTCCAAACATATTTTTCTTATCCGACTCGGTTTTCCGTAAGTCGGATTTTTTTTGCCTTTTCTGCACTCTGCTTATTTTTTAAGCTAACCTATAGTACTTCCATCCATTTCTAAATTTCTCTCTTAAAACCTATGTCTCATATTCGCGAAAAACGGGCGCTCATTGCCCTATCAGATGGAACTGTTCAAGAAGGCTGGTCTGTTGGTTTTGAAGGAACCGCTGGCGGCGAGCTTTGCTTCAACACCTCAATGTCGGGCTACCAAGAGATCTTTACCGATCCTAGCTATTTTGGCCAACTCATAATGATGACCTACCCACATATCGGAAATTACGGCGCAATGGACCGTGATGATGAAGCCGGAAAGGTGATGGTTGAAGGCATTATCGTTCGCTCATTTTCTCATGAATACTCAAACCCAATGAGCACAGAAAGTCTTCAAGATTATCTGAAAAGACATAAGAAAGTGGGCATCTCTGGCGTAGATACCAGAGCACTTGTGCGGCACGTACGCCAAGCAGGGGTTATGAACGCCGTAATCTCCTCGGAAATTCTAGATCCTGTAGAACTTATTGAAAAAGCCAAAAATTGGACCTCTATGGAAGGTCAAGAGCTAGCTAGTAAAGTGAGCAGAAAGGAAGCCCAAACCTTCAACCCAGATGGAAACGTAAAAATTGCGGCCATAGATTTCGGGGTTAAGCAAAACATCATTAATTGCATGACGCAACGAGGCGCAATTGTGCGAGTTTTTCCATGCAATGTCTCCCCAGAAGAAGTAAAAGCTTGGGCACCCGATGCCATCTTTTTATCGAACGGCCCTGGAGATCCCAACCCTGTTATGAATTACGCAAAACCCATAATTGACTACGCTAAAAACTCTGGGCTACCCATATTCGGCATCTGTTTAGGTCATCAACTATTGGCTCTTTCAGAAGGCTGTAAAGTGCATAAAATGTTTGTAGGACACCGTGGTGCGAACCAACCAATCAAAAATTTGAGCACCGGATTAGTCGAAATTACTACCCAAAATCACGGTTTTGCGGTAACAGCAGATAGCGTTGATTCCTCAAAAGCTGAAATCACCCACATTCACCTGAATGACCAAACCGTAGCAGGGCTGTCTTTCAAAAATTTCCCAGGATTCTGTGTGCAATATCACCCAGAAGCATCGCCAGGGCCGCATGATTCGAAATACCTATTCGACCAATTTTTCCACATGATTAACGAACAAGTTAACGCCTGATTTTAACCAACTATGCCACGTAGAAACGATATACATAAAATTTTATTGATAGGATCTGGCCCAATTGTTATTGGTCAAGCCTGTGAGTTCGATTATTCTGGAACCCAAGCCTGTAGATCTCTTAAGGAAGAAGGGTATAAGGTTGTTCTGATCAACTCTAACCCAGCAACCATCATGACAGACCCGATGATGGCCGATGCAATATATCTAGAGCCTATGACCACCGATTCCATTAAAAAAATAGTAGATCGCGAAAAACCGGATGCCGTTCTGCCAACTATGGGTGGACAAACGGCGCTGAACTTGGCTCGTGATTTACAAATGGAAGGCTACTGGGATCAGCAGGGAATTCAGATTATTGGCGTTGATATGGCGGCGGTGGATATTACTGAAGACCGAGCGCAGTTCCGCGATTTAATGGAATCTATTGGCATTACTCAATGCCGAAGCCGTGTGGCTGAATCGCTGCTAGATGCTAAAGAAATTGCCGAAGAACTAGGCGGCCTCCCACTCGTAATTCGCCCTTCATTTACCTTAGGTGGTTCTGGTGGCGGTATTATCTGGACGGAAGACGAATTTGAGCGTAAGATATTGCGCGGCTTAGAACTAAGCCCAATACATCAAATCTTGTTAGAAGAAAGTATTGTTGGCTGGAAGGAATTTGAGCTAGAGCTTTTGCGTGACAATAACGACAACGTAGTGATTATTTGTACCATAGAGAATCTGGACCCAATGGGGGTTCATACTGGCGATTCAGTGACGGTTGCTCCTTCCCAGACGCTAACCGACAAACAGTATCAGATATTGCGAAATGCCGCCATTAAAATGATGCGTTCTATCGGGAATTTTGCGGGCGGATGTAATGTGCAGTTTGCCGTTGAGCCGGGAACTGACAATTTTGTGGCCGTTGAAATAAACCCACGTGTTAGCCGTTCCTCAGCCTTAGCTTCAAAAGCAACGGGTTATCCTATTGCAAAAATTGCTACAAAATTAGCGGTTGGTTATAACCTAGATGAGCTGCCAAATCCTATTACGGGAACCACCAGTGCCTGTTTTGAGCCAAGTATTGATTATGTGGTAACAAAAATTCCACGCTTCAATTTTGATAAATTCCCAGGCGTAAATGAAGAGCTTACCACCCAGATGAAGGCCGTGGGCGAGGTAATGAGCATAGGTCGTACCTTCCCAGAATCGCTAAATAAAGCGTGGCAAAGTCTGGAAATAGGTCGTGCAGGGCTGGGCGCTGATGGCTACGATGAGCCAAATAGAAAAACGGTGCGAGAGCGTTTGATGAAACCCTATTGGGATAGAACGCTGCAATTGCGACATGCCTTCAAGCTAGGAACATCGGTTGAAGAATTGCACGATATAACCAAGGTTGATCATTGGTTCCTGCAGCAAATAAAGTATATGGTAACGCTAGAAAATAGAGCGGAAGGACAAAGTCTGAGTACCATAGACAAAGACGAGTTGTATGAGCTGAAGCAAGCGGGATTTTCGGATGTGCAAATTGCTTGGTTATTGAGCAAAAGCGGCGAAAAAGTTAAGGAAGAGGATGTTCGAAAAAGAAGATCGGAACTAGGTTTAAAGCCCGTTTTCAAGCTTGTTGATACCTGTGCGGCAGAGTTTCCAGCAAAAACGCCTTACTATTATTCAACTTATGAGTTGGAAAATGAAAGCATCGTTTCTGATAGAAAAAAAGTGATCATTCTGGGCTCTGGGCCTAACAGAATTGGGCAAGGAATAGAGTTTGATTATAGCTGCGTTCATGCGGTGCTTGCGGCCAAAGATCTGGGCTACGAAGCCATAATGATAAATTGCAACCCAGAAACCGTATCCACCGACTTTGATATAGCCGACAAGTTGTATTTCGAGCCGGTATTTTGGGAACGTGTACTCGACATTTTTGAGCATGAAAAACCAGAAGGGGTATTGCTTCAAGTAGGCGGGCAAACAGCGTTAAAATTGGGTAAGCGCTTTGAAGCAGCAGGAATTAAAATTTTTGGAACCTCATTCCAGAATATGGATCTAGCTGAAGACAGAGGTCGATTCTCAAAATTGTTGCTTGAATTGGATATTCCTTTCCCGGAATACGGTTCGGCAATGACACCAACCGATGCTGTGGCTATTGCAAATCGTATTGGCTACCCTGTGCTGATTCGCCCGAGTTATGTTCTAGGTGGACAAGGAATGCGAATTGCGGTGAAGGAAGACGAGTTCAGACGCTACGTAGATAGAGTGTTAGAGACCTTCCCAGAAAATGAGTTCTTGGTAGATAAATACCTTGAGCAAGCAATTGAAGTAGACGTAGATTCGGTTTATGACGGAGAACAGCTTCATATAGGTGGAATTATGCAACATATAGAGCCTGCCGGTGTTCATTCAGGCGACTCTACAGCGGTATTACCACCATATTCACTGAGCGATAATGTTATAGCTTTGATAGAAGATTATCAGCTTAGAATAGCCAAAGCCATGAAAATTCAAGGTTTCTTGAACGTACAATACGCTGTGAAAAATGAAGTGGTTTACGTGCTAGAGGCAAACCCGAGATCTACAAGAACCATCCCGTTTTTAGCTAAGGCGCATATACGTCCTGAAGCTCAAATTGGGGTAAAAGTAATGATGGGAGCTAAACTGAAAGACTTTGATTTAACCTCGCATCTGAGAAAGTGGGCTATTAAAGAGCCAGTTTTCCCATTTGATAAGTTCCCAGAGGTTAAAAAAGAGCTTGGACCTGAAATGAAATCAACGGGTGAAAGTATTTATTTCTTGAAAGATTTTAAGGATGAGCATTTCCGTAAGCCGTTCGAGTTCAAGAACTTATACTTGAGCAAATAGTCTCTTATTAATTGCAATAATGCTGTTAGCTAAAAAGCCTATAAATATTTTATAGGCTTTTTTTTTGATTTACTTGCATTTACGGTCATGGTTAATTACTGTTGTAGTAGGTAATATTTGAATCAGTTATATAAATGCTTTCATTTGTTGTAAGTTTTCATTGTAACAAGAAGTACGTATTGCCCTTAACTAAATCTTAATTAAATAATCATGCAGAATTATGAAAAATAATCTTCGAAGAGTGCTGGAAGTAGTTTCAGTGCTTGCTCTATTCCTTTCAATTAATGCAGTAAATCTTTCAGAGAATACGATTATTGAAAAACAATATCACGCCATAGAACTACCTACTGAAGCTAATGTAGGCTATACCATATTTCAAATAGTTGATGGCAATGATGTAGATAATTATGTACCAGATGCGGCTCTAATAGGCGCTGGCGCTGGCGCAATTGCTGGCACGGCTGTGGCTAGTGTTGGTGCAGGTGGCACAGCGTTGGCTGCTGCAAAATTTGGTGCTAAGGTAGGCGCTATAGGTGGCGGTCTATTAGGGGCCATTGTTGGTGCTAGTGTTGGCGCATTATAGTAACTAAATAAACAAAACTAGCCCTATCATTATTGGTGGGGCTTTCAATTAACTATCAGTATATATTTATGAATATCCTAAACTTAACGTTATTGGCTTGGATTATATTTCCAATAGTCGTGGCACTATTTAATTTAGTAACCATAGGTACCATGCATTTAGCAAAATCAGACAATAAATCTAATTATCAGCCACTAAAGCTTATATTTTTTGACTTTACTTTTGCATTCATATCTACAACATCATCTATTGGTTGTGCCTTTCTACTTAGATTTTATACAGATACGACTGAAGTAATTGCTTTGTTTGTGGCAGCAATATTAGCTGTAACTACTGTCTTATTTTATGTAATTAAACTACGAGATAGTATATGGTATGAGCTGATTGAGACATCGGGAATTTCCAACCAAAATACCCTACTAAAAGTAGCCAGTTTACCAAAGATTTTTCATTTTCTTATACCTAGTGTAAACAATGGTATATCTATATACATCGCTAATAATGGTATCATTGTCGATAATAATTTTTATAATGAAGCTAGTGATACACTTAAAAGGTATATTTCTTATTTAGCAGAAGCTTTCAATAAAAGTGCTATCTCAACTAGGCTATTTACTTATATGTTTGTTAGCCAAGTTGGGTTTATGGTTGTGCTAATATTATCTAATTGGATTAGCGATAGTATAAGTGTTAATACTGTTATAGAAAGTGGTTTTACAACAACAGAAATGCTAATATTAGCAGCTTACTTTGTCTCTCTAGTATCTACTGTCTATTCATTATTTATGATTGGCTCTCTTTACTCTTGGCAATGGACGTTTGCAGAGAAAAATTTAGCGAATACTTTTTCTGAGGATGAAATCAGACAAATTCAAGATGAAATAGAACGACGGAACCTCAAAGTGAATGGCTATTACAACATTCTGAAATGGAGTGGTTACACCCCTAAACCTACCTAAACTATGAAAACAGTTTAATGAATCGCAGTTATTTGTTTGTTTTATTCTTTGTATGGATTGTAGGTGTTTTACTTGGTTTGAATTATGAGAGCGTCTTCCCAAGTTTAAACGAGACGAGTGTTCTTAGTACTAAGCTAGAAATGAAACCTATTTTTGGTTTGCAGCCCACTGTTTGGGGCTTTTTTATCAATAATTTGGTTGTTGGCTTACTAATGATTGTCAGTGGTTGGCTAAGTGCAGGCAGTCTTTCTTGCATTATTAGTTTTTGGAATGCCTTTATCATGGGCGTTTTAATAAACTCGGTAATATCATTGGGATATTCTTACACCATTATAGCCCATAAAGTCATTTGGCATGGTAGCATTGAAATATTGGCGCTAATTATGTTTGGCGCAATTGGCTTAAAAGGATTCCATTTTTTGCAGACAACCTTTACTTGTAAACCATTGAAAATTTATCCTAGAAAAATTCTCATCCAAACTGTATTTGCAACAGCATTGCTGTTTGTAGCAGCAATAATTGAAAGTAACGTCATTTAGTAAGTAACTATGAAAAAAACTTGGTTAACTCAGCTCAGAGGGCACTTGCTCGTCTGGTTTATATTGCAATTGTTTGTATCAACGTTCATATCATTTGATATGCTTAATAACTACTCAAGTTGGGAAGTTAATAGTGAGCTAAGTAATCCACTTGATAACGATTCGGTATATAATGTGGCATTAATTAGCGCAATACTCACCATTGTAAGTACGGCATTATTAAACCTAACGGTTATAGTACTTGTATTGGCTTTAGTCTATTATCTCCAAAAAAGGTGGATTATAAAGTCTTTATCAGGTAATATTTATGTTCAAGGCGCACAATATACAGTCTACGGTTTGATGCTTTCTGAGATCCTTAAATATTTTTGTGTGCTATTGTGGACCTTTACTTTTCATGAATGGGAAGAATTACGGTTAATCTTGAATATAAGCTGTATGAGTATAGGCTGTCTCCTCGGTGGAGTTATGTGGCTTAGAATGCGTAATAAAGCACAAAAAATAGAAATTAAAGCAGTTTTTTTTAGCACATTTGGAATTATAGCCTGTTTGGGAAGCATCAGTGTTATCTGAACTCTATATTATGCAATATCCTATTACTTGCGTCTATTTAGACTGTGTTCAAATCACGCTCAATCATAGGGTTCAGGGATTGTAGGCTATATATTTCATGTTGGTAAATGTAGAATATTTATAACTAACCTTTTTTACTAGTCTAATGGAAAAGAACTCAATCAACAGAAAAGATTTCTTCAAGAAAATGGGAATCTTAAGTGTAGGAGCCATGTCTGCTTCAACACTTATCAGTGCATGTGGTGGCGCAGAAGCCCCTAAAGCTGATACTATGAATGCAGATAAGGCTATGAAGCCAGCTGCTGATCCTTGTGCAGACTTAACTGGTTTAACAGACCAAGAAAAAAGTACAAGAGACGCTCTTGGTTATATAGCCAAAACAGAAAACCCAGAACAAGTTTGTACAAACTGTAATTTCTGGCAAGCACAAGTTGGCGACGCACCATGTGGCGGCTGTACATTGATGAAAGGACCAATTCACCCAGATGGATGGTGTAAATCTTGGTTCGCTAAAGCCACATAATATCTTTTTGAATACATTCATAGTTAATTAATAACTATGTGAATGTAACTTAAAAGCCTTCATTTGAAGGCTTTTTTTGTTTAGAACAATAACTCATCTTGTCGAAGCCATCCTGTAATGCTATATCTATCTGTTTTAGACAAGGCTACTTCATGTGGAACAGTATCACTTCGTAAGATTACCAGTCTTCCCATAATGGGTTCTATGGCTTTTATAACAGGCTGTTTACTTGCTGGTTGTATCGTATGATCGTAAATAAGGAGTTCTCCACCATCCCCAATTTGCCAGTTGGGTGTTAAATAGCCAATTACAGAGAGCAGTCTGCCTTCACTTAATCTAAAAGCATCAATATGTTTTTTATAAAAGGTGCCATGCGGATAATGAGCAAAATGACATTCAAAGCGTTTTAGAGGAAGAAATAGTTGTTCTTTTAGCGTTGTTGACAATAAACTTACACGTTCAAACCAGGCTTTAACTACATCTGATGTATCATTTTCATCTAGCCAATGAATTTGATCACTCCGAATATCCTGAATAATTTCTTTTTCTCCGCTTTTACCAATTGCTGCAGGCCTAAAAGCCCCATCAAATTTGCGCTCATTCAATAGGGCAAGAAGTTCAACACTATCATCAAAAGGAATGAAGTGATCTATAACAACATAATTCTTCTCTGCTAGCTCTTTAGCAATAGCCTGATAGTTGATGGGCGCAATTATTGGGAACAATAGTATTTAATGAGAGTCATTTTGGGGAATTATATCTAAAAATATACGCACTAAATACGGCTATTTAGCGTAGCCTCTTCTTTCATGGCATAATTAGCCAAGGTTGCTAAATACGCAGAATGAAAGCCACAGATAGCTGTATTTGTAGTAGATCTTTTCCCAAACAGTTAGCCATATTTCCTAGATGTAACCTGAGGTGCATATTCCGTTTGTTGTTTTCCTTATATTATGTCTGAAATAAAAACACGAATTCGAAATCTGAACGCAAATCGAACATGGAAGACATTAAGAACAAACATTTCAAGGTAGTTATTGTAGGAAGTGGCCCGGCTGGTTTTACTGCGGCATTGTATGCAGCAAGAGCAGATCTAGCGCCAATCGTTTTTGAAGGTCCTGAGCCAGGGGGACAGTTAATGCAAACTACAGATGTAGAGAATTTCCCAGGTTATCCAGACGGTGTATTGGGACCCGCAATGATGGAAGATTTCCGCACGCAGGCGCAAAAACATGGCGCTGATTGTAGGTTTGGCTACGTAACAGATATTAGTTTTGATGCACGTCCATACAAACTGACCATAGATGAAGAGATAAATGTAACGGCTGATGCTATCATTGTTTCAACTGGTGCTTCTGCAAAGTGGCTTCATGTTAAAGGTGAGGAAAAACTTAAAGGTAGAGGCGTATCTGCTTGTGCAACTTGTGATGGTGCCTTTTTCAGAAATCAGCATGTTGTAATTGTTGGAGGTGGCGATACTGCCATGGAAGAAGCCTTATTTTTGACTAAATTTGCCTCGAAAGTGAGTGTTATTCACAGAAGAGATAGTTTAAGAGCTTCAAAAGCCATGCAAAATCGTGCTTTTGCCCATGATAAGATTGAATTCATCTGGAATTCAGCTATTGAGGAAATTCTTGGCGATAAAGTGGTAGAAGGTGTGCGCCTAGTTGATACCAACACTAACGAAACTAGTGTGTTAGAAGATGTGACAGGCGTTTTTGTGGCTATTGGTCATAAACCAAATACCGATTTATTTAAAGGCGTATTGGATATGGATGATGTAGGATACATTCAGACGAAGGGGATTAGCACTTATACCAACCTTCAGGGTATTTTTGTTTGTGGCGACGCAATGGACTCCATTTACCGCCAGGCGGTTACAGCTGCAGGTTCTGGTTGCAAAGCGGCAATGGACGCTGAGCGCTGGTTAGAAGAGCAGCACTAGTTCGTAGTGCTAAGTGAATAACGGGTATTCTTTGAACTAGCCCAAATCTTTAAATTGGCTTTACGCCATGTTATCATTGGGACTCTAGGATATTAGAAATTTTAAAAAATGTTAATTACTACTTGCGTTAAGTGGTAATTACACCTTATATTTAATGCTCGAAAGGTATGCTAATACTTGCCTTTGAATTGCGAGAATAGCTCAGTTGGTAGAGCACAACCTTGCCAAGGTTGGGGTCGCGAGTTCGAGTCTCGTTTCTCGCTCATTAGGAAAAGGGTCATGTCGGGAAGTCTCTTTTCTCGCTTATTTAAAAAGGCTTCTAAATTTGTTTAGAAGCCTTTTTTTTTGTGAGCAGTTTTTGAATAGTTTGTTCAGTAATGGCCGTGCATCCCGCTAGCGAGACCAAGGCTGGGGTCGTCCGGATTTATTGGAGACATACTCTCAAAATGTCCACATTAAAAGTACTCTTACTGCTAAACATCTGCTGTATATTCATAAAATTAGATACGTCCCACGATCTAGTATCTTGATTAAATGGGCTTTGGTTGGTAAATAATCTATTCATATCTGTAACCAAACTTGTACAGACCATCTTTAGATTTTCATTTTTTCTCACTTTGTCTTTTAGAGTCGAATCGCTTACTGCGGTATAGGTAATACCAAAAACTACTGCCGTATATTCGGTTTGAGCTACATTACAAACTACGGTAACGCCGTTTTCATGTAGTCTAAAAGTCTTCTGGGCAAATGTGCTACTTATAGGAATTAGGAGTACTAGAGAATAGAAAGGTTTTCATCTGCTCAAAATAAAATTATGAGATTAAGACTAAGGTATTTAATAAATAGTGTACCAATTCCCGTTATCAAATACAGAAATGTTGATTATATAAGCCGCTGAAATAACTTCCCTAAAAAAAATAGCTCTTCCAGAAGATCTGAATGAGCTATTTACCTTGAATTATTAGTAAGTGAATTTATTTGATAAGTGTCATTTTTCTTACCAAGTGGCTGCCATTAGCTGTAAGTCGGTAGATATACGCTCCACTAGTAAATTGCGATGCCTCAAATTGTACGGTATGCAAACCGGCTGTTTTTCGTCCATCCACTAAAAGTGCAACAGATTGTCCCAACATATTATATACTTCCAGACGAACATCCGATGTTGCAATGATTCCGAATTGAATAGTTGTTGTAGGATTAAATGGGTTCGGATAGTTTTGTTGAAGGCTGATTTCATTTGGTAACTGTACGTCCGCTTCTATGAGCCCTGTATTTGTTGCCGTATCAGGTAAATTGATCACATTTTGCTGCAGGGTTACGTTTTCAGTCAAAGCCAAAGCTCTGCCCTCTAAGTTTGCAGCTGTTGCTAGGGTTACCTGCGTACCAGCCATAACGGTTCCTTTCATAACAGTTGTTGTTCCAAATGTTGCTGCAGATCCTACTTGCCAGTAAATATTCGCTGCTTTTGCTCCATTACTTAAAAAAACTTTTCTGTCGGAAGTCATATTAAAACTGGAGGCAATTTGGAAGATCCATACGGCGTCTTGATTGCCATTTGCATCTAGAGTCAGGTCTCCTCCAGATATTTCTAGTGTACCTGTCGACTTATATAAACCTGGGTATAATGTTTGTCCCCCAATATTTCCAGCAATACCAATAGGCGCTACAGTACGACCAGCCGCATCATTATAGGCTATGGTCAAATCTCCCTTGGCCACGGTTAACATAACAGCTGAGGATACAGAACCTGCAGGTCCGGATGCATCTACGGTAAATATTGTTCCTGTTACTTCTCCTTCGGTAAGATCAATGAAGGAGCCTGATTTAGGTGTTAAGCCAACATCTCCTTTAATGGCAGATGACGGTACATTGGTGACCGCAGAGTAAGCCATTATTGCAAAGGTGTCTAGCAATCCAAGGTCAACAGGGCTAGGACCCGTAGGTACGGAACTCCAGGTAGTGAAAGTCGATACATTTGAATGTTCACTAGTTCCGGCTTCGTTGGTAGCAGTTACTCGCCAGTAATAGGACGTGCTAAAAGCCAAATCATTAATATATTGGGAGGTATCGGTTAATTGGGCTTGATCGTAAACGATATTAGTGAATGTTGAATTGTCTGAAACTTGTAAGCGGTAAGAGTTTGCCGTTCCAGAGGCGTTCCATATCAGTGACAGATTATGCGGCTGGTTTATTGCTGCATTATTCGGCAATGAGAGTGTTGGTATTACAGGCTGAGCAAAAGCCGGCGTGCTTAACAATAGTATAACTGCGGTGATTAAGCTAATGATAATTGACCCTCTTGGGTGTGGAGTCATTCTGTTAAAATTGGTAGGAATTTTCATTTGTAGCCTTGTGTAAATAAAATTATTGGTTTAATTAGCGTTGAAAAGTGGTTTTTAACCTAATAATCTGGTCATAGAAATTATTCAAGAATACTGTTAGTTTACAGGGCAACAGCTGCTATTGGGCCTTCTATAAATAGCCCCATCTTGCATTGAATTAGCTTTGCTTGTTAATACAGAACCTGAAAAATTCGTCCGTATTAACGCATTCTTTGAATCCATTTTGATACCATGATATCCCAATCTTTTGGGGGATGTGTGAAATGATATCCACTCTACAAAAATGAAGAATACTTACCTGATAACTGTTACATAAGCCTACAAAATAGTTGTATATATCACATGTTTTCTAGATTCATTTTCCGCTTTTTCTTCATTTTCCGATAGTAACTAGGCGTTAATCCAGTAATTCGTTTAAACTGACTGGATAAGTGCGCAACACTACTGTAATGAAGTTTATAGGATATTTCTGTGAGGTTTAGCTCATCATAAAGCAATAATTCTTTTACTCGTTCAATCTTGTTAATGATAATAAATTGCTGAATGGTAATGCCTTTAGCATCAGAAAACGTATTTGCCAAATAGGTATAGCTGTTTCCTAATTTTTCACTAATTAAAACAGAGTAGTTCATTTTTGGCAACTCTTCACTATAGTGGATCATTTCAATGATTACACTTTTTATCTTTTCAATGAGAATAGCTTTCTTGTTATCTAGCAGCACCAAGCCTGTTTTTAACAAATTCTTTTTAAGCTGTTTACGTTGCGCTAGGGTAATGTCTTCTAGTATTTCTACCATTCCCAGATCAACTATTGCATATTTTATCCCCAGTTTCTCTAGCTCTTCTTTTACCACTGCCTTGCATCGCAGGCTGACCATATATTTAACATATAATTTTATCATTCTTGCCTTTAATAATCTTAAGTAAAGAACCTGATCAGATTTACAAAACTCAATACCCTGTTTCAATACAAAAATGCGGGAAAATCTTTGTTTAACTTCAATTTAAGCTGTTTAAGCTCTAATTAATACGATTTTATTCAAAGCCAAAAATCCATTTTTTACCCCGCCCACTAGATTGTGTATAAACCATTATATTCTATATAGTACGCAATTCTTTGATCTTATCAGATTTAACTAATTGGTTGATCATAAACAAGTGAAGAGGAACCTTTAGAGTGAATATATACTATAGTATGTATTTGAATATGCTAAGACTTAAACTTATTGAACTGCTACAAATAAATAAATGAGCATAATGGAAAATTAGATTTTTAAGTAGCGCAATTTCCCAGCTTCTCTTTTCATACCTTGGCAAAGGGATATATTTTCTTGCGAAATACAACAAATTTTAGTGCACATCAAGAAATACTAGATGATTTAAAAGGGTCTAATCAAAAGGCTTTTGCTGTACTTTATAAACTCTATTACCCTACAATAAAGCTTTTTGTGCTGAGAAATAGCGGTCAAGAAGCCGATGCAGAGGACTTATTTCAAGATGCGATGATTATTCTGGTAGAAAAACTACGCAAGCAAAAGTTCTATCTCGCAGCTAGTCTAAAAAACTATGTAGTAGCCATTGTAAAACATCTTTGGTTTAAAAAAATGCGAAATCTTTATCGCGAACTGCCACTCGGTGGATCTGAGTTAGAAACTTTATGTGATGGCTTAGATGATCAAATTGAAGCCGAAGTTATGTATGCAGATTGCTTTAAAAGGCTACCTAACCAAAATCACTTCCCACTGCAATAGATTAATACACGGCTGGATTTATATTGGAAGCATCGTAGAAGACATTCGGAAAAAATATGGCTATACAAATGATCATACGGCCCAAAATCAGAAATATAAATGCATTGAGTAGATTAGAAGAGTTAAGAAAGGGGTTAAACTTGACGGATAACAGACGGTGGACAGCGGATAATGGAAAATTTGATAACGTGATAATGCCTGAATAGTGGTGACAGATTTAGTTAACGATTAGATTAGAAAGGAATTATACGATTATGGTAATGTGGAACATTTGATGATATTTGAATAGTTTTGGGAGGATAATAAATATTTTCGAAGTTGGGTGATTTTGTAGGCGCTCATGGTATTAATGGATGCAAAGGGTTAAACCGGCCAGAAGCCCGCTGTACTAAAAACCATTATTCAATTAGTTACAATCTCATGAAAAGCTTCATCAAAACGCTTACGCTTATTTCTATATTTTTACTGTCTGGTCTATTACAATTAAATGCTCAAGAGGTACCAATGTGGATGCTCGACAAAGATCACACTTCGTTGAACTCTACCATTAAGCATTTTTTCTCTGATGTGCAGGGTAGGTTTAATGACTTCATTGGAATGGTTCACTTTGATCCTAAAAACACTAAAGGCAGTAAAGTAAATTTTTCCATTCCTATTAGTAGTATTAACACCAACAATATTAAAAGAGACGACCACCTAAAATCACCTGATTTTTTTAATGCTGCCAAGTTCCCTGAAATGAAATTCAAATCCACTAAATTTGAAAAAAAGGGCCTAATGAATTTATTGTAAATGGCGAATTAGCTATCCGCAATATCACCAAAACAGTGGCTCTACCTCTCACTATTACTGGTCAGACAGAACATCCAATGATGAAATGAACCATGATTATTGGTTTATTAATTGAAACCACCATTGATCGAACAGAATTTGGTATTGGAACAGATGACTGGGCTGCAACCATGGTTGTTGGTGATGAAGTACGAATTAGAATCCTGATTGAATTGAAAAAAAAATATAAACAACCCTTTATAAGCCATCGGGATTTTTGGGTTAAAGTTTAGGTCAAAGTGCATTGGCCTGAATTCAAAACCCATTCATTTAACTACTAAAAAAAATATAGATTTTATTATGAAAACACAGTTTATAAAGATGATGATAGCCGGTGTAGCCATAACCGTTGTTATGATGATAGTTGCTGCAATGGCTCTTATGGTGGTCATGACAAAAATCTTCAGCGCTCCACCTATGCAAGCCAAGCTACCTATGATGATGGAAAGTGCAATGGGTCACCTTGTTTATGGGCTTAGTATAGCATTTGTTTACACCATAAAAATAGAGGGTAGTCGTGAGTAGGTTATCGCTCTGGATATAAAGCCCTAATTTCGATTCGATGCAGCTAATTAGCCTATTTGAATGACACAAATAACGCTAAAGCATAAATGGCTAAGAATAATGTTCAACCTCTTTTCATTTTAGTTGAGGTTAAGGCAGCACCGACTTGTTTGGTGTGTGGAGGCTGTGACTCTAGGTTTTCTCACTTAATTGTACAATAAATCGCATTCTCATATAATCAAGAATGGCCTATAATTTCAAAATACTCCGCGTTTATTTTTCTAATTATTTATTTCTTTGCGTCTTGCTTCCCGAGCGTAGCCGAATGATTGCTTCTTAGCGTTAGCGATCAACAACACATATTTCCTTAAAAATAAAAAAGACCGCCTTGTGGGCCGTCTTTTTCACTTCAAGAGGTAAACGCATCATTAAATCCTCTTGACCTTATTTTTGGGAGAAGCTACCCCTACCGTTCAAGTAG
>Ga0136561_1000286_pt1 | contig 17590 bp, 15 predicted proteins | sample AntRauMeHopE1498_FD_104641 | JGI IMG/M metagenome (GOLD analysis project Ga0136561, IMG submission 104641) | Saline lake microbial communities from Rauer Islands, Antarctica - Metagenome Hop E1 #498 | ecosystem: Environmental > Aquatic > Non-marine Saline and Alkaline > Saline | place... | reverse complement strand
GTCTTTAGCAACAACTTCAAGATTTTTAACAACATCGACACCTAACAGCGTGTTTGGCAAACTAGCTTGCTGCATAATGGCGTCAACGGTACTGCCCGAGCCCATAACGAAAAGCGTGTCGGGTTCGTCTTGCATTATTTCTATAAGGTAGTCACTAATGGCGTCTAACAGGAGTTCATCCGACTCTTTCCCGCCCATCTTTACGGCTTGAATATAGGTGAGCTCGCTGGGCACTTTCATTTCCCCGTAGTGCTTTGACATCACTTTGCCTTGCCTGAATAAGGCTTCGTCGATATCTCTTACCTCGCCGCTGTGAAGCGACAGTAACTCACCTTTAATGACTTTTTGCAAAACAATGCCCGCCGATTTTGGCGTAATGGCATATACCCCGCTGTGAATTTTGCAGCCCGCGGGTATACCTAAAACAGGCAAGCGCATACCAACCACACTGCATATGTTACGTGCAGTACCGTCGCCGCCCGCAAAAAGGATTAAATCAACGTTTTCAGCTAGCAGCTTTGTGGCTAATATTTGAGTATCGTTAGCTTCGGTTTGGCCGTTATTATAATGACACACGGCGTAGTCAAAGCTCAAATCGCGGGCAGTGTTTTCGCCCATATCGCCGCTGCCGGTAACTATTGTTAACTGATCTCTAAGCGCAACACAATGAGATAGCGCAATCGCCGCTTTTTGCATGGCTAATTGTTCACCGCCATTATCTAAGGCTGTTTTTCTGACTTCACTGCCGTCGCTGCCTTTTAAGGCTAAAGCTCCACCAATGCCGGCAAATGGATTAATGATGAGGCCTAATTTAAAGCGCCTGCTTAAACGTGGCGCACTCATGTAGAAGCGGCCTTATTACGACTATTTCGCATATAAATGGGTGTGTTGGCTGAAGTAATTAGTAACACAGTATGCGCAGTTTTCATGTGGCAAGATCCTATTTGTAGGTAAATATAAGCATCAGCAATGCGATTCATATAGTACTATCTGCGGACAATGGCATCATTATCAAGCGTTCGTCGTTTGCAAAAAAGGACTGAGTTGAGTAGAAAGTATGTAAACGTGACAAAAAAAGTTGCGCGCGCGTGGGAAATCCCCTTTCAATATACTGCTTAAGCTGTGTATTTACTGCCAGTGTAAATTGCTCCTCTTGCGCTCGTAGCTTAACCAGCACATCCTCGAGGCCGGTGTCTTGCGCGGCTAAATTGTCTATACTCACCCTAAATGGAATATTACATGCAATTGAAAAAGCCCACTCAAGTGCCTGTGGTTTTTGCTCAGCTAATGCAAACGTCTTTTGCTGCTGCGCGCTTCTGCCATCTGGCGCATACCAATAGCCGTAGTCAGTTTGCAAACGTCTTTTGTCTCCCGCAATACACCAGTGTGCTATTTCATGCAGTGCACTGGAAAAATAGTCATCACGATAAAATATTACATGTTGGGCTTGCTTGGCGCTACTAGGGCTGTAAAGAGGCTCAATCGCATTGCCTCGCAAACGAGTGTTGAACTGCTGCTCGAAACACTGGCAGAACAGACTCTGTAAATCAATGTCGCTCTTGGCAAGATGTTGATTTTTTATAGGCAAATTTGCTGACATAGTCTCTATACTGGTAATCTCTTATTTCGCATATTTCGATCATTTGCGGGTACTGCTTAATTTTTTAGGTGAAAATTAACGCATGCATTATAGCCGATGCTATTATAAACAACATGTAAAAGTTACCTTTTATTTGCTGACACTTAAATGATAAAACAAAATACACTTTACAAAGAACATCTTCATACGCTTAATTGGCTACACCCCAAGCCATTCGTATGCGAATGGGAAATACAGAGCACACATATCGATCATTACCAGCACACCAATAACATTGCCTATTTAACACGCCTAGAAAAGCTTGCGTGGGAGCATTCTGCATCGCTAGGACTATGCTTTACAGACTATCAACAGCTTGACCGCGCCATGGCTATTACTCAGCATGAACTTAATTATCATCTAGCGTCGCATGTGGGAGACAAACTCATGTGTGCAACTTGGATCCTGAATTGTGATAAAAAACTTCGACTAAGTCGTCAATTCCAGTATATTAATGCTGTCAGTGGCAGGACTATTTTTAGTGCAAAGACTCACTTTGTTTGCGTAAGTTTGCGAACAGGTATGCCAAAAAAGATGCCCGAAATTTTTCAAAATATTTATGGAAATGCGGCCGTAACTGCATGAAGCACACAAGTACACATTACGCGAAAATTCAATTAAACTCTAATATCGCTTGAGCTAAGGAACATGATATGCATTTAATAAAATGGCTAAGTGTATTATTGTCCATATCCTTGGGCGCTAATTTTTGGTTCATTTACAATTGGGCGACACATAAAGACGCTCTTGTCACCGGCATCAACAGCCTTGAAAATTCAGCGTCAGATGAGCCTTCTCACGCATGGCAGCAATATTCAAAAGATTCTATCCGCAGTGCCTCGCAGAGAAACCCAAAGCTTACAAAATCACTTGCTACTGCCGATGAACGGATGCGTTCTCAAAGTACCTATTTACAGTGGCTTAAATCAATGGCAGAAGCACAAGAATTTCAGCAGCTTGAATTTGAAGTAAGCGCCTATTTGCGCATTTACCCGCAAGACACTGCCGCTATGCTCCTTGAAGCACAGGCGTATTATCACAACAAGCCCCTCAATGTTGCACTTGTTCACTACCATGAACTTTTAACAAAGCCGTTAACGCCTAAACAGCACAGCGATATAGAAAAGCTTATTGCCGTTAATACCACGCGCGTTATTCAGCAGTTTAGCGGTGACGGCGCATGGAATTTATTGGCCCAATTTTTAGAACCTTTGGTACAAGTTGCGCCACGAAATAGGCAGTATTTGATGGCCTTAGCAAGAGCCTACGGCATGCAGTCTCAGTTGACGTTAATGGAAGACGTGCTGGCGAGTTTTGAGTCTACCGATATTCGCGCCATTAGGCTGCGACAAAACGTTAACGCGCGCTTAAATCAAACCAGCCGCACCGATGAAGTCGTTAGTTTGTCAGATAACATTGTTGATAGCGTCTTAGATAATCCCCGTCCAGCGGATGTTTTAATGCAACAAGAACGGGGGCAATTTGTGACCCGCGCGCTTATACATAATACACCCGCCAGATTATTAGTCGATACAGGCGCATCCACCACTGCCATAAGTAATGAAACGTTTAATGAAATTGAGCGTCGTGATGTGGAGTTTTTAGGACTGTTTAAAGTCAATACAGCAGGCGGTCTTATTGAAGCACCTATATACAAGGTTAAACAAATAACCATAGGGCATCGCATAGTTACCAATACCAGCGTGTTGATTTTACCAAGTGAAAACTTAGGCCAATTTGACGGTTTATTAGGCATGAATGTGCTAAGCCAATTTGATTTAAGCTATGATGCCGCGAGTGAAACTATGCGTATGTATAAAAAACGCTGAAACGATGAGGCCTCAGCGTGATTTTATGTTTTAGAGTGATGCGCAAAGCCTCGTACCTTGATCAATTGCGCGTTTTGCGTCAAGCTCGGTGGCAAAGTCAGCCCCGCCAATTAGGTGATATGGCAACCTTAGTCCGTCAACTAACTCTCGCTTAGGCATTTGACCTGCGCAGATAATAACATTGTCGACATCGAGCACTTTTGACTCACCGTTTACTTCTATATGCAAGCCTTCATCGTCAATTCGTTTGTATGTTACACCGGCTACTAGCTTCACGCCCTTCATCATCAAGCCCGCCCGATGAGCCCAACCAGTTGTTTTGCCTAAACCAGTACCCACTTTTGTGGTTTTACGCTGTAGCAAATAGATTTCTCGTGGCGATGGCTCGGGCTGCGCGTGCATGCCTTCCACCCCACCTCTGTTTTCGAAGGTCATGTCTATTCCCCATTCTTTCATAAAGGCAGGAATGTTGGTTGAAGTAGACACCCCAGCGTGCGACAAAAACTCGCTGGTATCAAAGCCTATGCCCCCGGCGCCTAGCACCGCGACTTTTTTGCCCACTGGCTTTTTATGTTTTAGCACGTCTACATAGGACAGCACTTTAGAGTGGTTTATGCCTTCTATGTCGGGCTGACGCGGAATAATACCCGTGGCTAATATAACTTCATCAAAGCCACCTTTGTGCAGAGTATCGACATCCACTTTGGTATTAAGCACAATGTCGACACCTAACAGCGCCAACTGCACGCCAAAATATCGGATAGTCTCGTAAAACTCTTCTTTACCCGGTATTTGCTTGGCAATATTAAACTGACCGCCTATTTCAGTATCAGCGTCATATAAGGTCACTTTATGCCCTCTTTGGGCGCAGGTTTTTGCAGCAGCAAGGCCAGCAGGCCCCGCGCCTACAACGGCAATATTTTTCAGCACGGTGGCTGGCACAATATTTAGTTCGGTTTCATGGCAGGCCCGTGGATTTACTAAGCAACTGGTCATTTTACCGTCAAAGACATGATCTAAACAGGCCTGGTTACACCCTATACAGGTATTAATTTGATTCGCTTGGTTGTGCTCTGCTTTACGGACAAAGTCGGCGTCTGCCAAAAACGGTCTTGCCATTGATACCATGTCGGCATCACCGCGCGCGAGTACTTCTTCAGCCACTTCAGGGGTGTTAATTCTATTAGAGGTAATTACCGGAATATTCAACGCTTTTCTAAACTTAGCCGTTACCCACGTAAATGCAGCTCTTGGCACTTTGGTCGCAATCGTAGGGATACGCGCCTCATGCCAACCAATACCCGTGTTTATGATGGTTGCACCGGCTTTTTCTATTGCTAGCCCGAGTTCAACCACTTCATCATAGTTTGATCCGCCCTCTACTAAATCGAGCATAGACAAACGGTATATAATAATAAACTCTTTACCCACTGCTTCACGCACGCGGCGCACCACTTCAATGGGGAGCTTAATACGATTTTTGTACTCACCGCCCCACTCGTCTTCTCGCTGATTAGTGCGCGTGGCAATAAACTGATTTAAAAAATAGCCTTCAGAGCCCATTATTTCGACGCCGTCATAACCTGCGCGCTGAGCTTGCTGCGCGGTAAAGACGAAGTCGTCGATTTGTTTGGCAATACCTTTTTCATCAAGTGCTTTGGGCATAAATGGATTGATGGGTGCTTGAATGGCAGATGGCGCTACTAACTTTTTACTATAGGCGTAACGACCTGTATGCAAAATTTGCATACAAATTTTACCGCCTTCGTCGTGCACCGCTTTAGTCACTACTTTATGGTTTTCTACTGCTTCATCGCTATCTAATCTACACGTAACATCGTGTGTTGCGCCTTCATCGTTTGGCCCTATACCGCCGGTAACTATGAGGCCTACACCGCCGCGAGCGCGTTCAGCAAAAAATGCCGCCATGCGTTCATGGCCGTTAGGCAACTCTTCAAGACCGGTATGCATAGAGCCCATCACGATGCGATTTTTAAGCTGAGTGAAACCTAAGTCTAAGGGACGAAAGATATGTGGATAAGGTGTCTTTGCTTCTAAAGAAGCAGATGCTATTGTCATTTCTTTTCGTTCCTCAAAATAATGCGATTACACTAAAATGCACTATAAACTGACAGCTATTGCCACCGAACTTTATAGTTTGGTTTATTCGTTACGGATGTATAAACAATATTAATCAACTAAATTTTCAGGCTTATCTTCGCGTAGTTTGAGCCAAATTTTTCCACTTTCAACGCCATATTTTCGCACAACCGCCACAACCCGATCAGGATCGTTCACATCTAGTACCCCAAGCAGTTGCTTATAGTAGTTAGTGGCGATGTCGCGGGCACTTTCATGATGAAAGAAAAAACCGCCTACACGGGCGTAAATACCTTTAAAACCGTTCATCATAAGCACATAGACGGGGTTGTCTGATGCAAAAGCTAAATCATGATGCATTTGATAGTCGTGCTGAGAAAAAGCGTTGCCTTCTTGCTCAACGTGCTGGTAACGTTCAATGATTTCACGACTGATTTTTGGTGACTGACGAAATGCCGCACGAATAAACACAGCGCTTAGATTAGTGCGCGCTGACAGCATTTTATTAAGTAACTCAGGTTGCCCTGCTTGGTCGAGTCTTGCCAATGTTTCAAGAACATTTAGGCCACAAGTTTCCCAGTAGTTATTAATTTTCGTCGGCTTGCCATGCTGAATCGTCAACCAGCCATCGCGCGCTAAGCGCTGCAGGACTTCGCGTAAGGTAGTGCGAGTTACCCCGATTAATTCAGAAAGCTCACGCTCGGCAGGCAGTATCGTTCCTGGAGGAAATCGGCCACTCCATATGGACTCTACTATATATTCTTCAGCAAAGCCTGCTGGACTTTGGGACTTATAGATCATGCGTACAACTAAAATGTTAAATGTATTAACAGATTGTACCAGATGAACGGCACAAGAAAAGCTTTATGTTTTGCGCATGCATTTGCTAAATGTAAATAAGTAATTGAGTACACTTATAATTAACGGTCGCTCATAATGCGCCAATTAAGTATAATACAACGCGTATTTGCGATATAACGCCAAATCATACACATAACCAGTAGAGGAACGCCATGCAGTGGATATATGAGTTTAGTCAACAAAAGCGCGCTTGGGCGCTGCTGAGTATATCTGCGTTTGCTTTGTTAATAACGGCATTGTACTTTCAATATGCCATGGACTTACTGCCGTGTATCAAGTGTATTTATCAAAGAACGGCGGTTATTGGTGTACTTATGGCCGCCGTTATTCCGCTGTTATACAATCATACATATACACGCCTTGCAGCATATTCAGTGTGGGCCTACAGCTGCTTTGAAGGTATTAGGGTGGCACGTGAACATTTAGATATTATATTTGCGAGCAATCCTTTTGCCAATATCTGTGACATTGTGCCTAATTTCCCCTCGCTTTTGCCTCTGCATGAATGGCTTCCTGCAATTTTTGCAGCAACAGGTGATTGTAATGAGAATAGCTGGCAATTTTCTGGCATAGGAATGGCGAACTGGATGCAAATAATATTTGGTGTTTATCTGGCTATTTTAACGCTTGTCTTACTTGCTAATGTGTGGTTTGGCCTTGTTAAAAGAAACGCATAATAGCGCGTTAAATTTTGTCAAACGTTAATGCATAAAATTAGCAGATAAGGCTATTCAAGAGAATCGAGTGGCCACGTTACAATATAATCTTCAAACTTATCCATGTCGACATTAGCTTCGCTTACCACGCGATTGCGAACGGTAATCCCTAATTGATGCATTTTGGTCTTTTTACCCTTATTCAGCAAGGGGTGCCAATGCGCCAAACCTTTGCCTTCTTGCAGTCTTCTGTAACTGCACGAAGGCGGCATAAAAAATACGTCAGCAAGATTGTCTTTAGTCAGCGTAACGCAGTCAGGTACAAGCTCCCCACGTTTTTCATACTGAGTACATGCGCAGGTTTTATCGTTGAGCAAATAACAGGCAATATTGGTATAGAGTATTTCTTCGTCTTGATTTATGTGATCAGTGGGAGCAAACTCTTGCTCTAGTGCTTCATCATCAATAAACTTATGTAAACAACATCGCGCGCAGCCATCACAAATAGCTTCCCACTGTGGCCGCGACATTTCACTTAAGGGCGTGTCGCGCCAAAAAGCAGACTCGATTAAGTCCTTTGAATATACAGATTTTTGCTTTGTGCTACTCATAAGAGCTACCAATAGTGTTATTTTGCATCAGGAATATTATCAATTTGACGATCGTGTAAATGCCCTTCCAGTAAGTTTGTGATCTTTGGCGGTAGCTGTAAATAAAAACCTTCTGACTCAAGTTTTAATACCAGCTTATTTCTATCCATACCCGCAATGATCTCACGCTTATTTAAGGGTATCAACATGACGAATAAAGGCGTGCCGAATTTTTGCATAAGCGCTGCAGGGACCCGGGTAAAATCGTCACGCTTTGCTACATACAAATAGGTGTCGACTTTTTTAGGCGACTTATAAACTGCGCTTAATTTCATGATGACCTGCTATTACCACATGTAAGTTATGTTGATTGAGCAGCTGTTTGCCTTGTATATAATCAGCAAAAAGCTCACCACGCCACCCTGTTAGTATATCAGGTTTGAAGCCTTGTAATTCAAGTTCGTCAAAGTCAAACCAACACCACTTTAAAAGCTGGTTCATTTGTTTTTTACTGGCTAGAACAGGTGCGGGTATATTTTGCTGTAAGGCTACATGGTCCACAAAGTCTTTGACCGTATTTAAGCAGGCTTTGTAGCCGTTAAATTCTACCAAACGCTGTATTCTGGGCACAGCTTGTATACTACTTTGTTCTTTTGCGGCATGACATATTCGTAACAGATCATCTTTATAAAGCCGCGCTTGTTTTGAATATAAATTATGACAGTCAAACAAAGCCTGTGGCGTTTCAGGTACTTTGCTAGCAATCTCAAACAGTGCAATTTCTTTTATAACAAAGTTTACGGCCATATTTTCTTTTCTAGCGACCTCTAAACGCCATTTAGCGAGTTCCTTTAAGGCACTTAACTGCTTACCTTTCAATTTCCAATTGTTTTTAAGCGAGTAATACGCAATTTCAGTCGGTAGCGGTATTGACTTTTTAAGGCCTAGCTGATGAATTTCATCAAGCACCCAATCGGTTTTCTGCAGAATTTGCGTTTCTTTGTAGATGTGCTCATACAGGGCCATTAAATGCGTCACATCGGCGCTGGCATAAGCGCACTGGGCTGGGCTGAGTGGCCTTTGGATCCAATCGGTTCTAGACTCGCCTTTGTCCACGGTAATTTCAAACAAATTCTCAACCAAATTAGCATAGCCTACCGATACGCCAAGGCCTAACATAGCCGCAGCAAACTGTGTATCAAAAAGCGGTGTGGGTATTATATGTAAATGGTGCCACAGCGCTTCTAAGTCTTCAGAGCAGGCATGCGCCACTTTCACAATATTCGGATTTGTTAAAATTGAAGAAAACTCAGATAAATCCTTAATAGCAACAGGATCAATAAGCGCAACCTGATGCTTATCAAACACTTGAATAAGCCCTAATATTGGCGTTAAGGTTTGCGTGCGCACAAACTCAGTGTCAATGGCTAGGACTTCTTGGGTAGAATAGTGGGCGCATAACTGGGTAAGTTGCGCAGGTGTATCAACGTATAAATATTCATATGTTTTATTATAAGGATGCAATTTTTCTCTAATTCTATTAAATTTTGTTACTATTTTAGTTATTATAAGGCCTATCGAAAGATTAACATAAGCTTCTAAAAACCCTATTCGCTGATCTTATCTCGTAGTTCACGACGCAGTATTTTACCCACATTGGACTTTGGTAGCTCGTCTATAAATTCCACTATTTTGGGCACTTTATAGCCTGTGAGCAGTGACTTACAGTGTTTAATAACGTCTTCGTTGCTTAAATTAGGATCTTTTTTCACGACAAATAATTTAACCACTTCTCCCGACACGTCATGCGCAATGCCTACCGCAGCAGCTTCAAATACACCTTCGTGCATAGCCGCAACTTCTTCTATTTCGTTGGGAAACACATTAAAACCAGATACCAATATCATATCTTTTTTACGATCAACAATGTATAGAAAACCTTGCTCATCCATTTTTGCAATATCGCCTGTTGCTAGCCATCCGTCCTGCAAAATGTCATTTGTTTCTTGGGGCCGTCCTAAATAGCCTACCATTACCTGCGGGCCTTTAACATAAAGTTCGCCAGACTCACCAATGGCCACTTGGTTGCCGTCATCATCTATCAACTTGATATCGGTAGAGGGCAATGGAAGTCCAATGGAACCTTTATATTCGGTTAAATTGAATGGGTTTACCGATACAATAGGTGAACACTCTGTTAAACCGTACCCTTCAATTAACACTTTGCCTGTTACGCTATGCCATTTGCTCGCGACGGGCTGTTGAACTGCCATGCCGCCGCCTAGGCCAAACATAAAATGGCTGAAATCTAAGCCAGCAAAACCTGGGGTGTTCAAGAGGCCATTAAACAGAGTGTTAACACCGGTAATAACCGCAAAAGGATACTTCTTTAATTCGGCGACAAAACCCGGCATATCGCGCGGATCGGTAATTAATAAGTTCGGACTCCCCGATTTAAAAAACGTTAGACAATTACTGGTAAGCGCAAAAATGTGATACAGCGGCAGCGCTGTTACTACCATAGCACCTGGACTCACCGCTATTTTAAGATTGCCTGCTACCTGCTCTAAATTAGACACCATATTCCTATGCGACAGCATGGCGCCTTTCGATACGCCTGTAGTTCCGCCCGTATATTGCAAAAAAGCAATATCATTAGCGCCTACTTCCGGCCTAATATAAGAGGGAGATTTACCCTGTAAAAGGGCGTCATTAAAACGTATCGCACTTTTTAGATTGTACGTGGGCACCATCTTTTTAATGTATTTTACCGCAAAATTGACTAACCATCTCTTCGGCGCCGGGAGCATGTCGCCCACCGACGTTAACACCACATTTTTAAGCTCAGTGTTACTGATAACTTTAGATAGGGTGTCAGCAAAATTTTCAAGCAAAATTATGGTTTTTACTTTGGCATCGCTGAGCTGATGCTGCAGTTCTCTTGGGGTATACATTGGGTTAACGTTAACCACCGTCATCCCCGCACGCAATATACCAAATAAAGCCACAGGATATTGCAGTAAGTTAGGCATCATTACTGCAACTGAGTCGCCCTTTTGTAAGCCTGAATTTTGTAAATACGCGGCAAACTGCGCCGACAAACCGTCTAAATCAGCGAACGTAATTTGATGGCCCATGTTAATAAAAGCAGTTTTGGTACTAAACTCGGCAAATGATGTTTCAAAAATATCTAACAATGAAGGAGCGATGTTGTCGCTTATTTCCGCATCGACATTTTTATCGTATTGCGCTATCCAAATCTTTTCCACTTAGCACCTTTTTGGTGGATAATAACGCGCTAATACTAATGTACCTGTCTGTAAAAAGAAACAGTGATTCTAATTTAGGATAAATGAATTAAGACTTAAAAAAATGTGCACAGTATTTATCAATACAATTGGCTACGGGCGTTACCGATTCGAGGTGAACATGATGACCGCCTTCGAAAGTACTAATGGGAACATCCAAGAAAACTGGATCACGCAGAGCTATTGCCGCTTTAATCTTCGCAAATCCTTGATTACCCAATATTAATAACCGCGGGCATTCTATGTTGGCAAGCACCGAGGATGCTTGTTCTTCAGTCATTCTCATGGCCGAGTTAGTACGTAAGCGCTTATCGGTGCGCCATTGTAAATTGCCCACAGCATCGGTTTTTAGATTTCGGATCATGATTTGCTGTGCATGCTTAGGGCTCAAGTCACTCACCGCACAGCGCGATTTTACAACAGCTTCAATGTTTCTTGGCTGTATAATCGCCTTATTGGCTTTGGCCCTGCTTATGAAGCATTCTCTTAGCTGCGCTGCTGTGGTGTCTGCGCTTTGCGTCAATGGACCGCACGACTCTATCGCAATAAACCCTCTTAAGCCCTTAGGCTTCGTAGATGCATATAAACTGCTAACGATGGCGCCTAAAGAATGGCCAAGCAGCGCAAAATTACGCAGTTGTAATGTCACTATTAGCTGATACACATCATAAGCATAATCACTTAAATGATAGTAAGCGTCTATACTTCTGTGCTCAGATTTACCATGGCCTGCCATGTCTATGGCCACACATTGGTAATTGTTCAGAAGGGGCATTAAAGTGGCAAAACTGTTGGCGTTATCTAGAAAACCATGCAGACACACTAACGTTGGTTTTCTCGGATCAATTACCTCACAGTTTGCAAGCGCGGCCAGTGATAAGTGTGGCAACTTTATTTGCGTTTCATACAACATATTGCGCTCTACTGCTGTGGCTTTGGCCTTCTGTCCGTTTGACGAGTCTGCAGTGTGCTTGTTGCTCTTCTAGGCTTACTTTGAATGACATTTGAAGATGCGGGCTTAGTGCGCCTCACTTTAGAGCCTTGACTATGCCCGTTGAAGCGCTCAATTCTCACCCGTCCTCTTTGACGCTGTAGCATCCATGGATCGTACCATGGGTTGAAAAAGCCGCGATGAAACCCTGCACCATAGATGAAAGGAGAAAAAGCGAAGGAATCTATTTCTACATTTACATCCGTCGTTTCTTTCCACATATAATAGCCTTTAGCATCTAAGGTCGGATAAATATATCTCTGTTCACCTATAATGCCCTCAACATTTTCACTGACGTCACCAACCACCGTAATTAAGCGACCTTTTTCAAACACTAGTGGATCAACAAAACCAGCCACTATTGCTTTGAAGCGGCCAGTGCTAGGCAGGCCTGTCTTTGGTTTGCCTTGGCGATCTTCAGGAAAAAACACTACTTCAATTTCAGACACGTCTTTCTTGTTCACAACCGAAACAATCTTGCCACCCCAGCGCGCTTTTCCATCAATGCTCGATGATGAAATTACAGCATCAGGCTGTATATTCGCAATGTCGTTGCTAACATCGTCAAAAGATATTAGCTTCGTATTTTCAGCTACAGTAATAGAATTTGGTACTGTTGCACACCCCGCCAACGCGCTAAGCGCCGCGACAAGCATTATTAACTTTATACTCTTTATTGCACTCATTATTAACACCTTAATGTGTAAATACATAAAATTTTGACTATTTCTACACTACCAAGTTCAATGTCCTCAGCGAAGTTAACTTTTATTAACCAAGCGCGTTTCTACATTTTATGCGGTAATTTTTTCCACGTTACTGTATCTCTAACGTATACAGGTTCTATTTCGTTCACCGTAATCGTTGTTTTCTTTTTAAGTGCCTGTTGCGCAAAAGGAAGCATATAGGCGGCATTAGGATAAAGCACGTCTAGTGTAAACCTCTGCAGAGCTTCACTGAAAAGTGAAGCATATGTCACAAAACCTGTGCCCGCTAGACCAATATCTTGTGGTAAGCTGCGCCAATAATCAAGGGCGTCTTGTGGCGCCACTACCACTTCTTTCATCTGCGCGCTGGCAATCCCATCTACTATTGTAAAATGGCCCATATACACCTCTTGCATGCGCGCATCAATTAATACTAAATGTTCAGTGCGGCCCGTTTGTGCATAAACTTGCTGCGCCATTGTGGCAAGGGTAGACACCTGCACCACAGGTAGATCAGCGCCAAAGGCTAAGCCTTGAACCGTGCTTGCCGCTATTCTTACGCCGGTAAAACTGCCGGGGCCACAGCCGTAGGCAATGGCTGATAAATTAGCTGGCAACACAGAACTGCGCGTTAAAATAGTATCAATCATTGGCAGTATTTGCTGACTATGCTGCTGTGGACATATTTCAAAAATACTGTCTACTGGGTCCACGGTATGGTTTTGTAACGCTGGATTTTGTGGGTTGCTGCTCACCGAGCTGCCCATTAAGGCTACGCTGCAAGCTTCGGTTGCCGTGTCAATTGCTAGTATATTCATGTAATAATCTCGATGTATAATGCCATTAATAAGGTTGCTTGTGGCTAACGTTAGCTAATTGTGGATAAAAAAGCCTGCACCGTTTTTAAATCTCGTGTTTTGCGCATATCGGGCAAACTGGCAAGAAAGGTACTTGCATAAGGCTTAGTTACAAGACGGTTATCGCATATGACCAATACGCCTCGGTCTTGAAAGTCTCGAATTAGCCTGCCTGCGCCTTGTTTGAGGGCGATTACCGCTTGGGGTATTTGAATGTCGAAAAATGGCGATCCACCCTGCTTTTGACAATCATCGAGTCGCGCTTTTAGTAGCGGATCATCGGGCGATGCAAACGGTAATTTATCAATCATAACGCAGAGTAAATCATCACCTTTAACGTCAACGCCTTCCCAAAATGCTCCTGTGGCAAACAGCGCACTTTCGGGATTGGCGAGATAATCTTCTAAAATAGCCGATTTTGAGCGTTCGCCCTGCACATAAATCGGATTATCAATGCGTTCTTTTACCAAACTTGATACTTCTCGCATCATATAGTGACTGGTAAATAAAATAAAGCATCTGCCTTTTGCGGCTTCTATCAGGGTAATCGCCGTGTCGACCAAGGCTTGTTTTATATTCTTGCTGCTGGGCTCAGGTAAGTATCGTGGCACGCACAATATGGCTTGCTTCTGGTAGTCGAAGGGGCTGTCAAAACACAGGCTGTCTGCGTCTTGAAGTCCCATGAGTTTTTGAAAGTGGGTAAACTCGCCGTTTATGGCTAAAGTAGCCGAAGTAAACACCCAACTAGCTTCTCGCTCATTCATTACCTTTGAAAATTGTTTGGCGATACTCAAGGGCGTGAGGTGCAGCATAAGATGATACTTTGTTGTTTCAAACCATAAGCTCACATCTTTGTGCGTGCTAATAGTAAACAAACGCAAGCGCTCAGTATTGGTGCTGATCTTTTCAAGCAAGGCGTCTAAATCTTTATCGCGGCCGCCATGAATTTTGCCCACTTCCAATAAATTTCCAAGGTAATTTAACAACTGCGTAATTTGCTCAACAACCGGTACGCGCTTCATTGCCCCTAGCCAATTCCCGCGTTCGCTGTCGCTGGGAAACTGCATGCGCAGATCCGACACCGCATATTGGCATTTTTCGGCAAACTCTGACAGCTGGTTAGCGTCTTTGACACTCACTTTTTGCAGTTTTATTAAATCTTTTAACTGGTCGTTAAGCTGACGAGTAGAAAAGTTTTCCCCAAAATATTCACTTGCAATATCAGGCACTAAGTGTGCTTCATCAAAAATAATACAGTCGGCGGCGGGTATCAATTCCCCAAAGCCCTGCTCTTTTAGCGCCAAATCGGCAAAAAATAGATGATGGTTAACAATCACCACATCGGCCTGCATGGCTTTTTGGCGCGCTTTCACTAAAAAACAGTCATCATAGTAAGAGCAGTCTTTACCAAGGCAGTTGTCAATAGTGGAAGTCACCATAGGCAGCACACGAGCGTCTTCTTTGAGGCCTTTAAGGTCGCTCATGTCGCCGGTTTGGGTGCCCACAGACCACTTTTGCACCATTTTATATTCTAATAGGGTTTCTTGTTCAATACCCCGAGTAGACAATTCGTTAAGCTTTATGCGGTGAAGGCATAAATAATTGCTGCGCCCTTTTAATAATGCCGTGTCTTTTTGTTTGTTAATGAGCTCTTTCACCAGCGGTAAGTCTCGCTTAAACAGTTGTTCTTGCAAATTTTTTGTACCGGTGGAAATAATAACTTTTTGCTGACTTTGAATTGCCGGCACTAAATAAGCGAAGGTTTTTCCCGTGCCTGTGCCTGCTTCTGCAATAAGCGCGGTTTTACTTGCAAGCGCTTGTTCTATGGCAACCGATAAATCGAGCTGCTGCTGACGAACCTGATAATCCCTAAGTACACCGGCTAACGGGCCGTCTTGGGCAAAAAAATCGCTCACCTTGTTGGATAGCTGCTGCTGGGGCGAACGCTTAGCAGATGATGATTGTTCAGGCGTCATAAGGCTAATAATAAATCTCTATACATGTTAAAAACGTCAATGATGACAAAGGTGGTTAGCTGCTATAGCCATAAGCTTAGCCGCTTGCTTGTTATCTAAACAATACTTTTTCTTGCTTAAACCAATACACACAAAAACCTAATAAGGCACCTGCTAATATTACCGATGAGCCAAATATAGCAATCAACTGCACGTAGTCCATGGTGCCTTTGACTAACTCTTTAATGGCCAGTGCCACATTTGTTAGCGGGATCCATGCCCATACGCCCTTTAATTCTATGCCCGGAATAAGAGTGACAATGATAGGTAGGAAAACCACGATCATCAGCGGGCTCATGTAACCTTGCGCCTCCTTAAATGAACGCGCATAAATAGACAGAGCCAATAATAGAGACGCAAAAGTGGCCACTACCGGAATAAGCATTAAAAACACCAGTAAAAAGTCAAACCCGTCTATGGCCGAGATAAATTCAACCACCGGCCCCATTGGCATTTGCACACTTATCACAAGCGCCCAGATACCCATACTGATGACTGTTACCAGAGCCGATGTTAGGCCCGCAGTTGCAATAGTTAAAAATTTTGCCAACACAATTTTATAGCGGTCAATAGGCGACAGCAGCAGTGTTTCTAAGGTACCTCTTTCCTTTTCGCCCGCGCCTATATCGGCCGCTGGGAGCATAGCGCCCTGCAGGCACAAAATAAACATAAAGTAAGGGATAAGGCCGCCAAAAATAGCCCCTGTTTGCTCGCGTGCATCAGCTAAATTGACCTTTTCAACAATGATTGGGTCGAGCATCGCTGCTTGAATCGACTCGCTCACACCAAGGTTTGCAAAGGCATTTCGTTGGTTCATGCTTTCAATCTTGTCGGTAACTTCTTGAATACGCACTTGCACGCTGTTGAGCTGAGCATCATTTAAGACTAGTTTCAACGTTATCTGACCACTTTGGCCAACGTCATTACTGAAGTTATTGGGAATTTGCAGTACAAAGTCAACTTCATTACGGCTGATAATACCTGCCACGGTGTCTTTATCACTCAAATTGCCGCTAAGGTCTATGCGCGCTAGGCTATCGACGCTTTCAAGCGCAGCCATTAATTCTGGTGCATATTGCGCCCCGCTTACCGCATACGTTAAACTTTCGGTTTGTGAGGTCGTCATCGCTTTACCGGTAAAGTAAAACATACCACCGAAAATAAGCGGAAAGACCAGCAAAGGCAAAGCGATCATAAAAAACAAGGTTTTGCGATCGCGCAATAATTCTAGTATTTCTTTTTTAAAAATTAACCACATTAGCTTTCACTCCTGTGCAGAGCGCGCATAAAGGCCTCATGTAAATTATTGGGAGAAAGTGCTACAAAATCGGCAAGTGGCCCGTCAAAGCTGGTTAAACCGTGATCAATCACCGATATGTGGTCACATAGTTCGGTCACTTCATCTAAGTGATGAGTAGAGAAAATAACAGGGATACCTTTGTGCTTTAAATCTCGTATAAAGTCTATAACGGTTTTAGCCGCCATAATATCGAGCCCTGTTGTGGGTTCATCAAGCACCACCACGTCGGGAGAATGCACAACCGCTCGTGCGATTGAGGTTTTTTGTTTCATGCCTGTAGAAAAATTCTCGCTGCGGCGATCTAAAAAAGTGTGCATGTCGAGCTGGTCAGCAATTTCGTTTATCTTTGCTTTAATCGACGCTTCATTCATACCGTTGAGGCGACCAAAATACTCAATGTTCTCACGCCCCGTTAAGCGGCCGTATAAACCTGTAGAGCCGGATAAAAAGCCTATTTTTTTACGTGCCATGACGGGGTCTGCCACCACGTCAATATCGCCGATCATAATGGATCCACTGTTGGGCTGCAGCGCAGTAGACAACATGCGCAAAGTGGTCGTTTTACCTGCACCATTAGGGCCTAGCAAACCTAACACTTGACCTTTGTTACAGCTCAAACTCACATTTTTGACGGAATGAAAATAACGTCCATCTAAGCGGGGGTCTTTCTTGTCTTGCTCACTGAGTTTTTTCGGATTTTCTACTGTAAACTTCTTGGCGAGTTCTTTAATAACTAT
>Ga0136561_1000283_pt1 | contig 17779 bp, 32 predicted proteins | sample AntRauMeHopE1498_FD_104641 | JGI IMG/M metagenome (GOLD analysis project Ga0136561, IMG submission 104641) | Saline lake microbial communities from Rauer Islands, Antarctica - Metagenome Hop E1 #498 | ecosystem: Environmental > Aquatic > Non-marine Saline and Alkaline > Saline | place... | reverse complement strand
ACTAATAAAATCATGGCTATATTCATGCCAATGAGTTAAAAAATAATAACCAATTAAAGCCTTGCACCCACACCCGCAAGGCTCTATATTGTATATTATAAACTATAATTATACATAGAACATTAAAAACTTAATAAAATAATATAGTAATTTAACTATGCTATAATTATTTTAACTTCTTTATGGATAATAAACATCTAACACCATCAGACATCGACAACAGAAGCCCAGAGAGGCGGAAAAATGATTTATTAAGAACACTACACTCTAGAATATTAAAGGATATTAGTTTAATAATGTTTGAACCAAATATTGATAAAATATTATTTAATAATTTAAAGAGGAATTATAGAAGTATTATCTCAATCATAGCAAAAGAAGCAAACAAGTAAAAACTTTTTACAACATCACCCAAGGCAACCACGCCCCAGGATGATCTACATAAAAACAACATTACACCAGATGTTGTTTTTTTGTATTCTATAAACATCTAATACATCCACTACAACAAACCAAACCCAACCACACACAAATTTAAAAACAAATAAGGTATAATCTACCGTTAAGATATTTTAAAACGCTTAGAGGGGCTTGTATAAATACAATATTTTCAAAAAACATCCAAAAAAGCAAAAAAATATACAAAACCCAATTTTTAACATAAGTGAGGAGAGTGGTGCAAAAAATCCGACTACAGATTCAAATAATATGGAGGAGGCGGACTAAAAATAAATGGTAGAGCTATGCAATGCAAAGACAATGGTGGCAAAATAATTTTTAAATCTTTAGGATACTTTTTCCACACCCAATACATATTGACAAAAAAGTTCTTTTGATATACTGTTAAAACAGTAATAAAAATAAAAAATAACTATGCTTGTCGGCAAAAATAAAAATAAAACTTTTGTAAATAGTAAAGCACCTATGACAGGTAGTAATCTTGTATTGCTACCACTGCCGACAAGCAGTCATAGGTGCTTTTTTGTTTAAAAAAATATTATGACAGATAAAACCGTTCATAAATTAGCAATCAGGGGTAATCCCAAAGAAAGTAAATACCGAGTAGCTCTTGAGCTTATAAAAAAATATCAAATTATAGCAGTTAGTGGGGAAACTACTTCTATTATTTTTATCTACGATAACGGAATTTATATTAAAGGTGAAGACTTCCTCCGGAGCGAAATACAAAAAATATATGAAGAAGAAGCAACTACCGCTACCAAAAATGAAGTTATAAATAAAATAAAAGACCTTACCTTTATTCGTTTTGAGGATATACAGAGAGATAATTATGATTTACTACCTATGGCTGATGGAGTTTTTAATATCAAGGAGAGGTCTATAATAGACTACAAGCCAGAGTACTACTTCTTCACAAAAATACCAGTAACCTATGATCCGTCAGCCGAATGTCCACTACACATGAATTTTTTCCAAGAAGTATTGGAAGAAGAAGACATCCCACTAGTTCAAGAAATTTTAGGATATGCTCTTTATCGTCGCATGTTTTTAAAAAAAGCTTTTATCTTTATAGGTGAAAAAAATACAGGGAAATCAACATTGTTAAAGATTTTTAACAATCTTATAGGTATAAAAAACATATCAGGTGTAAGTCTTCAAAAATTGTCTGGAGATAAATTTGCCATTGCGAACCTATATCAAAAATACCTTAATGTGTATGACGATTTAGATTCTCAAGGTATAAATAACCATGGGGCGTTCAAAATTGCCTCTGGTGGTGGTCTTGTTTCTGGAGAGAAAAAGTTTGGGGATGAGTTTCAATTCATAAACTATGCTAAATCGATTTTTGCCTGTAATAAAATCCCAGATGTTAAGGAAATAGATGACGATGCTTATTTTGACAGGTGGGTTATTATAAATTTCAACAAGAAGGTTGAAAAAATAGACGTTTTCTTGGATGAAAAGCTAAAAGACGATAAAGAGTTAAGTGGATTATTTAACTTTGCCCTAGTAGGCTTACAGCGACTCCTGGCTAACCATAAATTTAGCAACAATAAAACATCGGAAGATACCAAAATGTCTATGCTTAAAAATAGTAATTCAATATCAAGTTTTGTTCAAGATTGTGTGGCGGAAGACACCGAAGCCCCATTCGTAATCAATGCAGAAATATACGAGGCTTATCAGTTATACTGTAAAGATTTCAACCTTGCTTTACAAGGAGACACCAAATTCCATCGTGATATCCCAACTTATTGCCCATACCTAATAAAAACAACCTCCATCCAAAACGTACACGCCAAACAAATGAGGGGTTATAGCAATATTATTATTAAAATGAAAATATGATAAAACTAATAAAAGGAGATTGTCTAGATGAACTAAAAAAAATAGACTTATTAAAATGTATATTTGTAAGCGACCCGCCTTTTAATATAGGTTATCATTATTCTGGGTATAAAGACAATAAAAAAGAAGATGAATATTATGAATGGCTTAGTGATGTTTTTGGAACAAATAAACAAGTAATAATTCATTATCCTGAACAGTTGTATAAATATTCTTTTCAAGTAGGTTTATTCCCAGAAAAAATTGTTAGCTGGATATATAATTCTAATACTGCTAAACAGCACAGAGATATTGCATTTTTTAATGTAAAGCCAGATTTTAGAAAAGTAGGACAACCATATAAAAACCCAACAGATAAAAGAATAGCAAAAAGAATAGCAGAAGGTAAACAAGCAAGATTGTATGATTGGTGGAACATAAATCAAGTTAAAAATATTTCAAAGGACAAGACAGAACATCCCTGCCAAATGCCTTTAGTGGTTATGGAAAGAATAGTTGGGATATTGCCAGAAGAATATACAATAATAGACCCATTTATGGGGAGTGGAACAACTGGATTAGCTTGTAAAAACCTTAATCGTGATTTTATCGGAATAGAGCAAGATGAGAAATATTTTGAAATAGCTAAGGCAAGAATTAACAAAATATGAAATCAAAACTAAAAGAAGCCAACCAAAAACTTATCCACATATTATCAACAATAAGACCATCATGGGGAGATAAAAGACTTGATGAAATCCAAAGAGTTATCAAATCCACCGACCTTAACACTAAATTATATATAATTAAGAAATATGATAAATAACAAATACTGCGAAATTCCAATCCTTAACAACGAATACTGGGTTTATGTTTGTATAGGGAAAGATAAGGAAGAATTATCTAAAAAATTAATAAAACATTTTGAAGAAAAGCATAGCAGTCTTTTCAGCCCAGAGAACCTTGGAGAAGTAAGGGGGAGTTGTCACAGAAGAAGAAACTACGCCCCATATATCTTCGTGAATCTAAATGAATGCAAAACCAAAAATTTGATATATGCCGTTCTCGCACATGAAGCTTGTCATGCTATAGATAATATATTTTATGTGATAGGCGACAATAACCGAGACGAACTCTTCGCCCACAGCGTTGCAGCAGTTATAAGAGGAGTTAAAGATATTTTATGAACAAATTCAAAACATTCAATGTAAAGCCATCCTGGGTTTATAGTAAACAAAAGGCAAGGATAATAAAAGAGATGAAGGAAATACAAAAACATATCGAAACCTTTTCTAGGTCTTTGTATTATTGTTCCCCTGGTAGTATATGGTTTATAAAGGATTCTCTAGAAGACTCTGATAGGGAATTAAAGAAACTAAAAAGGAAAAAATATCATCTCAACAAACTAATAAAAGAACATAGATACTTTGAAACTGGAAAAACAACAACCCCACCACAGCTGAATAATTTTGATATAGCAGAGATAAAAAAAATACCACTTGATAAAATAACAAAAATAGAATCAAACGGATTCTTCTCTAATAATCCTTTTAGGAATGAACACTCCCCAAGTAATTCCCTCCACTGGGATAAAAGGTCAAATAGATGGTGCGATTATGGGTCTGGGGATATTCACGGAGATGTAATAGACCTATACATGAAATTAAACACCTGCGACTTCGTTACAGCTTGTAAGGAATTGCAGGGGTTTGTGTGATATAATTATAATATTTGACAATATAACCATATAGATATATAATGGTTATATAATTATTAAATATAAAATTATGCTTTCAAAAGAACTTCAAATAGGAAAGGCAGGGGAACATTTAGTTTGTTTTGACTTAATTTCTAAGGGCTATAATGCTTTTTTATCTGATCAAGGATTGCCATTTGATTTAATTGTTGAGAAGAGTGGAGAATTGAAAAAAGTTCAAGTAAAAACAACTTCTAAATTGTTTAACTGTAAAAAGGCAAAAAATATCTATAGATTTGGGTTGAGAAGAGGGAAGGGCGGAAAGGACAAGTTAAGAGAAGTAGATTGTGATTATTATGCTTTTGTTGCGTTGGATATAAAATCAATCGCCTATATACCAATGAATAAAATGTATGCTAGAAATGGAAAGATAAAACAAACAATGGATTTTAAAAGTAGGGAAATAAATTATAGCGGCAGAGTTTACGCCAATGGGACAGTGAGAAAACCAGAATGGGGTAAATACTTGCAAGACTTTAGTAAAATAAATTTTTAATATGAAAAATAAAAAAAACGTCGGCGTAGGCGATGGAAAAAAATATTCCATCATCTACGCCGACCCGTAACCACCTTGGAAATATTCAAGTAAGGAATTATATGGAGATAAAATAAATGGTCATAAAGACGGCAAAAGAAAAAGATTTTCAAGTTTAGATAAAAAATATGAAACAATGAACTTGCAAGATATAAAAGATTTACCAGTAAAAAACATATCAGATGAAGACTCAATTTGTTTTATGTGGGTTACTGATAGCCATTTAAAACAAGGAATTGAAGTGATGGAGAGTTGGGGCTTTAAATATAAAACAATAGGTTTTGTATGGCTTAAAAGATACAATACTGGAACATTGGTATATAATTTTGCTCCATGGACTCTTAAGAGTACTGAAATTTGCTTATTAGGAACTAGAGGAAGAATGAGCAAACACAAAAAAGTAAATAATATAAAACAATTAGTTGAAGCTACTAGAACAACTCACAGTAAAAAACCAGATGAAGTAAGGAATAGAATAGTAAATTTATTTGGTGATATTCCAAGAATAGAATTATTTGCAAGAGAGAAAAAAGAAGGTTGGGATGTTTGGGGTAATGAAGTTGATAGCGATATAAAACTATAATAAACACCCCACATACCACTCCCCTAACATTAGCGAATAAACAGACTATTGACTAAAATACAATTTTGATATATAGTATTATATATAAAATTAATAAATTTATATATAATATGAAAAACTTTAAACAAAAGATATGTTCAGAGGAGCATTGCGACAATATATACTATGTAAGACCACAGCATTTTAAAAGGTCTATAAGATGTCCAGAATGTCAGGAATATCATATCAAGGAAAAAATGAGGATTAGACAGAATATTAAGAGGGCGGAGGAAAGAGAAAGAAGGTCGGATTAAATATAAATTAACAAAGAAAAAATTAACAATTAACAAAAAAATTATGACAAATACATTTTTACCTTCTGACTACAGCGTACCAGCTAGTGGCGGAAACTATTTAACACTATCAAAACTTCCGCAGGGAGATAAGAACATAAGAATTTTATCAAGTGCTGTTATTGGATATGAGTATTGGACTACTGAAAACAAACCAGTAAGAAGTGCAACACCTTTTACAGCAACACCAGAGGCTAAATTAAATGACAAAGGGAAAGTAGATATAAAGCATTTCTGGGCTTTTGTAGTATTAGATATAGATGAGTTCGATGCAAAAAAGAAAGAAGACAAATTAGAAGCATTTATCAAGGTTTTAGAAGTAACACAAAAATCAATTCAAAATGCAATAATGTCTTTTGTAAATAATAGTAAATGGGGAGATCCAACTGGTTACGATCTAACAATCACTAAAAAAGGTGAAAGTTTACTAACAAGATATACAGTAGTTCCTTCACCACATTCTGTTTTAGATAAAGAAGTAGAAAAAGCATACAAGGAAATGAATATCAAGTTAGAAAACTTATTTGATGATGAGAGCCCATTCGAAGGATCAGCACCTGCTAAAACTGGAAAAGGTAATGAAGTATTATCTGAGGAAATTCCAAATTTTTAGATTATATATAATAATATTTAGATTATGATGTATAAAAAGAACAAAATTTACAAGATGAAGCAACAGACTGAGGAGTGGTTTGATATTAAGAGTGGGAAGATGTCGTCTTCCCACTCTTCTGCTATTGCCTCTAATGGTGCAGGGTTAAAAACATATATCCAAGACATTTTAATGAATGAATATTGCTTAGAACGAGATAGCTTTGAATCCTTTGATATGAGGCGTGGTAATGAATTAGAGCCATTCGCTAGAAGAATGTATGCTGTTGAAAAAGTAGTTAAGGTTGGTGAATTAGGATGGATACAATCTCACGATATGTTTGGATGTAGCCCCGATGGGGTTGTTGGCAAGGATGGCTTGATTGAAATAAAAAGCATGAATGATAAAAATCATTTTGATTTTGTATTAAACGGTAAAATAAAATCTGATTGGGTATGGCAAATGCAAGGAGCTATGTTGGTTTCTAAAAGAAAGTGGTGTGATTTTGTAGCATACAATGAAAACTTTGAAAACAAAATAGAAATAAAAAGAGTTTACGCAGATAAAAAAGCTCAAGAAAAAATAATGGAAGGTATAAAAAGTGGCATTGAGATTTATAGACAATTAAAGGAAAAATTGTATGAGAATGTTGCTTGGAGGAAAAATATAATATGTGTGAAGAAAAGTTCAATATCAAAAATGGATGTGGATAAACACATATTCACAAGTCTTAAGGATAGTTTTTTCTTGTAAAACACTGTTATTGACAAACTGGCTCTGTGTGATATGATGATTATACAAACAAAGTTACTTGAATATTCCATTAAATTATCCATACCAATACCGCAAAGAATGAGAGGATCACAAATGGGTATTCAGGGGCTTTGGTTGGGATTGTTTGTTAAAATGAGAGCGTGGCGGACTGTGAGCCGTAATGGATAAGACACAATTGAATCCATTTAAATCTCCGAGTTTTAATATGCTTGGTTCGAGAGGAAAGAGGTGAGTAGCCCGTTGTGTGACTACAATACCCTCAATCGGAGTAATTACCGATATTAACTTGCCTCCTCTCCTTTAGGTCAAACCCTACCGCTCTCATTTTAGTAAATAATAAAATATATTATGAAAAATCCATTTAAAAAATTTTTTGACGTAAGGAGTTTAAAAAAGGAAGTAAAATTCTTAAGAGAAATATTAGAACTTAAAGATGACCACATAGATGTATTAAATAAAAGAATAAGAAATAGCGAGGAGATAACTATTAATAAAGAAAAATGGCAAAACAAAGTAAGGAATTAAAGGAATATCTAAAAGAGATAGGATCCAAAGGAGGTAAAAAGGCATGGAAGGATGTAACACCAGAAGAACGTTCAAGAATTATGTCAGATAGAAGGAAAAAAGGTATTAAGAAGTTTGAATATCCAGATGATGACGAAACTATGGGATATTCAGGATATGATGAATATAAAAATGAAGATTAATATGAAAGAATCAACAAATAGATTATTGCTAGAGATAGCAATAGCAAAAATTAAAGAGTTCCAAGGTATCAAATATCACAGAAGAATAAGAATGCCTAAGTATAATGAGGCAGTACAGAAAGCTGATATGTTGGCGATGTTATTAATTAAGATATGATAATATGAGAGAAACAAAATTTAGAGCAAGAGATGAAGATACAAGTGAGCTTATATATAATATACACTTAATAGATTTTAATTTGGGTTATGCTTATTACTATGACTCAAATGACGAAATACAAAGATGTAAAATAGAAACATTAGAACAATACACAGGGTTAAAAGATAAGAATAGTGTTAAAATCTATGAAGGAGATATAATAAAATATGCACAATATCCAATGGGACAAACAATTTATAATAAAGGAGTTGTTAGTATAGTAAATTCATTAACTATTATAGACAGTAAATCTTTAGAAGGTGAGAATATAAAAAAACATTTTTGTAGCCTTAATAGAGATACTGGCGAAGTATCTTGTGGATTAAATAATACAAATGATATTGAAAGAATAGGAAACATACATGAAAATCCAGAACAATTAGCTAACAAGTTTGAGTAGAAAAGCGAACAGTTACATCAAACAATGTAACAGCGGAGTAAACTTACTTTCTTGACGGCGTAATCACCCACCCTATTAATTAAGCCCCTCCAAGGTTTTTGATTGGGGTGGGATGGTTGTATAAAAGTAGTTTAATTAATTTAATATAAAATTTATGAACATTTTAAATCAAGAGATTAGAGGCAGTGTTGCATACGGAATATTACTTGTAGCGACTGGCTTAGCAATTACAATTATTACACAAGCGTAAAACTTGGGGAGTAATCTCTCCATGGTGAAGGTAGCTCAAACGGAAGAGTCCTGGCGTACGCATAACAAAGCACAGGGGTTGTTGGTTCGAGTCCAACCCTTCGCCCATAATTAATTATTAAGATATGTATATGAAAAATGGCGGGAAACTAGCAGGTGGAAATTCTGCAAGAGGTAGAGTTGAAAATGATTTTTATGCCACACACCCAGACAGTACAAAAGCACTTTTAGAAGTTGAAGAGATTATTTATCCAGCGTTAGAACCAGCTTGTGGAGAAGGACATATAAGTAAGCTTTTAGATGTAGAAAAAACTAAATCTACAGACCTTATAAATAGAGGGTATGGTGAAGGAGATTGTGATTTTATAAAAAATTATGAATTTACAGGAATATATAATACCATAATTACAAATCCTCCATTCAATCTATTTCAAGAATTTGTAGAAAAGGCATTGAAAATAGCCAATAAAAAAGTAATAATGTTCGGGAAACTGCAAGCACTAGAAGGTATTAAAAGGGCAACATATTTAGAAACAACGCCACTAAAGACTGTATATGTATTTAAAAGAAGACAACAACCAATGAGAAACGGACAAGAATTTGATGACAACGGTAAAAAGTTAAGTAGTACAATGGCTTTTGCTTGGTATGTTTGGGAAATAGGGTATGAAGGAGACCCAATTATAAAATGGATTTAATAAAAAAAATATGAAAAAAAATAAAATAGTAGACATTGTAGAGATAATCCACAACAAAATAAAAATTTTAGTGAAGATTGATTATATAGAAAATGAAATATCTTTAGTAGAAAAATACAAAGGAGTATATACTAATAAGAAGTGGGTGTTTGCAGAGAGAGGAGTTGAATTTATGAGTAGTTGGATAGACATTTTAGAGACTCAAGAGGTGGCGATTGAAGAGGCTAAGGGGATGTATGAAAAAGAACTAGCTAGAACATCAGAGATTAAAGAGAAAGTTATCTTAGAAAACGAACCACAAGTCGGTTAACCACCAGCCCTTTGCCATAACTGGCAATGGATTGTTGATTAAAAAATAACAATTATCTTATTAATTTATAATATGAAGTATGAAAGAAATACTAATAAAAAGTAAAATGCATAAAGATATAATGGCACAGATATTAGACGGAGAAATTGCATTGTTTCACTTTGATGAAGACAGTTATTCAGACGGTGATGAATACATTTATGAGGTCTATAAAGTTTTAAAAAAAGTAGACAAACTAGGTGGATTCAAAAATATGAAAAAAGATGAAGCTGATGATGTTGTTTATGTTTAACAATTAACTCCCCACCTACCCCCTTACTTAAATGTAGGGACATAGTAAATTCTCCTTAGCTAATTTAGTTAAGGGGGGAGGTGAGGATATTGTTGATTGAACCATGGATATAGATATATTCTACTATGATACCTATTATATGAATTTAATGTAATTTAGCTAAAGCATTAATTCACATAGTATATAATAGAGGAACGCATATCCATGGTTTAGTTAATAATAATTATAAAAAATATGGGAAACAAATTCAAAAAAAAATGGGCTAAAGAATGGGACAACGAAATGATAATATCTCAAGCAGTAAGCCTTGGACTGCAATACATGGCTCAACGAATATCAACAGAAGACCTAAAATATAATAAAAAGATATTAACAAATGCAATAAAGAAAAAATCAAAGTGCTGTAAAGCAGAAGTTACAACGAGGCTAGAAGAAGAAAAGAGATTAAACAATTATTCAACTAATTATTATATTTGCAAGGAATGTTTGAAGCCTTGTGATGTAATATATAAAATATGAAAAAAGATAGATTATTCCAGTATGCAGATAATTATAAAATTTATGAAGACACTGACCTTATAACAAGTGAAGAGGCAAACATATTATGGGAAAAATATTATTATAAAGTTGTTGAAGACTTAGAAGATGGCGTAGAGTCTCAAATGTGTATATGGAAAGATTGTAAACATAATACTCATTACCATAAAAAAGAAAAAGAATTAGACCATTATGATTATAAACGTAATATATAACTATGAAACTAAAAAATCAGCTAGTAAATAAAGAGCTATCTATTGAATTAGATAAGCTTGGAGCAAAAGAGGAGAGTTTGTATTGGCATAAAATACCTAATAAGAAATGTAGAAACGGGTCGGTAGCAAGTATAGTTGAGTACCGTGAAGAAAGTAAATGGTTTGATTATTATAGGGCTTATTCAGGAACAGAGATTGGAGATATTTTACCAACTTATATAGTTTTTAAAGGAAACACTCTTTGGCTATGTATTGGAAGGTCAAGCCATGATGATAACTGGGCATGTTATTATGGAGACGGTGCAGGTAATTTTTTAAACTTTAAGGCTTATGATAATATAGAAGCTAACTCAAGGGCATTAATGTTAATTTATTTATTTAAAAATAAACTTATAAAATTATGAAAAAACAACAAATAAACCCAGACAAATTTCAACAAGCGGTTGATGAGAAGTTTAAGAAGGAAGACAAAATTAAGAAGTACATACAAGCCGATATAAGACTTGTTAAGATACAAAACATCTTAATACTCATTGCGACTATTCTAATGGCTCTAATCGTGGTTTTATTCACAATAAGAGCAATGTATAGCATAAAGAGTGCAAGTGCAAGTGTAAAAACAACAGCCACAGTCCTAGAAACCCACTTAAACTCTACAGGCTGGGATAAGGTAAGGTGTAGAGATGGATTTGTTTATTATAAATTATAGATATATGGATTGGAAAGAATACAAAAACTTTTGGAATACAGCAGATAAATCTTGGCAGAAAAAGACTGAAAAAGATATGTATATTAATGTAAATTATTACGACCATGAAGAAATAACATTCCCTTACGAGTTAGATTTCCAAATTCCAGAAGAAAGAAGTATCACAGGAACTACTATTGATGTAAAATGCTTTCTTGATTTTAAAAGAGAAAAAGTTAATTTTGATGAGTGTGAGAAAAAAGCTATAAAAATAATTAATAAATTAGTGGTATGAAAAATAGATTTAAAGAAATCAAACAAGCAATAGAGTATGGACATATAGTAGAGATTAGGGATTTGAAAAGTAAACAATATTGTGTTTGTTCATTTACCCAAGATGATGGTAATATTGTTATAATAAGTGCATGGAGAAGTAAGAAAGAAGAAGCTTATGATTTATTAGGATACTCATTATTAGAAAAGTATGAAGTAGATGAATTAGACCTAGAAATAAAAATAATCCCCCACAGATACAAAGAACTTCCAGTAGGCTCATTAGTAGATATTATCGATTGTGAGGAGTTGAGGGAGATTATGAATAGTTGTTTAAATTATAGAAAAGATTTTACAGTGTTAGAAGGCTTAGAGATTGAAAGATATATTAATAATTACTATGGTCAGTCTTATAATATTCATACAAAAGACAAAAAGGCTTGTTATATATTCCCAGCAAATTTCATAACGCCTCATATAGAAGAAGAGAAGAGGGATACGGTAAGGGTATATGGTTCATTTGGTAAAGAATATTACAAAGATGAGCTAGAAGAAGCGATTAAAGATTTAAAAGAAGTCATATGATTAAATATAATTTCCCAGAAATAAAGAAAGGAGACCATGACGGAGTCTTAAATCAAATATACAAGATTAAGGAAGAAGTCTTTGAGTTCCAGAACTCCAAAGGGTATGAGAGGGACTTAGAGGCATTAGATATCCTTCATGCTGTAGAAACGTTCCTAAGGTGGCATTTTGAAGGCAGAGAGGATGAAGTGGATGAGCTAACTAAAGAAGTAATCGATAAGAACGCTGTGAGGGGTTATTATCCTGAGATATGAAACAATATAAAATAGAAATAACACCTATTGGACTAGGAGGCTTTGAACATAATTTAATATGTTGGATGTGCAATAAGGAGCCAGCAGTTTATGACGCTAATCCTAATTGGCATTTTATACCTTGTTGGAAGTGTCAAAAAAAATATATAGGAATATGGACAAGGAAAACATTTATAGATAAATTAAAACTTTTATTTAAATAATAAACATATATGAAAAACATTAAAATCACAATAGACGGAAAAGAGATTGAGTTGTCAGAAGAGACGACTAACGAGATTATGAACAAATTAAAAGAGGAGAAGAAGGAGTTTCCTCAGATTGGTGATAATTATTGGATTATTGAGGACGATGGAGGTATAGATAGCTTTAGTTTTGATAATGATGATATAGATGATAAATACTTAGAGATAGGGAATCTATATGCAACAGAAGAATTAGCAGAAAAGCAAGTAGAAAAGCTAAAAGCAATAGTAAGAATTAAAACATATATTAAAGACAACTTTGGATATGACCCTGAGGATTGGGCGGATTGGGCGGATTGGAAGGATGGTGAGGAGATTAAGCATTATATAATTTATGAATATGGTAAAGTTGAAATGGGTTTAAGTTATTCTTATTATTCTAATGCTAAACCACACTCACATATAGGATATATTAAAACAGACGATGAATGCAAAATCTTAATCAAAAACTGCAAAAAGGATTTAGAATTAATTTGTAAATAATAGAATATGAAATTAAAATTAAGACCACACCAGGAGAAAGCTGTGAAAGAGAGTGCTGATAAATGGTATCTTTGGTTTGAGATGAGATGTGTTTCTGGGGATACTATAATAAAATATAATAGAGCCGGTATAACTAGAACTAAAAAAATATCATATCTATACGATGCTATAAAAAATAATAGATCAGGACAAATAAATTATAACATCAAAACTAAAATTCAGTCTAATATTGATGGCATCGTTAGACTTAACGAAATGGTAGACATATTTTATTCGGGTAGAAAAGTAGTTCATGAAATTACACTGGAAAATAACTATAGTGTTAAGACAACAAACGATCATAAAATACTAACTTACTCTGGGTGGAAAAAATTATCTAATATAAAAAAAAATAATCTTATAGCTACTAATGATGACGGTGGATATAAGCCAAGGAAGAAGCTTTTTTATCTCAAGGATAACCGCATAAAATATCATCCACATTGCTCTGTATTTAATAAGAAATATAAATATAAAGGAGTAGTTAGGAGGACATATAAGGAATATTCATTACCAAGACATATATTAGTTTATGAAGCTAAGATGAATAACATCGATTATAATTATTTTTTGAATGAATTGAGAGACAACCCAGTGAGCGGAGAAAAATATAAATTTATAGAAAGAAGCAAGTATTGTGTCCATCATATAGATTGTAATAGTTATAATAATGATATAAACAATCTGCAATTATTAACAAAAAAAGAACATCAAAAAATTCATAAATTATACAGGAATTTCCCAAACACAAAAATAACATACAAAAAAATAAAAAGTATAAAACGTATAGGAATTGAAGATGTATATGATTTAGAATGTAAATCTCCGCATAATAACTTTATTGCTAATGGGATAGTTTTACATAATTGTGGTAAAACACCTACCGCAATAACACTTGCATCAAACCGTACCAAAACAGCATTAGTAATATCTCCGAAGTCTGTTGTCAGCCATTGGGAAGATGAAATAAAGAGATGGGGGAACGGTGATTGTGATATAAAAGTAATCAGCAGAGAAACGTTCAGGCGTGATTGGGCTAAACTAGATCCAGTTGAAGCAATTATAATTGACGAAGTCCATATCCATTTTAGCAATTATAAAAACTTAGCATTCAAGGCATTGTTAAAATATATTAAAAAACATAACTGTAAGTGTATTTGGGGACTAACCGGGACTCCAATGCCATCAAGTTCTTGGTCTGTATATAGTTATGGAAAAATAATCGGCAAGGGGTGGATGTGGAAGGACTGGGATAAAGAATTTTTTTATAGAATTAATATGGGTAACCGTATGATACCAACCCCAAAACCAAATACAGAAAAAAGGTTGCAAGGTATATTAAAAAGTATAGGAACTGTCGTAAGTTTAAAAGATGTTGCTGATGTGGCTGATGATGAAAACATTATAGAAACATTCTCCTTGAACAGAGAACAAAAGAAACTTATCAAGGAACACTTTGATCCGATGCCTATAATTAGATACACGAGGCAACATCAACTCGAATCAGGAACGATGAAGTCAGATGGATACAGAGATACGATTTCTTTTCCATGTGAGAAGGATAAAAGACTTTTAGAAATAGTAAAAGATAATAATAAAATAATTATAGTGGTTAGGTACATCGACCAAATAGATAAGTACGTTGACTTATTAAGTAAGTTGGGGCGTAATATATACAAAGTACCAGGTCAAGAGAAGCTATCTGCTAGTGAAATCGCTCCTAAGGCTGAAAATGACCCGTCAGCGATAGTTATAATCCAAAGTGATACTTGTCTTGGTTATTCTCTAAAAAGCTTTAATACAATGGTATTTTGCTCTATGTCTTTCAGCTTTGTTAATTACGACCAGATGAAATCAAGAATGAAAGCAATGGAAAAGAAAACACCAAATACTTACATCCATTTCCTAACAGAAGGAGAAAGTATCGATAGAGCAGTTTATGATTGTGTCCAGAAAAAATCTAATTTTAATATTGAGTTATATAATAAATAAATAATAAAAAACAATATGGACAAAATTTACGAAGACTTTACAGCCAATGTCTTACCAAAAATATCAGAGGGGCTGACAATGACAAAGGATTATTTCTTTGACTTGTTCGGAAGGTACGTGCATTATTTTACAGTTGTTGATTCGATAGCTTTATTTATAAGTATTGCATTTTTATTTTTAATTATTTTTCTTTGGACGAAGTTGTTTTTATATGCAAAAAAAGAAGAAGAATTTGATGATGGATTTTTTATACCTTTTACATTCGCGATATTAATTATATCAATTATAAATATAATTATAACCTTTGATATTGCTAAGAATTTAATCAAAGATATTTATATTCCAGAGGTAAGAGTTTATGAAGAGTTAAGAAACTTTAATAAATAATATATGTCAAGAAAAAAACATGAACAAATTTTTTGTAGCAAGTTAAATAAGTGGTGGGAGTATGTAGGGTCTAAGGAATTTGATAAAACATTAGTTGTTGAGGCTAAAATATCTGTTACTAAAAGTTTTAATTACAAAGGGGGTTTTAAGGATCATCAAATTAGGACTCTTATAAACTACAAAAACAAACCAATGGCATGGAAGATAAGTGATATGGATAGGACTTCTAGTAAACACTTTGATAATCTACTTTCACATAACAAGGCAGTGATACCATGTATTGCTATTAAATGGATAGGAAGAGGTAACAAAACATTTTACCTCATAGACCCTGATACAATTCAAGGTCGTATCGATGACGGTAAAAAAAGCCTCACGGAAAGCGAGGCTCAAAAACTTTGTTTTTATGTAGGTTTAATTAAGTAATAATAATAATATGTATGAAAAAAATGAGGTAATAGCTGGGATAATATTAATTACTCTTGCTATTTTATTAGGATGGTATTTTAGTAACGATATAACTACAATATATTATTGATATTATTTCCGTATATAGAAACTTTCGTGTTTATCTCCTTCACCAATATTCATTAACTGATCTTCCATGTCTCTCCGCATATCTCTTTCTGTGAAATATTTTTGTTTTTCTGTATCGATGTCATATATTTTACCACCAGTAAATAGTGCTGCCATTTTGTTTGCAGTATCTAAATCTTTATCGAATATCTTTTCAAAAGTATTTTCGAACCTTGATGTAGGAAGATTTCTTAATCTATGTAAAGCTTTCGGCGACATAGTGTATTGTGTCTTCCCTTCATTATTAACATAAGATTTAATGTTTATTGCTTGCGATAACCAAGTTGGCATCTTCCCACTTTCTTGAGCTTTCATTAATATTTCTCCGCTAGTTGGAGATATTTTGTTTAGATCAATTATTTTTCGTTCTCTAAAGAAATCATATCCTAATTTAGCTTCAAGATTATACTTTATAACAGGACTCAATGATGACAATGTAGACATTAATGGGTTATTTACTCTACTAAAAAATTCTTCCATAGGTATCCCAAGAGATGCTACATACTTATCGTCTTTTATTTTAAAGCCTAGTCCTTCAATAGCCCAAGGTGGAACTCCTTCTAAATCTTCTTCCGTCATCTTTTCTCCAAACAGATTACTCAACCCTTTCGCAAACTTAGCTTGATTTAAAATCCTCTCAGGGTTATTAATCAATGTTTTTACTTGTAACTCTGCATTTTTACGCATAAAAGAATAAAAAGGTATTGCCCTCCTCATTACTTTACTTTCAAATTGAGTTAATTTTTGGTAATTAAACCCTGCTTTCTCTGCTAATTTTACTGCTTCATCCAAGCTCTTACCTTTTTTCAAAGCCATAGCCATGGCATTAGCCTTTTGATTTGTTTCTATAAAATCTCCAATCCTTCTTGGGTTCATCTTACTTAATTTTTTGTAATTCCCCTTTGATAAATCATCTATATGGTCTCCTAAATCAGCAATATATCTCGATGTTCCTCCAAAGTTTTCATCAAGTACTTTTTTTAACTCCTTAGAATTAAATATTCTTTTCCCTAGTTTTATTTCTTTGTCAGCTCCTTTCATAATAGACAACCCAGACTTACCGATTAAAGGCATAACATCAGGAGCAAAAGCAGCCGCCCCAAATACTTCGTAGTTTTGTATTCCACCAGATATACTATTCCTAATATGAAAAGCTGGAAAGTAAGTTGTAACTGCTGTCTTAAATATTCTATTAGAAAAATCAAAACCCGAAGCCTTCGCTAACAAATCAAAGACTTTCATTTCTGGATACAAAGAATTATTTATAAAAGAAAAATCAGCCTCCTTTAAATATCCAACCTCCTTGCCAAACTGTTTATCTTTTATCATTTTATACAAAGCTTGTTCTTCTTTTGGTAGCTTTTTAAAGGCTTCTTTTGAAACACCGTAAGTATCTACCGCATGTTTAAGAGTACCCTCAGCTGTCTTGTCTCTAAATATTTTCATCTGAGTTCTAGTCAACGCTTCTATAGGTTTATCTAATTCTTTTTCAACTGCTCCCTTATATAGATTTAAATAACTTTTATCAGTAACACTAGCCGCTCTACCACCCAAGGCAGGTTTCAATCTTTCAACATCTATAGAAGGAAAATAAGCCTTAAATCTTTCTGCCTCTGGTAACCCAGCTGACTTAGCCATATCATCCACTATTCCCTTATAAGTTTTATTAAAGAAATTTAATTGCTCCGGTGTTTTAAATTCTGGTGTTAGTTCGTTCAGTGTTTTTTTGGCTGTTGCTCTTGTGCCTTGTGGTGGTAGTTGTTTTGATAGTTGTTTATCCCATAGTTGT
>Ga0136561_1000280_pt1 | contig 17836 bp, 20 predicted proteins | sample AntRauMeHopE1498_FD_104641 | JGI IMG/M metagenome (GOLD analysis project Ga0136561, IMG submission 104641) | Saline lake microbial communities from Rauer Islands, Antarctica - Metagenome Hop E1 #498 | ecosystem: Environmental > Aquatic > Non-marine Saline and Alkaline > Saline | place... | reverse complement strand
GTCTCCCCCAACCCTTGGGTTCTGTTCTGAAGGGTACATATTCTTTATCAATTTCAAAACTTCAGCTTCTTTATCTTTCAGAAGATTCATGTCATCAATCTGACCTGGAGTCAATTTGTTATATCCTTTGACTTGTTCCTGTGTTCCTTGGGACCCTCCTTTTGAGTTCGTGACGAAGCTTTCATGTGCCATATCTTTATACTTAATTTATACTTGTTGTCCGAGCAGGACTTGAACCTACAACCTTTCGCTTCGAAGGCGACGGCTCTGTCCAGTTGAGCTATCGGACATTTTTGGCTCGATCAGAATTGCACTGATGTCTTCCGATAATTTTCGTCTGGGTTTTTTAGACCCGTCATTTATCGGCGTTCTATACCCGAACTCCGAGCTCTACTTTTATATTGTATCACAAAACAATACCCCCCGTTAGGTGATGTCTCTTTGCACTCGACTAAAATTATTGCGTCGACATACTTATTTGTAGCTTGTTTGGCCGACTCCAACGTCCACAAGAAAACACCCCGGTAAAGGGATGTCTCTTGAACCACTTGAATACTATTGATGTATTCTAATATTTTTTGCCTCTCCTCCTACTGCGTGCATGAGGGATACAGCTGATGCACTCGCCCGACCTGTATGCAGGGCTTCGGAGGAGAATCAATGTTAGTGACTGAGATGTATCAGTGCTTACCAGTTTGAGACTAACTTATATATTATACCACTTTTTCTTGTGCGTTTATTATACCACAAAAAAAATGGGTGGGTAAAGACCCCGGACTTCAGTCCGCGTCTTAAAACGGACGTGGAGAGAGCATCAGCCTACTTCGGTAACAACTCTCGATGAAACGTCAAACCACGGAATAGTAGCCTAAAAACTCTAGTTCCAGAATCCTCAGCACTTTAGTGCGAGGAGTGTATCAAGTTAATAACCACTGCAATGAGAACGCGAGTACTACCGTGATAAAATCACAAGCGAAGACAATCATAATAGCCTTCCAAACTTCGGCCTCCGATATACCTCTTTTCCGATTATCCCAAGAAATCCACATAAAAACGAGAGTAGTCATACTATATAGAGTTGTTTATTGTGTTGGCGTCTTTGATTATGCGGTCTGATAACTTCTTAATTTTAACAAACACCTTCTTAGCATCTTTTGAAATAAGTGCCTTGGGAGGATTCTTAGACTCCCAATCTTTATAATCAGCCATAAAAGCCACCTCTGTTTCTTGCACGGTTCGGTTTCGGGCGTACCATTCAAGGGTCCGCTCATATGTCTTTTGAAACTTTTTAACGCCCCAAGTATTTTTGAAGTTTGAGTTTATAAATTCTTGGGCCCGAGGAAGTTTGTCTATAATACTTCGGTTTTGATGCAGTCTGACCACAAAGTCCTTCCCTTCGTATTTCCCTCCTGCCCATTCTGCGGAGTTGAGATAAAGTGATATGTTCATATTTTTAGGTATTTTAGGTAATTCTATAATAATCTTTGGTGCTTGTGCCTTTCCCTTGTAGTAAGGGGGGTTGCTGACTGAGGGGATTATAGGGTAGGTTCGAGCTGCTTTCCTTTCCCCGCCAATCGTAAAGTGGTTCCTATCCCAAGGGATATCGTTAAACAGACCGATAGAGTTCATTTTATCCTGTACCTCTGCCCAGTTAGCCACGTCGACCGCAACGCCTCGCATATGGTTACTTTGGAGTGTTTTTGAGGCTCCTTTCGCTACCATTGCCTTCTGTTCCTCAAGAGAACGCCATGAGCTGACAACAAAAGCTTCGGGAACTCGACTCAACATTTCAGCCATGTGTTCGTGTACCATATACTCCCTCGCACGATATAGCTGACCATTTATTCGTTTACTCTTCTGTTTTACCTTTACTATCATATATTTTATTATTAATCTCCTTAATTTGGATTTTTAGCTACCTTTCTATTATTTCTATATCTATGTAGTCCTTTTTTTTAGGGTCTTTGAGTGACAAGTATTGAACGGAAAGTACATGTTTATAGCTATCATCTTCTAATATTTTGCATTTTACTATCGCGTCTTCAATACACTTCGCCATATATGAGCAGTTTGAGGAGTCCAGCGGTTTACCCTTGAACCAAAATGTCATTTTCAAGTCTACGGATCCAGTAACTGGAAATAAACTTTTTACCTTCGAGCGAACTTCCCAATAATAGGTGTCTTTGGTGGCTTTCCTTTTTGTCCAGTGAATACCTGAATATATCTTATTCGTGGATACTTTCTCTACCATTTCTATTCTGAGTGTTTGTGTCATTCTTTTTTTTCTTATTATATTTGTTATACCACATATGTTTTTTATAATGCTGATTGAACTAAATACTTCCATATAGCCCAAAGGACTCCGAATGTAGTGGCAATAAGAAGAATGAATTGGGAAGCGTTCCGAGACACAGTAGAGATTTGAGAAAACATCTCCTTTTTTGCATCGGCTATAAGCTCCTTTTTTGCATCAGCCTCTCTAATTATTAGTAGCTCAGAAATCTTCTCCTGACTCTCTCTGTTTTGTTTGAGTGAACCATCTACACTCTGTTTCAAATCAGATATAGAAGTCTCTAATGAGACTACTTTTGCTTCTACTGAATCCACTTTTTGAGATATATTACGAACATCTTCTACCACGAGTTCTATTGAGTTATACACCAATTTATTGGCACTAGTATTTTTGAGGAGTACATCCGCTAGCTCTTTACTCAATTTACCCTCCTTTTTCAACTCTTCTATAATATCAATATTTTGGATTGCTATTTGTTTTACACTACTCATTTCCCTTCAAGTAATATTCGACTGCTGAAATAATATAATACACAATATAAGTCTCTAGTATGGTAATAATTGCCACGAACTCGATAGCAACTTCTGGACCATAGGATTCATTAAAAAATGATTCTGCTCCAGGTAAAGAGGTAACTACTAGGAATGATACCACTAATTCTAAGAAGTTTTTTAGCTGAGCTAGATTATCTTTTAGAGGGGCTAGGATATTGTATCCCTCGAAGGAGTATTTGGATTTCATATTCTTTTTTTTTTACTAATTGATATCCTTATTATAGCACACTTAAAAAAACATAAAAAAACTTGGAGTATTTTCTACTACTGGTATAATTGATCCATTGACTCTGATCCGAGTGTGGGGAAAATCCGAGATAATATATCCGCATTTCCCGCCAAAATTATAGCCACAGCGGCTTCGGTTATGTTCTTTACGTTCGCCTTGTCTCGGAGCGGGAATGAGATATCGTACCCGTCAAATGTGAATCTCTCTTTATTCATGATCATGAATTGTTCTTGGTTATTGCTCTTTGTTCATGATAACATATCCGAGCTCGGCTAGTTTCTGATATGCATATAGTACGCTCTTCCTGTTGTACCAGCTGGAAGTGTTGTGGGGAGTGCAGCTGTAGGCTCTGCAAAACGAATAAAAGATGCTATCTGAACTCCTCCAGGGTTATGCCAAGGCACGGCTGTGGTTGTATCTCCTGTGGTTTGATTGTTTATCCCGAGCCAGTACGCGGTTCCTTTTACGAGCGTAACGGCATCATCAAAAGTCACCTCAAAAACTCCAGTAGCCGAGGGCACTCCGGTTTTGGATTCAAGCAACGTTCCTGCGTCGCTGTATATCCCTAGCTCCAGGGTCGGGTTTGTTGAGTTGACTGCGGAGAGCAGAGTTCCCATAATTGAAAAGTCTGCACTCTCATTCGCTATGATTCTGACATAGTATCCCTGCCTCGGGAAAATAGCACCCTCAAAAGCAGTACCTAGTACGAATGTGTTGATGAAGCCGAGACCTCCTCCTCCTCCTCCTGCGTTATCGTCAACATATTTTTTAGTTGCCACCTGTAAATCTGTGGTTGGTGCTGGGACAATTGGAGATACTGAAAATGTTTTTATTCCAGCCACTGTCTGGTCTCCTGTCATCCTGACGACTCCAGTGTCTAGGTTCACTGCTTCGGTAACTGTGATGTGGTTTACCTTGGCAACTTGTCCTGCCGTGATTCCGACTTTAGCTGTGTTGGCGATAATTGCATCAGCCTGTCCTGCCGTGATACCTATCTTGGCTGTGTTGGCTATAATTGCATCAGCCTGTCCTGCCGTGATACCTATCTTGGCATTATTGGTTGCCGTGTCGGCTTCTATGGTATCAAGATTAACGGCTTGGGTTACCGTGATGTGGCTTACCTTGGTGGCGTCTCCAGAAGGGTATGAGTTGATTGCGTCGAGGGCTGTTTGTTGTGCTGTTGATACTGGCTTAGCGGTATCTGCTGTGTTGTCTACATCTCCAAGGCCAACGTCTCCCTTTACGATTCCCGTTGGGGTGAGGATGTTTGGGGAGGTTCCGAAGACTAACGCACCTGTACCTGTCTCGTCTGATAATACCCCTGCTAGCTGAGCTGATGTAGTAGCTGCGAATTGTGATAGTGGGTTGGCTGTTAAAGCATCACCGCCACCAGGTATTGCCGTCCATACAGAATCGTCTCTTAGGAACTTTGTACCGTCTGGTGTGCCTGTAGGTATAGCTGCTCCTGCTGCTGCTACGTTGGTTGCGTCCGTAACATCTGCTAGTGCTTCAATGCCTGTAAGTTTAGTGTTTTTGGCATCTGTAAATGCGTTAGCTTCTGCTTCGTAGGCTGTCTTAATCTGTGCACCTGTCTGGTCGGCTGTTGCTCCGTCCTCCACGTTCAAGAGTGTTCGTGTCGCTGCTGCTGTAAGTTCTTCTGAGTTACCTGACCCAGCGGTTGTTCTTCCCAAAATACGTGCAGTAGCTACGTTAGATAGTACGTCTACCGTTCCTGCTGGGATGTTGGTCATGTTTGAAGCATCAAACACTGGAGCTGCACCGCTAACAACACTTTGGTCTAGTGCTTTTACGTCTGCAATAGATGTGAGTTCAGAGTCCATCAAAGCTCCTGCCGCTGTAACATTGGCTGTGTCGGTTACGTCTGCACTGGTTTCTATTGTACCTAGTTTTGTACTAGCGGTTGAGTCAAAGCTAACTTTAGCGGTGTTGGCATCGACCGCACTAGTAAAGTCAGTGTCTGGTACGTTTCCCAGCCCCACTTGTGCTTTAGAGACACTGTGAGGATTGTCAGTAGCTGATATGTGGTCAAATGCTGTCGATGGAGGTACTTCCAGAGTAGTAATAGCCTCTTGAAGCTCTTCTAGGTGCTCCGCCATTACGGCTAACTCTATATAATCCCCCGAAGAGAATCCTATTCGAGTGGTCCCTCCTACTGGTCTTTCGATTATTTCAATTTCAGAAATATTCTTCCATACTTTCATATGTTCAAAAGAAACCCCTTCCTCTGCTTTATTTGAACTGTTATATATTGTCACATAAAAATGCTCTCCCAAAATAGTATCAGGGAAAGAAGAAATGTCAGAGACAGTAAAGGTATCTCCAGTGGTTAGGGAAGTTGAGATAGACTGGCTCAATGAGGATTGAACGTTGTTCTTTACTTTCGAGAACATATTTTTTGTGTGTTTCGTTTCTTTTATTATACCTTAAAATATGTCATAATAGAAGAAGGTAATATTAAAACCAAAAAAACTATGGAAGGTAAAAAGAAATCACGAAAGTCCAATTACACTGTTGCTATAAAGGTTCCTACTACCAAATGTGCTCACAAAGGGGATTCATCTAGCAAAAAGAAAGGCTACTAAGGAGTCCGCACCATAAGAACTTCACCTCTCTTCGAGGGAAGGATTTTGGTATATGCTCTTCGGAACTTTCTCCGGGAAAAGAATGAGTCTATATCTTTAAGAGTAGGCTCATTTTTGTATTCCCCTCTATAAAATCTCAGGTAGATAGAATCTATGTGTTTAAGTGTGTGTACCGCACCTTCGAGTACAGGAATCTCGGCTCCATTTACCTTGAGAACTAAATGGTTATAGGTGTCCCCAAAAAACTTATTCTGGTAGAAGTCTAGCTTCTGAGTGTAGATACGATACTCTTGTTGTACTATATGGTGGATAGGCTCCCTAAGAGAACCGAACTGGTCGTCCTCCGTAAGATAATATTGATGAGCTCTATTCCCCTTCCATATCCCCGAGTTTATGAGGACGTCACTTCCTTCAAGAAAATCTTGAGTGAAGTCTGCTTTGAAAGTATTGGCTTCAAACCATACAATAGGGGCGTCCGTCATGTCCCTGTACGTCTCCCTATCTTCAAGATTGTGTGAACCTATGTGTATCACCCCCGTAATAGGTTTCTTTAAGAATCTTTTTAGATGCTTGTCCATTTTTTTGGGATAAGGAGTGGTTGTTGGGTGATGTCTGCAAGGAAATGAGTAGGGTAATAGACCCGCTTCCCTCTATTCTCAGATAAGTAGGCTCCCCACCAAGCGTCAGGGTTGGCTCCTATGATAAAGTCAGAACACCGAGAAAGAAGAGTTATCCTTTCCCAGTCGTACAATTCACTCACGTGGATTATTTGTTGGCCCTCCACGGGTTCGATTCGAACATTATTAGGAACAAGAGCTAATATATTCCTATGGGGAAAAAGAGCTAGAGCTCTATGATAGAAGTCCATACCGGTAGGATGGAAGTCGTTATGACCGTGAGTTACATACAAACCGACATAGGAATCCTTTTCTAATCGAGGAGGTAAGGATTTGTTTCTATAAATAGACGTTACGAACCTAGACGTTGGATATAAGGATCGACGTATATAGTCACCAGCAATAGAGTACTCAGTCGAATCATAAGCAGTATGCAGTGGTAATTCATTATCACATTCTTCAGTATGGTCTACATACCTATCAGATAATTCGCAGAAGTTAGGATAGTATCCACCATCATAAAGTTTCCAATCTTCAGGAAGGAGTGAGCGTCTATTCATGGTAATACCCAGTATCATCATCTCAGCAACTGTGAATAACCGCTCACCGATACTACGATATCCTAGCATTGAATGAGCTTTAATAGTATCCATATTAATTCATTGTATTACGTATAGCTTGGTAATAAATATCCCCGTGGAAAATAGCTTCTTGTATTGTGGCCTCTATATCGTGAGTCACCCCATCCAGAATGGACACCTTCTCTTCTGGGATATTGTATTCTTTAATAGAATAATCGGCAATGGAAGTACTCGGGAATATATACTGAGCAATGAAATTACTATAAAGAGTATTCTCCGCGTGAGGAGGTTCATCTATGGGGTCTTTCCCGTGAGATGAGAATGCGATAGGAATATAGAACCCAACTGAGGTGATGAGAAAATCGTTGAGTGACTCTAAATGATGAAACCAAACTAAATCATTAACAGAACTCATACGACTTAGATGCATTTCGCTTGGCTCTTCCATAGACTCGGTCGGTACAGTATCTCTATACCCTTCTTCAGTGCTGGATACGATGACCACTTCGATTCCTTTATCTTGTAGCTCTTCGGACCAAGCATAGATTTGGTCTCCTTTATTATCTTTTAGGGTGTCGGTTATCATCAGGATTTTCATACGGTTTTTTTAGTTTTAGAGAATATAGACTTCATTGTCTCTGAGAATAGTTTTGCGTGACGTGTGTAGGAAAAATCGCTATGGATACTATTGAGAGCCTTATGAGCAAGCTTATTCCGTAGTGCCTCATCTTCCAGTAATAAATCCATACAAGCGTACCAATCAATCGGGTTGTTTTTTGCTAATAATCCTGTCTCCTTGTGAGTAATAGGATAATATGTGCCTATATCAGAAGCCACCACCGGGATTCCCTGTGAAGCATACTCAAAATACTTAATAGCAGATTTACCTCGATTAAAGAGGGTATCCGTAAGAGGAGCTATCGCAATAGTGGCTGGCACATGAGTGATAGCTTTGGCATATTCAGCGAAAGAAGGTACACTCGGAAGTCTGAGCCACTGGTTCTCGACCTGGTCTTTGGTGAGAGACATGAATCCTGCGTCAGGGTGGTACCCCATAGTGACAAACATAACGTTCTTTTTGTCGGTGAGCAGCTGCCGGATAGCAGGCATAATCATAGCGAGGTCAAGTTCATGAGAAGTAGAACCTCCCCAAAAGATATACTGGTTTACCAATTCTTCTTTGAACTGACGTTTCTGGGGATAATCCTTAGCGTCATAAAGGTTAGGGAGCACAAAAATATTGTCATGATACTGAGAGTACTCATCTTGAAGCTCATGAGTAGACACTATGAGAGCATCACTTTTTTCGATCTGCTGTTTAGCCATAATACTCAATCTGGTTCCCTCCTCAAAGTATTCTTTATTAGGATTTGAAGAGTCTACCTTAAATAAGTTATCGTCAAAATCGTTTACGAGTATCTTATTTTCTTGACTACATACAGCGTTTACTATGTCCCAAGTGGAATCATGCTGGATATGTTTACAGATTATCATATTGTACTCACGGAGAGCCGCTTCCCAAAAACGGAGACTCATATTCCCGTAATTAAACATTCTACTGTCTAAATAGTCTACGAACATTCCCTCACTCCTGAGTGTCTCCAGAGGCTTCTTTACTCGGTAGTGAAATATACCACCTCTCTTCTGGTCTGAATATAGGTACAATATCCTTGGGTGAGAGGTTTCATTTGACTTTTTGCTTTGCATATATTTCTTTTTTTAAAGATTCTTTTTTAGATTGGGATTTGTGTTTGAATTCTGAGTCGAGGTACTTACCGATACGGGTTCGTTCTTCTTCTACTTTTATTGAGTCTAAATGGTCTTGCTCTCCAGGGTCTCCAAAGTCTTCTTCGTATCGTGCATGTATTCGCTGATTTTTATGTTTCATAAAATCATCTAGGAGTGCTTCGGCTGATTGGAGTGTCCGATGAGGCACTTTGACTTTTTCCTGTGCGAAATAATGAGTATCATAATATTCTTTATCTACTGTATTCCTCAGCCCTCTTGCGGGAATAGAACAGATGAGATAGGGTCCGAAAATAGTCTGGTAATATAACCCCCAAGTATCTGGGTTGTTCAACTTAAATGAATAGATATTAGTATCGGAATATTTATTTCGGGATATCTTTATGAAATTGTGTAAAGAAATCATATTTTTAATATTTTATGATTATAATTATAGTATAGCATAGAATAACAAAAAAACAGGGTATGACCCCTGCTCTTCTGAGATAGGCATTTGACTAGCTGTCAAATCCTGTTCCTGATTTAAGATTAATAACCCAGTCTGAGTTAAGAACCTTTGTTGCAAAGTAAATCTTCCAAGCGATAATTCTATGAAGAGCGAGCGGATCTGAGACAGACATTTGTCCATCAGTCTCCATCATGAATTTAGTTCGTGAGATAGTACCTGTTTGTCCTTTTGAAGGACCTTCTTTTCCCATGTTTTGCTGTGGAACAGCTCCCATATCTCCATCGAATTGGATTACTCCATAAGCGTCAGCCCCGAAGAAGAATGAGTTCCGAACAATACCAGTAACATCGAGAACTCCTGCAGTTGTTTCTCGAAGGCCGTTCTCGGCGTTGGTACGATAGAAGTCGATTCCGTGGATGGTACCAATTTTACCGTATTCAATACCAGAGGTATCGACATGAGTATTATGAGTCTTCCAATCAGTATCGTTCTGTAAATCGTAGGCTACTGAAACAGGGATAATACTTCCGTATTTTCCTTTTGTGAAGTTCCCGTGAATCATCCGAGCTCCATTTAATGCGAGCTGAGAAGCGATTCTTCGGATTTCAGTTGAGCTGATCATGTCAGTAGCGGTAATAGCTGAAAGGTCTTTGTTCCCAACTTGTCGTACTGATGCTCCGGCACGTAGCTCCTTAGCAATTGCAAGGTCGATAGAACGACCACATTGGTCTCCAAGAACACGTGCAAGCTCTTCACCGTCTTTGTCCAAAGATGACCGGTAGGCCAACTCAGTTTGGTCGATGAAAGAACCCATAGGTCGGATTTCAGCGGTAACTGAAACAGTTTCGAGTGTTTCTCCTCCAGCTGCGTAAGCTGCTGTTGCGTCCTCAGTTGCGAGGAAGTCTTTGGTTGGGAGATTTTGGTATCGAGTAAAGCTAACTACTTTACCGTTGTTTTCTGGGATTCGTTTTTGCTGTCCGAACATTTGGTACCGTGTAACTTCGACAGCTCGTTCTAGGAACGTTTTGTCGTACAGGGTTACAAATAGCTCACTGGAACCAGAAGAAGCAGTTGTATTAGTCATTTTTTTGTTGTTGTTTCGTTTTTAGTCTTAGCGTGGACGGGTCTATTGAATGAGCTTTTTTTGTTTCATGAACGACTTCAATTCGGCGGCAGACATATCTGATGTATCAATCTCACCTGAGTCGGGGGAACCTGCACCTGATTGAGATACCATGGAACCACCTTCTCGTTCACCGAATTTCTCTACGGCTGAACCTCGGATTTTACTCACTACTGGCTCATATCGTTCTTTGTATACCTCAGAAATGTCTTTACCTTCGTTGGCCGGAAGAGTAACTTGGTACAACAACTCTTCTTTGAATGAGTCGGCGTCTGGGTTCTCAGAGACAAACGCATCAACGAGATTTCGGTTTGCTTCCTGGAACTTACGTACAGCTTCTTCATTTTGAGAACGAGAAAGCATTTCTACTTGTCGTTGTAACTCCTCAATCTGAGGGTTTATTTCAGGTTCAGGGGCTTGTCCTTGTTGTCCTTGGAATCCGTCGAAGTAAGATGACATAGGTGTCGAAGTGAATTGTTGGTATGGATCTTGGCCGCTTTCTGGGGCCTGGTTAGGTTGTCCCATGGAAGGGTCTTCTCCTCCCTGTGCTGACAAGTTGTCCGATTCAGAGGTCATTCCCTCTTGTTGGGCTTGCTCTACGAAACTAATGAGTTCTTCAACGCTACCCTTACCACTTGCTTGAGCAATGACCTCGAGTGCTTTTCTAGAACGAGCTGCTTCTTGGTTTGCCTGATGCATAGCTTTCTCGGACTCTTTGTATCCCTGTTCAAGAGACGTGGAGTCTTGGAATTTACCAGCGAGAGGTGGTGCCATTTCTGGTGCCATCATTGCGGGGTCTTGTGGAGGTAGTTGTGGTGCAGAACCTTGAGGTGCCATTCCAGCTTGGGGGTCCAAGGTATTGGAAATTTCCATCTTTTTTGGGTTTGTTAGTTTTGTTATCGTTATCTCCTATATTATCCCTTATCAGGATTAGATTGTCAACATATTTGCTACTTTATAATAGGAGATAATTCTACTTCTGCGAAACGAGCTGTTTGTTTCTGGTAATGAATCCACTTCCTATTAGCAATTCTGAGCAAATCTTCTGGAGCTTGCATGGTATCAGCAATGAACATTAGCCCTTTCAGAAAACCCTTGTAGTAATTGAGCTCTTCAATAGTCACAATGTCTAAAGGAAATTGTTGTTCCTCTATCTTTTTATGAAGGGCACTCTCAATGAATTTGTACCCAGGGTGGTCTTTTAGGGATTTTAGTAACTCAGTCTGTTGTTCCAATCTCCCTCGTTCTCGGTCTAGTTCGTCAGTATTCATAGTTAGTAGTTACTTTTACCACCAGAAGCGTCTTCTATTCCTCTTACAAGATTTTGGTCATTAGCAATTGCCCCATCGAGTGGCATTTGTCCGGCATTACCGTCAGCTGCTCCTGAGGTAGAACCTGTTGTGCCTCCTTTAGCTGCCATCATAGCAGGGTACCCTGGTATGACTCCGCCTCCCCCTTCTCCTCCTTCTTCTGGAGGGAGTGTCATTTCTGGAACAGCATTCATAGAATCAGCATTATCTAGCACAATTTTGTCGGCATACCCACCGAGACCTTGAAGGTCTAGGATAAGTCGATGTGCTTCTGACTTGTTTACCGTTCCCTGTTGAAGGAACATATTGGTCGATTGCATAACTTGTTGGAGTAGGGCAGCAGGGTCCATAGGAGGTTTCTGCTTGACCCTGACTCTAAGGTCATAGTGATTTACTTTCAAGATATCTTTAGGAACAGTATTCAGTTCATACTCACCCGTCTGGGTGTTCCAGACTTTAATAGGGATGTCTTTACCATCTTGCATTTTAGAGGTCATCTTCAAGGTCTTCCTTCCGAGAGATTCCATGAATAGAACGGTCTCTCCCATGACATCTTCAAGAACGGTTAGTCTATTCTGTTGCTGGAGACGAGTCTCCGAAGCGGAGTTTCCTCCTCCACTGAGCCCTTTTGACAAGGAGCTTACGTTGGTTGTTTGCTGAATCTCAGTGTCCATAACGTCGATAGCTCCAAAGATTGAAGACTTCAAGTCTGTTCTGGAGAGTTCTTTAATATCTCGCTCAATATCTGAAACAGCGATTCCTCCTCCTGGTCGAGATATGAGGTCTTCTGGATTAATGTCTGCTGACTTGTTGTACACAAACATAGGGTTGTTAATCAACCTCACGTTGTCCATAGCCTGTTTGAATAAATCCATTTGGGCGTCCTCAAGGTCGAGGGACTTCATAATATCTGAAACCCCATATATCATATTAGGATTTAGATGTCGTTTGTATGGTGCGACTACCGCAGTTAACATATTGTAGGGGTTGGGCTTTCTAGCTAACATAACGTCATTACCTGAACAGTTAGCTACCCAACAAATCTCAGTCTTCGTTTGGATCTCAAAGACGGTAACCTTTTCTGTTCCTATAAAGGCCTGAGACATATCAACGTTGTTGACCCGAGACTTGTATTGGGCCCCGTGGGCAGAACCTGCGAAGGTTTCTCCTGGATATACATAGTCTACATTCCCATATTTTTTGAATATAGGAGTGTTCTTAATATTCTCAAGAGTCATCGGATATGAGAAAATAATCTCAGGAAGGTTATCTATGGAACCATAAAAAGGAGAGAAATAAACATCCTTCAAATCAAGCACATCACAGAAGATGGTATCAGCCATAATCTTAATCTGTTGTTGAGGGCTTAGTTTTTTAGTATTAAACCCAAGGTTTTGGAGGAGGTTACTTTTGCTCAGACTCTTCTGGAGTGTTTTCATCGGACCTGTCTCGTAGTCTATCCGCCATCCGAGCTTCACAATGGAAGTCCCGTAGTATACCCGCTGTCGGTTAATCAGTTTAATCTTCTCACGAAAAAGCATTTCTTCCATTTTCTGACCAAGAATTTTCTCGATAGATTTAGCGTGGTCTACCTGTCCTGGGTCGGTAGGCATAGCAATAAAGTCTAAATCGAATTGAGAGATAGAAGAGGTAAGGTTCTCACCTGCCTGATAAAGTTTAGGAAGATAATAGTTGGAAGACCACACATCTGCAGGAGCAGCTGGCTCTAGTTCATAAGCATCATCAATCCGCTTCCACAATTTACGAATGGGAATAGTTGCATTATGGTACTCCTCAACTCTAGCAACGTAGTTATCTAAAATAACCTTGTCACCCTCGTTAGGACTATACATTCCATTCTTGTTGTGGGTATTCCGTTCAATATTGGTTAGAGAGTCTCTAATCTTCATTTTTGTTTCTATTGGGTTGGTTTATTACATTTTACCACACTACCGCCTCCGTTGACCAGAACGATAGACCGTACCTCCTGCTGGCATAACGCGTGTTCGGATAGGAGGGAAGATAACCTCGGGGTTAGAGAAGGCGTACTCAAGGGCGGTACGTGCGTGAGAGTAATCATCATGAACAGGTTTCTTGACCGATGTAGTTGAGTTCCTCCCTTGTTTCGGCCAAGAAGAGTTAGCAAGAGCGGCTATCGTCCGTTCACACCGAGGATGAATGGTGATTCTGGGGAGCATAGCCGTAAGAGAATCTATTCTCTCTTTAATCAGGTTGTTTTTTGAGGGGATATTCATATAAATACCATAATCCGAAAAGACATCGACTACCCGAATCTTATCTCCCCGTCGTTTTGCCCCAGAGAAGGGGTCTCCAATGTGGTACTTTGGTCTATATCCTACGAACGTAGGGATAGCGTCTAATGTTTCTTGGTCGTACTCGAAGTTCTTATCTGAGTCTACTCTCCCGGTAATAAACGGAAGCCCCCATTCTACAATGTGGTCGTACTCTAGCTCGTTTATAATGTAATACCAAGAAGCCACAGGGTCGTAGGCAACCCAGATAACGAAATAAGGGTCATCTCCTCCTTCTGAAAAATCCCAAGTGGTAGCTACCTGCCATCGAGGGTCTAATTCAAACTCTTTAACAGTCTTCTTCTGGTTGAACATAGGATATACTTTACCTGAGGCAGCTCCCTCATAATTAATATCTAACTCCTGAGCGATATACGATTTGTTTTCCGTTCGCTCACACTCTCCATCGTACCAATCCTTGTCCTTGAATGGATGTTTTGTCCAGTGCCAGGTGACTCGAGTAATCTCAATGTTCTTAGCGTATTTCAACTTATAGAACATAGCGTCTTTCCCATAATACGGGTCGGGTGTAGAAACTGCTATCCGGCATTTAGTTGCATCTCGGGCTTTATTCCAGGCTCCCTCTGACATACCCTGTCCCCGAGAGTCCCACTTAGCAAACTCATCAAAAAGGATTGCTCGAAACCGACCTCCAACAGAAAAGTCATGGTTGGTTGCCTCTCCCATAATAGAGTTACCCAGTTCAGGGTTTTCTATAACGCTTAGTTTCCTATGTTTGGTTAAGTCAAACCCAATAGGAAGGAGTCGGGGGTGAATAGACTTTATTACCTGCACCAGTTTGAAAAAAATAGAGGAGGTGTTCCCTAACTTGTCTACAAGGTCTTGTTTTCTGGACCCTACCAGTAAATCGTACCCCCAGAAACACCAAGCGTACACAAATAAAGTACACATAACCCAAGTAGCCCCCATATCTCGGGATTTATCGAAGTGAATGTCTCCGCCGTTCTGCATATTATCCCACATTCTCCTGACGTCCTCTGCTTGAAAGTCAAAAAGAACAAAAGGAATTATTTTAGAGCCGAAAGTTTCCCGAGGGTCGTACAATGTGGCTATCAGGTCAAAAAAAGTGACTGGATCGGACTTAAGTTCTCTCTTTAGTTCCTCCAAATCTTTCTCCGACCCATAATCTAAGACTTCTCGCACCTCAAGTCTTGCTACTAAGCAAGCCTCTACGTGGTTACCGAATCTACGCTGTCGTTCTATTACCTCTTTGTTGTAATCAACGGTAGTCATTCAGGTTTACTCTCCTTTCCAGGTATCATATATCCCTTGTACTTGAGTTTTTCCCTTGTTTCAGAAGAGTCGAGGACTCTATCTGTCTTAAATACCTGTTGGATGTAGGCTTTCTTCTCGGTTTTGTTGTCGATGTACCTCGATACAGCAATGAGATTCCCCATTTCTAGCTCATTGTGGACGTGAAGCTCGGCTAAGTTAGCGTTAAAATCTCCGAGAATAGACATACGGTCTTCCCATTCAGGAGTTACTCCAATGAATTCATCTAAATATTTCCGTTCTATCTTTGAGAGATACAACGCAGTAGGAATAGTAATCCCTTTAATCATCAGCCCCTCGAAAGTATTAAGTTGGGTTCTATCGAATTTCTTATCGACTGAGTCAAAGTACTTGTATGAGGGGGTCTCAAGAATCTTCTTTTTGAATGCTTCTATTTCCATATTTTTTTCTTATTTTTGGAGGATTAGTGTGAGAGATACTAAATCCATAATCGCATGGTTCTATCATACCATGAATAACCCTTTTCTCCGAAGGGAAGACTTCCTCATACGGTATATTGAGTCCTCTCAAGTAATGCTTTGTGAGGAAGGAGGAGTTATCTTTTTTTATAGATAACTTGCTATAATAGTTAATCGACATAGCCGTTATTTTGACTCTCCCTGAAGAATGCTCCTGTTTGGTGATAGGCATCCCTTCATTTTTCTCATTGTGAGGATGGAAGATATATCTATCCAGATAGGAGTCGAAGTAGACAGAGATGTTCGAAAAGTAAGCGAGATTATACTTCAAGACTACGAAGGGATTGAAGGAGATAATGTTCTTTGGGCTTATGGAAATATGGAAACACTCAGGGGGGAGGCTCCCGAGCATGGTCTGGATATCTGTATTAAAATACCAGGCTATATCATCATAAGTATTCTGCTCCTCCCGTTCCATATGGTCAAGTATCTTAGGGTGAGAGATATCTCTCATGTGCCAAAAGAAAAACGGAGACTGGTAATCCACGTACTCAACCCCCTGGTGGTTAGTGAGTTGTATTTCGTTTGAGAGAATATCGTTTAAGAGCAGAAGCTTCTGAGGGTCTTCCATGAAGGGTTTGGATTAAAAATCACCGGTAATAGAATACAGTTCCTTCCCATCGAGATATCCTTTATCTGAGTTCAGGTTCCATTTGGTAGGAGATGTCTGGACGATATCTATAGCCTCTATCTTTCCGATGGAGGCTATGTTGGAGGCGAAGTCTACTACGGTAAGAGTCTCTTTGTCTGGATGAAGCCGAACCCCTCGACCAATTGCCTGGACGAGAATCCTGACCGAACGGGTGGGTCTCAAAAGATAGACACAATCCAAAGCGGGATAATCATACCCAACAACAAGAGTATTGAAGTTGAATAAGACTTTTATATCTCCCTCCTGAAAAGCTTTTAGCGTTGCTTCTCTATCTTTCTTTGCCATAGTTCCTTCCACAACCGCAGAGTTAGGAACTACCTGGGTAAACTCCCGGGCTTGCTCTAGGGTTGCAACAAATACTAGGACTGACTTATGGTTCTTCACTCCCCATTCAAGTCCTTCAAGTACATGGAGGGTGGACTCTGGTTTATGAAAAGCTCGCTTAATAGAGGCTGGAGTAAAATCGTTCTTGGTAGAGTTTAGGGTTAGTTCATCATGCTTTACCACGGGGGCTGAATAGTAGGTAATCGGGGTTAAGAACTTCTGGTCAGTGAGAGTTCTCAGAGAGATATTATAAATAATAGAGTCCCAGAAGGAGTAGTTGGTCAACATCTGTAGGCGGGTTGTGGCGTGAAAGCGATTGGGATTAAACTTCCTAGTGGTCGTGGTCTCCATCCGATACGGCGTTCCTGTCACTCCCACAATTTTAGGAGGGCTTATAGGATTTACTTTGGTGATGAAGGTGTTATACATCGACTTCTTCTTGGTAAGAGGTACCCCGTCACATTCATCAATGAGTATCAGCTTGATGTGCTTAAATAATTCAGGCTTCTTGTAGATAGACTGGATGGTCGCCACGGTAATATGGGATATATCCTTCCTCCCAACGGAGGCTGAATAGACTCCAATAGACTCGTCAGGGAAGTAAGATGTTAGCTTAGCGTAGTTCTGTTCTATAATTTCTTTCGATGGGCATAATATGAGCGTAGGGACGTTGAGCAGGAAGGCTGCATTGGCTAAGATGAGTGACTTTCCTGCGGCGGTAGCGGCTACGAGGATATCATTCTTCCCTGGTCTTTCAATATATGAGTCGGTAATTGCCTTTACGGCTTCTTCTTGGTACGGCCTTAGGATGTATTTCATGACGGGGTATATATTATAGTGATGGGGTCGGTCGGTCAGGGCGGGTCTATTATGCTATTGGGGGGTCTTTATCTTCTTCTTCTTCTTTTCCTGTGTGAGGCATCAGGACAGGTTCTCCTACTGTTCGCTTGAGGATATCAAGAGTGCCAGTCCCAAGGACCCATCTATTGACGGGGTTACCTCCTTTACGAGACCGCTTCTTTTTCATCTCGAATGCTTTCAGGATATCTGCCAACCTCATTTGTTCTTTTCTTTCAATCACCCGATAATCATAGAGAGAATCCCATATATCTGCTACGGTTAAGCTGAACTCTTTGTTTTTATAGACGGGTACAGCGGCAAGGTTAGTCAAAATATACCGAGCAACCTTCTCGCTAAGAGGGTCCTCATAGCTAGACTCCTCCCGCTGGGAGTTGAGGTAGTCTCCTTCAAGATAAGTGGTGACTGTCTTAT